>ERZ651776.4138-NODE-4138-length-13686-cov-2.663164_pt1 | contig 13686 bp, 11 predicted proteins | sample MGYA00514761_ERZ651776 | MGnify/ENA metagenome assembly ERZ651776 | reverse complement strand
GCCCTTTCATCTGTTCGTAGTAACCTTCCGACTTCACGTCGCGCATGAAAATGATGACCTCGACCGGTTTGATGTCCGTGCCGGTGGCGATCATATCAACGGTGACCGCGCCGATAACCGATGCTTCCCAAAAGGGTACAGCTGTTGCCTACCATAGCGCGGGCAACAGCACCGAGCACAACGAGATATCCAAGGCGACTGCGCAAGGTAAGTCTGAGCACGCAAGCGAGCAGCCTAAAGAGCATGGCAAAGACAGTACTGAGGCCATTGCGGAGGCACTCACTCCAAGCAGCACTGACGCCACCGAATCGGCCGAAGACCAAGACAAACCCGAAGCGCGCGCCCCGTTGCTGAGTTTTTCGAATACCGACATCGCGTTCTGGGACAATATTATGGTGGCCGGGAGTTACCATGGCTTCAATATCTATGAGCTGACTGAGGAGAATGCGCCCTCACTGCTGGCGTCAGTCGTTTGCCCCGGAGGACAAGGCGATGTCTCGATCGTCGGGCACCTCCTCATACTCTCGGTGGACGACGCACGTAGCCGTGTTGATTGTGGGTTAGAGGGCATCCGCGGCGACGTGAGCGCTGATCGTTTCCGCGGCATCCGTATTTTTGATATCAGTGATGTGACGCGGCCGCGGCAAGTGGGTGCCGTGCAAACGTGTCGCGGATCGCACACACACTCCGTCGTCGCAGGACCCGACGATCAAGGCAAACTCATCGTCTACAACTCGGGGATTTCTCGCGTTCGCGAAGAGGAAGAAATGACGGGCTGTATCGATGAATCTCCGGGCGATAACCGTACCGCGCTATTTCGGATCGACGTCATCGAAATTCCTGTCGAGGACCCTTCTCGCGCCCGCATTATTGATAGCCCCACCGTTTTTGCGGATCCTGAAACCGGTGCGTTGTCGGGTCTCTGGCGAGGAGGCGACCATGGTGACGAGACGCAAGAGACCTATCGCACCGATCAGTGCCATGACATTACGGTCTTCCCCACTCTCAAACTCGCGGCCGGCGCGTGCTCCGGCAATGGGATCTTGTTCGATATCAGTGATCCACGACATCCCGAACGTATCGATGTGGCGACCGATACCGGCTTTGCCTACTGGCACTCGGCCACGTTCAACAACGACGGCACTAAAGTCATTTTCACGGATGAGTGGGGGGGCGGTACCCGTCCCCGCTGTCGCAGCTATGACCCGCTCACTTGGGGCGCCGATGCGATCTACGATATCGTCGATGGCAAACTGGTCTTTCAAAGTCATTATAAAATGAAAGCCCCCCAGCTCGAGACCGAAAATTGTGTGGCCCATAACGGCTCCATCATCCCCGTGCCGGGTCGCGATATTTTTGTACAGGCGTGGTACCAAGGCGGCCTGTCGATAATCGATTTCACCGACTCACTGAATCCGGTTGAAATCGCTTACTTTGATCGTGGGCCTGTCGATGCCGAAGATCTGGTTACCGGCGGTTATTGGTCAACGTATTGGTACAACGGCCACATTTACGGCACCGAAATTATCCGCGGGATCGATGTTTTTGCGCTCACGCCGAGTGACTACCTCAGCGCCAATGAAATCGCAGCTGCCACATTAGCCGACCAGGGCAGGCAATTTAATCCGCAGCAGCAGTTTCCCAATACTTGGCCAGCCGCACCCATTGTGGGCATGGCTTACCTAGACCAATTGCTGAGAGCGCATCCCGAGAAGGGAGCAGAGATGGATCTACTCTACGACCTACTCCGTGAGGCCGACGTGCGTCTCGCCGCACAAGAGACCGATACTGCACTCTCGGCGGAACTGCAACAGTGGGCACAGTCGCCAGCAGTGATAACATCGACTGCGCTACAGGAGGTGCTTGAGGCGATCAGCGCACGTTTAATGGCAATTGATACCAACAACCTCGTTAGCACGACCGCACGACATCACTAATAAAAACCTATTCAGAGACCAATAAAAAAAGGAAGTCAGATGACAGACGTTGCCACGCGGGTTGAAAGCACTGGTTTTTACGCCGGACAGAATCGCCTTGTTGCTCTGACCGTTAAAGTTGTTGTGGTCAGCCTCGTGCTGTGGGCGTCGCTCGCCCCTGATGCTGGCGCCATTTTGATGGAAATACAATCGGCAACCATTTCCTACTTTAGGGCCTGGTACGTGTATGCGTCGGGCTTTTTTATGATCATGGCGTTATTGCTGGCGGTGACGCCCAAAACCGCGCGCATTCGCTTGGGCGCAGACACCGATAGACCCGAATTTAGTCGTTTTGCTTGGTTCTCGATGATGTTTGGTGCGGGCATTGGTGTTGGCATGCTCACCTATTCCACCGCCGAGCCGCTGGCGCATTTTGCCAACAACCCCGATGTCATCCTCGGCGCCACAACTGCGCTAGAGCGCGATAACCTAGCGGCGGCCTATAAGTGGACACTCCTACACTATGGCCTCACACCCTGGGGCTGTTATGCCATTGTCGGGATGTCGCTGGCGTACTTTGCCTATCGCCGCAATATGCCATTGACGATTAGATCTCCCTTTACCGCAGTGCTCAGTGCCGAATCGGGACGGCGTGTGGGTGGTGTCGTCGATGCCGCAGCAATTCTGGCCACCATCATCGGTATTGGCGTCACGATAGGCTACGGCGTCAATCAACTCGCCTTTGGCATGCACCAGATCACCGGCTGGGAATGGCTGGTCTCTGATGGCCGGCCCAGTCTCACGGCGCTCTTTATTGCGGTCGTATTTTTAACCCTAGCGGCGATGTTGTCTGCCTTGTCTGGCATTGGCCGCGGCATCCGTTGGCTTTCGAATCTCAACATGGCCCTTTCTTGGCTGCTGTTGCTGATATTCGTTGTCTTCGGTGCGACGGCTTTCGCCGGAGAGATGTTTGTTACCGGCCTGCTCGAGTACCTCTCCCATATTGCTCAGATGTCGGTCACGGTATGGAGCAGTAACGACACACCCACCGCACGCGCTTTGAGCGACTGGCAATCTGCTTGGAATATTTTTTATTGGGCATGGTGGATTGCCTTCACACCGTTTGTGGGACTATTTTTGGCGAGAGTCTCTCGCGGCAGAACCATTGGCGAGTATGTGGTGGGCGCAATTCTTGCGCCATCTCTGATGTGCTTTGCTTGGTTTTGCATCATTGGCGGTACCGCCTTAGATCTCGAACTCAATGGCATTGCTGAGGGTAGCATTCTCGGTGCGGATCTCTCGGCTCAGTTATTTGCCACCGTAAAGTCGCTATTCTCAGCAAGCTGGGTACTACCGGTGTCAACCCTGTGCACAGTGCTCCTCATCACCTATCTTGTGACGTCCGCCGACTCGGCCGTGCTGGTCATCAATACGATCGTATCCGGTGGCTCAGAGGACGGCACGCATTCGCGACACATTGTGCTGTGGAGTGTGCTACTCGGGTTGGTCATCATCACACTGCTGATTGCTGGTGGTATGGACGCCCTCAGGTCGGTCATGATCATCGGCGCACTGCCTTTTTCTGCGGTGATGCTATTCATGCTGTGTGCCCTGCTGTATGCCATTTGGAAGGACGAGTCCCCACCTAGTACAGAGCGCTGATGCACACCGCCCCAGGCCTGCAGCGCCACCACTAATTAGTGCTAATCGCCTCACCAGGGCCAATGACGTGGTCTGGGTGTCTTCAGCAAAATCGATGAGGCACCGCTCAGCAGAGTTGGATATAGTGTGAATCGAAACAACACGATGCAGAGCCAGCAGCATGTCAGCAGATGCACAACCACCGACAGGGACACCGCGTCAGGCATCCACTGGCCTCGGCAAACTATTGGGTTCGGTCGTCAGTGCCGGGCGCGACATTCTGGCCCGACGGCGACAGGTGGCAGCCCAAGCCCCTTCTGATGATTTAGCCGGTAAATGCCAGCAATTGCTGCACCACCGGGGTGAGGCATCGGGGCTGGCTCTGGCGTGTGAGGTCATCGCAGATTACCAACAGCTGAGTGACGCCAACAAAGTGCTGTTCTTTGAAGCCCTCGCACGTGATTTTGATGTCTCTGCGGACGCCATTTTGGACGCAGCAGATGACTATAAAAACGACCCGCAGGCGGATCAACTCGCTGCGCTTGCCAAGGCCATCGAAGCCCCGAGGATCAAACTATTTCGCAGAATGAATATGGCGCCCGACGCGACCGCCGTGCTCGTCAAAATGCGCGCTTCACTGCTTAAATTACTGCCCGATCATCCCCATCTCCAATGTGTCGATGTGGATTTGAAGCATCAATTTATTTCGTGGTTTAACCGCGGCTTTCTCGAGCTCCGCGCGATCGATTGGAACTCCCCCGCCGCCGTACTCGAGCGCATCATTCAGTATGAATCTGTGCACGAGATTCGGGGTTGGGAGGATCTCCGAACCCGACTCAGCGAACAACGGCTCTGCTTTGCATTTTTCCATCCGGCGATGCTCGACGATCCGCTGGTCTTCGTGGAGGTAGCGCTCACCGCGGGTATTCCTGATGCGATCGCGCCTTTGATTGATCGCACTAATGGCACACTCGATGAGCAGGATCTCGACACAGTCGTATTTTATTCCATCAGTAACTGTCATCCCGGATTAGCCGGCGTCTCTTTTGGTAACTTCCTGATCAAACAAGTGGTCGAAGAAGTCGGCAAACGTTACCCCAACGCCAAGCGCTACGTCACGCTGTCGCCCATACCCGGATTTGCAAAGTGGCTTACCGCGCATCAAGACGATCATCAAATCGACGTTCATGACCTCAAGTCCGTTGCTAGGCTGCAAGCAAAGGATGCCAATGAATCCGTCAAAGAAAAAATACTGAAGCTCTGCGCGAGCTATCTAGTGAACGAGCGCGCCAATAATGTTGCCATTGATCCTGTCGCACGATTCCACCTTGGCAATGGCGCCAGCTTGCGCGCCATTCACTGGGCAGCGGATCTCAGCGAAAAAGGATTGCATCAATCTGTCGGGCTAATGGTGAACTATCTCTATGACCTCGACAGCATTGAAGAAAACCATGACGCGTACTTTGATCAAGGTGAAATCGTCGTGTCACGCACCGTCGCCAAATGGCTGCAGTAAGACCTCACCCCATAAGCGCTGAAGGCAAGGCCACCATCGCAACCGGCGTGACTCAAGCACTACCTAGAACGGAAAGTAGCGCTAGTAATGCCACTGAACACCGGTATTATCTGAGTGAAGAGTAAATTGTTGAGATCACCGCAACAATAGCCATCACAATAATAACGAGGGTGTAGCGCTGTATGGCTTTTAACTTGAAGCAATTTCGTGAATTCCGTTTCGGCTGGCCCGTTGTGCTCGCATCCACCTTTGGCATCTCGTTGGGGATGTCGCCTTTACCCTTTTATACGATTGGTGTTTTTGCAAAGCCTTTGGCTGCCGAATTTGGCTGGGGCATCGATCAAATCATGTTCGGCCTCGTACCCTTTTGCGTGGTAACGGTCATCAGCGCGCCACTGGCCGGCTACCTGTCTGACCGGTATGGGGTCAGGCGTGTGGCGCTGATCTCTATGGTGACCTTCTCGCTCGCAATGATGTCCTTTGCACTCAATAACGGCTCACATACGCTCTACTTATTTCTTTGGGGTTTACTGTCTATTCTCAGTGCAGGCACCCTGCCGATCACTTTCACCAAAGCCATCTCTCGGTGGTTCCACGAAAAGCGCGGTCTGGCGCTGGGCATGGCGCTGGTAGGCACCGGCATTGGCGGCGCCGTTGCGAAACTGCTGGCCGAATCACTCATTAACGCTTACGGCTGGCGAATGGCCTATGTCGGTATCGGGTTTTTGCCACTGGTCGTTGCGCTGCCGATTGCATTGATTGCGTTTCATGATGTGGATGATCCTAAGGTCGCCAAACGGGCGGCGGGCCTCGCTGAACTGGGTCGCGAAACCGGCACGATGATTAAGCAATACGGGTTCACCTTTGCTCAGGCCATACGCGACTGGCGTCTGTGGTTACTCGGTGCCATTTTTCTGCCGCTTTCCTTTGCGATTGGCGGCCCTATTCCGAACCTTGAAACGATGCTGGGCTCAAAAGGTTTTGACCGTGTCGATGCAGTGATCTTGGCCAGCTTTCTCGGTTATTCGGTGTATGCAGGGCGCCTCATCGCCGGCTATTTACTCGATTATATCTGGGCGCCGGCAATCGCCTGCGCACTGATGATCATGCCTGCGGCCTCCATGCTCATGTTCACTGCAGTGGATCCGGGGTATTCGCAAATGGTGATTGCCATTGTGTTACTGGGCGTTGCCGCCGGTGTCGAGTATGACTTACTGGCTTATTTGGTCTCTCGCTATTTCGGGGTCCGCAGCTATTCCCGGATCTACGGCGCACTCTATGCCCTCTTTGGGCTCGGCGCAGGCTTTGGTCCCGCCACCTTTGGATGGATCTACAGCAGTTCAGGCTCTTATGATCAAGCCCTTTATTACTCTATGTGGGGGTTTATCATTTGCTCTCTTGCTCTGTTGTTGCTCGGTCGTTATCGAGACGAGCAGTTAAAGGCCATGGTCTGAACTGCCCATGAAACCTGATCCAAAGCTCAACCGGATCGCACCTGATGAGATGCCAGACGATATTGCCTCAGCCTGGACCCGCTCGATGGATCTGCGCGGTGATGCCACGTTTTTTGAGGTTTTTGCGAATCATCCCGAATTGTATCGGTGGTACGTGAATCAGTTTTATGGCGATGTCTTTCGCGGTGGCAAAGTTGCCCAACGCTATAAAGAACTCCTCCGGCTGCGGCTCTCCACGCTACATGGTTGCCGCTTTTGCAATCAGGGGAATCGGCTCGATGCGCTTGAGGCAGGGCTCACTGAAGCCCACATTGCCGCTTTTGATAGACCCGAATCGGGGCCGTTTACGCCCGCCGAGCTCGCCGTACTGGCGTTGGGCGCTGAGCTGGCGCTCACGCAACCAGCTGGGATCCTCAGTGAGGCATTACACACCCAGCTGGCTGCGCATTTTGATGACGCTCAAATCTTAGAACTGGGCTTGGTGGGTGGCATCTTGGCCGGCGTGGCGAAGTTTATGTTTACCTATGACCTGGTGGAAAAAGAGGACAGTTGCCCCTTTCATCCCACATCTTAAGATCGACCACCATTTGTCACAAAATCACTGACCAGAGTCGCGATCACCTCTGCCCCTCGCTCAAAGGCCGGCGCCGTGACATCGTCTCGTTCAACTAAAGTGGCATTCGGTATCCAGTCGGCGGTTTGCAGCGTGCCCTCGCGCAAACTCGATTGCGTCGCAATCCCCAACGTCGGTTTTTCAACCTGCTCACAGGCCGCTTCCACTTCATAGGTGGCTGCCGCGTGATATCCCGCATTACGGTGCTCCCCCGCGCTAATGAAATCTATGAATAGCGCAAAAGCCCGATCGAAGGGGACATCCGCTAATCGATCCACGACCATCGACTGAAAGAGCCCGTTCAACGGATCTTCTTGTGTTATATATTGAGGTGGTACGGTCAGGGATTCGCGCAGTGATGCCATATCTGGGCCGGTAAAGACGGGCACGTCCACTAACACTAAACCCGCAACCTGTTCGGGAAAGCAGTGCGCCATGTCGATGGCGACTAAGGCGCCAGAATGAAATCCTGTGAGCCACACCGGCGTTGATGACGTCGCTAACAACGGCGACATAGCGCACGTGAATTCCGCTACTGTCGGCTCGTTCGCCAATGCATCAGAGAATCCATAACCCGGTAAGTCAGCACTCCACACCGGCCCCTCGTAGGCCCTTGCAAAACGATCGAAGAAACGACCACCAAACGGCACAGGAGGCAAACAGATCAGGGGGGAATGATCAGGTCGAGCGCCCTCCCATGACCACACATGCAACTGCCCCTCAGCGTTGTCGATATAACCACGGCGGGTATTTGCCATCTACAGTAACCCCTCATGTTCAGTCACACCCCGGCCATAGTTTGCCAAGATACCGCGCAAGCCCAACAGCACGGGTACCCCAAAGATCACAGGAATAACTGCCATCGAATAGCGAATGCCATCAACACCGAAAACATGATCATTGAGTAGCGCAACGCTAGTGGGCCCTAAGAATAAACCCGCCATACTGATACACATATAATACAACGCCACGGTTTGCGCCTTGATCGGGCCGGGCGCAATGCGCAGTAGCGCGGTGACACCCATGGCAGAGGTCATCCCAATGCCCATGTTATTCACGGCGAAGACCGCCATTGCCACTGGTGCGGTGGGCATCAAGGGGAAGGCAGCGCCCGATACGACGGTCACTAACACGCCAAAAAAAGCGATCTTCATGGCCACATCTTGCTTGCCCTGCGACAGCCAATGATCACAGAGCCAACCTGCCGATAACACCGCGGCGGGACCAAAAATAATGAGTAATACGCCATTAATCGAAGCGTAATAACTCGTCTCCCACCCCCAAGTGCGTTCAAAAAGGGCCGCCCCCCAACCTTGGCTATAAGCCACAATCGTCATAAAACAAAATAAGCTGATAAAACCGCCATAGAGCCGCCAACGCTGCCGCACATGCTTGAGCATGTCTGACAGATTGCCCCCCATGGTATTCACCCCAGGGGAACGTGCAGGCTCACGCAGTAAAAAGAACAGTGCTGACACAACAAGCCCGGGTAAACCGACAATAAAAAACGTGGCCTGCCAGGGCATTAATTCGCCCACCATCGGCAGCGTGATGGAGCCTCCAGACTTTGCCCACGTGAGAACACCTGCCCCGAGTAGCGACGCAAAACCAGCGCCCACCGAGAGTGCCATGGTGTAAACGGCGATAGGCCGGGAGCGTTTCTCCGGCGGGAAGCTATCGGAAATAATCGACATGGCGCAGGGGCTCAGAGTCGCCTCCCCTACCCCAATACTCATGCGAGCAATAAATAGGTGGGTAAAGTTACGCGCGAGCCCTGACGCCGCAGTGGCAATGGACCACACGGCAATGCCGATGGCGACAATGCGCACCCTATTTTTTTTATCTGCCAACCACCCCAAGGGCAAACCCATCGTGGCATAAAAGATCGCAAAGGCCGGACCCAATAGCAGCCCAATTTGCGTATCGGTAAGATCGAGGTCTGCCTTAATCGGCTCAATGAGCAACCCCAAGACATAGCGATCAACAAAAGAAAAAACGTAGGCAATCGTCAGTAGCCCCACCGTCAGCCACCCATAGGCGAGGCTGCTGGCTGGCGGCGTATTGGGCGCCGCAGTGGGCTCATTCATACGAACTGATTCACTTCCACAAAGTACCCGTTAGGATCAAAGAAGCTAATGCCCAGCACTCTGAACACACCCCCATCCGGTTTGGGATATTCACTGATCACTGGCTCACACACCATCTCGAGCCCCGGTACGTCTTTTAACTGTTCAAACGCGCCCTTCACATCCTCGTGGTGCAAGACATACACCGATTCACCCACTCGTACTCGGTTAGGCACGGGCCTTGGCGGGGGCTCGGGCAACGGCGGGTCGATGTATTGCAATATACCGAGCATGCCGATGAAATCGTCTTTACACTTCAGCATCACCAGGCGGGTCTGTGAATTGGGCTCACCCGCCGGCAGCCCGTCACCCGATACCAGTATTTTCTCATCGTAATGCACCGCCATCCCCAAAATATCGCGATAGATGCTCAGGGCGGCGTCAATGTGATTCACCAGCATGGTGGTGCGTCGTATCAGAACAGGGACATCGCTCATCGTGTTACCTTTGTTTTATAGTTATAACATTAGTACTTTACGGGTGTAACCGACAAAGAGGCAAGTACCATGACGCCAGCGATCACTATTTCAGGGCCAACTCAGGGCTATTGGCCTACCCTGATCACAGGAGCACGAGCAAAACGCTCACGCCGCATAGTGGGCACCGCATTGGGTTTAGCGCTGACAATCTGCCTGCCCACTACGTCGTGGGCTCAGGGACAAGATAGCGCCACGTGGAGTCGTGATCGCCAGGTGATTGAAGCCCTGCTCCCCGGATTTTATAGCAATGCCAACCAAGCTTATTTCGACGGCCGCCGCCAAGTACCGCAACCGCAAAATCGATACAACCTGTCGATCGAGGCCTCAGCAGAGCCGCATGTGTTTAACGCCACACGCACCAGTACCGAGGGCGCAGTGATCAGCACGCAACGCTGGTCGCTCTTTGATGACGACGCCAAAGAAGCGGTGCGTATGGAAATAGATGACACCCAAGCCGGCAGCCAATGCCCGGTTTGGTGGACACGGGATGCCGCACAATTTAGCGCAGCAGCAGACGCAGACTGCGCCGAAGACCCAGGCAGTCCCATCACTTTATCACTGGCACAACAACAGCTCTGGTGGTCCTCGCGCAATAACGATAGCGCGATAAAACTCCATCGCAGCCGCGCCTTTACCTGTTACGCCGATATCCCCGGCGTTGGTGGGGGACGCGACGAGCCTTATACGCGCTACGACAACTTGAGCCTACATGATCAGGGAGCAGAGACGTGGTTTACCGATAAAGACGGCAGAACACTCGGGCTACGACTCTTTAACGTCGACTGGCCCATTAACAACTATGAGGGTTACTTTACCCGGGACTCGCTGGTGATTTACGTGGTCGAAAAATTCGACGATGGCACTACCAAAGAGCATGGCTATGCCTTTACATTGCCGGAGGCCAATCGCATCGGCATAAATTTAAAGTGGCTATTAGCGAGTTGTTTTATGGTCTCGGGCAAAGTGGATACGCCAACCCTGTAGGGTGACCTCCACTGGCAATTTGCCCAGTGACGAGGGGGCTTGGCTGTCTCCACCAACATTGAGGCGATGATGACACATGCCGGCTACCGTCATAAACCGCATCATGTGACCCACTGCATAAGGACACACACTCGATGACACTCACTCGGCGCACCGTATTACGCAACGGCGGCACTGCACTGGCCTCACTGGGTGCTGCCAGTAAGGTGGCCATTGCGGCCGAAACCCCGCCCTCTCAAGAAAATACAGTCGCACAGGGCGGGGGGACCTATGTTCTGGTGCATGGCACTTGGCACGGTGGTTGGGTGTGGCGCGACGTCGCTGATCGACTCATTGCACAAGGACACCGCGTGTTTACGCCCACCTGCACCGGCTGTGGCGAACGCCTTCATCTCACCGGCCCGGAGGTTGGGCTAGAGACTCACATCGATGACATTGTGAATGTGATCGAATACGAAGAACTCAGCAATGTGATCTTAGTCGGCCATTCCTTTTCCGGCATCACGATTACCGGAGTTGCCGATCGGTTGCGCGAAAGAATCGAGCGCATCGTTTTTTTTGACGCGCTGGTGCCTCGCCCGGGCCGGATGAGCGGCGTGACCAAAGACCCCGCAACAGGTGAATACCCTGCGTGGTGGCGAGCACGGCAAGAGCACTTTATTGAGGGCTACCAAATGGATCTTTGGAAAGACTACCCGATGGACATGCTGGTGCCGCCCGACTATCCCGATGTGGCAGCCAAATTGCGGCGACTCATTACCCCCCACCCCGCCAAACAGTGGACTGATACCTTAGTATTAGAGAACGGAGGATGGGCCGGGTTACAGCCCACCTACTTTCATTGCGTGGGCCAAACCTACCGCAAGAGTTCTGATCTGATGGTGGGCCCTGCCAGAGGACCCGACTGGCGATTTGTTGAACTCGAGATCCCTCGCGATGGGATGTTGACCCACCCCGACCTGGTCGCCAATGAACTCGCTCTCATCAACGGTAACCGACGCGCGGCTAAACCAACGCGAGGCTAATCAGTCGGGCCTCGCGACCCTATAGGGAGGGCTCAGGGCAGCGAGTAGCCTCCTGACATTACCAAGTGCAGTGGTTCGATCACGTGAGCACACGAGCCGTCACAGCACTGAGTGACTGCTTCCGACGGTGCGGGATAGTAAGAACCAATCCAACTGCAAGCCCACGTATTATTGCGATGTCCGTGCCTTCAGCGCAGGGGCCACGCGGGCAGCGATGTCCAGCAGTAATGACTCTGTGCTCTCCCAGTCGATGCAGCCATCGGTGACAGAAACGCCGTAGCGCAGTTGTGACAAGTCTGCTGGGATTTTCTGATTGCCCGCCTCGAGGTTGCTCTCGAGCATCAAACCGATGATCGAGGTATTGCCATCGACAATCTGTTGAATCACGTTTTGCGCCACAGCGGGCTGAAGCTCCGGTTTTTTTTCTGAGTTGGCGTGGCTGCAGTCGACCATAATGTTAGCGTTCAGATCTGCTTGTTCCAGCGCCGCCTCGCAGCCGGCAATATGCTCCCGGCTGTAGTTAGGCCCATTGCTACCCCCTCTGAGCACAACATGCCCATAACGGTTGCCCTTGGTTTCGAAGACAGACACCTTGCCATCAGAATTGATGCCCAAAAAGCGGTGCGGGTTGGCGACCGATTGCAGCGCATTAATGGCGACCTCAAGGCCACCATCGGTGCCATTTTTGAACCCAACAGAAGAAGACAAGCCACTGGCCATCTCTCGGTGTGTCTGCGACTCGGTTGTTCTTGCCCCGATGGCAGACCAGCTGATCAGATCCTGAAGGTACTGCGGTGTGATGGGATCAAGCGCTTCCGTTGCAGTCGGCAGCCCGATACTGAGGACCTCTTTTAATAACTCTCGCCCTATTCGCAGACCACTCTCTACCTCAAAGGAGTCATCGAGCATGGGGTCATTAATCAGTCCCTTCCAGCCAACCGTGGTACGCGGTTTTTCGAAATAAACGCGCATTACCAGATACAAGCTGTCACTGATCTTGTCGGCTAACGCTTTGAGTCGCTTGGCATAATCGAGTGCTGCCGTTACGTCGTGGATTGAACAGGGGCCCACCACAACCACCAGCCTGGGGTCCCGTCGGTCGATGATGCGTTCGATCGTCCCTCGAGATTCGGCCACAAATTCGAACAGTGACTCTGGAATGTGAACCTGTTCACGAAGTGCAGTGGGCGACATCAGCACACGCTGGTCCGCCACGTTCACGTTATGTATCCGCGGGTTTGACACCTCTAATCCCCTCATCAGGACCGAACGTAGAATCGGTCTGTATTGTCAATGATCAACGAGGACGTGTTAAAGCCCTAGCTGATCAATCACGAGACGCGAGTGTACAGACTCATTCGGCTGAAATCAGCTCACCTTCAGTCGCGACTGAAAACGGGATAGGGGCTGCTACTGAGTAACGCTTGGCACACTAACGATGCTACTCGTCAGGTGCCTCTGTGACCTCGTAATCACTGAACATCACGCGGGCTATACCAGATAGGACTGCTGTAGGCGCGCTCTTGAGAGCGGTAGCGCGCATCCGTTGGCATCTCATCATAGAGATCGTAGTTTTTTCGATCATAAGCCAGCCATCGGGGCGTGGGGATTTCCATCACCCGCGTGTAGTAGAAGGCACGCTGCTTGGGATCGAAACTGGGGTCCCGCCAAAACCCTCTCAAAGCGGACTCTCCGATGGTGTTGTCATAAGTGGCATTGATCTCGTCTACCGTCGACCCTACTGACACCAACACGCCGTCGTCGTTGAGCCCTCGTTCTTTGGCATTGCTCCAGACAACATTGAAGATCTTTTCTTCGGTTTGACCCGATTCATTCAGCCAACCTTTGATAATCTGGATGCGGTCTAAGTTGGCGCCATCTGGATCTCGCATGGCCTCAATGAGAAAAGCAGGACTTGCACCCTCAGGAGTT
>ERZ651776.4136-NODE-4136-length-13692-cov-6.260595_pt1 | contig 13692 bp, 7 predicted proteins | sample MGYA00514761_ERZ651776 | MGnify/ENA metagenome assembly ERZ651776 | reverse complement strand
AGGGAGATGTCACTCAGCAGGTCCCCTGCGCCTTCGTCCTCTCCTTTCGTTAATGCAGCATCGGCTGCTCCGGTAACATCGGCTACTCCGGTAACATCGGCTGCACCGGCAACATCGTTCGTCTGAGCAAACCTGCTCACAAAGAGGAGAAGTATGAAAAAGCTCCCAACAATGACATTGTCAGCCGCAATAGCGCTGGCCAATACTGAACTGTCGAGGCTGCTGCTGAAGTAGTTTGCAACAGCAACAAAGTTGACAGCACCGCCAATGTGACGAGCGCACAGACATGCCGCGATCTCCCTGCTTACTGAGGGCACAAGTCGAGAAGCAAGAATTGTGCCAAACACCGTTCCAACAGCTCCAAGGAAAAAGGCCACGAGCATACTCTTAGATGCTTGCTGGATTGCCCTTATGTCGCTCTGGAACAGCAGGAGTGGGATGCAGAGAGGTATCAGCGTGCTAGAGTAAAAAGTGTAGACAACCGAGTCCACAGGTATCACCCCAAAGTTTGACAGGAAGAGAGCAATTGCCATGGTAATAAGTGGAGCCGAAAGTGAGGCGCCCCATTTTGTCCGCCGTTCTGCCACTAAGGATAGGTGAGAAATCAAGAGAGTTGCCGTTGTTACGGATGGTATTGAGGAAAGACGAGGAATGGTGAGGGGCAGAGCAGGGAGTGTCGTTGGTGTTTTCACCGCTGCTTTGTTCCGGTAGATGGGTACCGGCACAAACAAATCCGTCCTCCGGTACACAGGGTATGGGACGAACGCAGAGACATGAAGCATGCGAATAAGCAGCAAAAAAATGATCACCGCCATTCTGTCTTTGGAGAGGTATTGTCGAAGTTGGTGTCGTTTTTCAGGTGTCTCTGTCTCCGTCCAACAACTCTCCCCCCCCGACCGCTCTTTTTGTTTTGATGCCTGACCAAATCTTTTTATCCTCGTTTTACTTTTACAATTGGTAGGAGAGAAGTCATCAAATACCACCGTGACCCATCATAACCATGTCCTGCGCGCTCACGACATCCATTCTCTCCAAATGGAGAGAGCAGCAGACCTTCGTACGCTTCCTTGACGGCGATACCCTGAATTGCCATGTTGAAAACCTTCAATATGTACCGTTAAAGGCTGCGCTGGAACACATCGATGACTGGAAGGTCGACTGGGATATGGATCTAAGCGCGGAAGAAGTTGCGTTGGTGCTGGACCCAGAGTGGCGACATCAAATTCTGTCAGATTCTTTTCTTTCATAACGTTCCTTGAAACCATTAGCCAAGTTAAACAACGACGACAACGACGACAACGACGACAACGACGACAACGACGACAACGACGACAACTACGACGACAACAACGACAACAACGACAACAACGACAACGACAACGACAACAACAACAACGAAGTCAACAAAAAAAACGTTTTGCTACTACACACACTTTTCATGTTTTTATCGCTGTTTTTTTTATCTAAACCCAATCGGAAATGTCAGTTCAGCTGTCAGCGCGCGGGCTGTTTTGACATCACACTCACACGTAATCATTTCCGACTCCTCTTCCTTCGACAACCTGTCCATTTTGCCAGCTCTCTATGACTCCATAATCTGTTTTTACTGCTTCTCTGAGCTTCTTCTTTGTCCTGCTCTCGACGATTTCCGTATCACCGTCACCGACCGATGAATCTCTTTCTTTCTTCTCCTCCATGAGCTGGTAAAAACTTTTGACGGCTCCATCTCGGTTAATGGTGGCGAAGGATACTTGTTCACCATGGAGAGATGGTTCCTCTATGGGGAACTCCGTTCCGACCGTCTGGAGCACAAACTCGACATTGACTGTGATCCCGACTTCCCTTTCGAGAACAAAATCGGGAATGGAACTCTCGTATGCGTAGGTCAATCCCGTTCCGCTGTAAACGAGTTCCCATTCGGGTATCTTGCGGGGGAGAATCCTCCATCGAGGCACTTTTTCCTTGCCCCCGACTTCGTAGTGCACATAAAACTGCCCACTTCCGAAGTCTCTGATTATCTTACCGGGGTAGAATTGTCCAATCTGGCTCATTCCACCGACGCTTGGCTCTGCGCTCGCCACGCTCAAATCATCGATACTCCCACTCATGATGCTGCCGCCGCCTAAACCAGCCCAACTCGCACTCGCAATACTCGCGGCGTCATCGTCGTCGATCCCCATCTTCTTTTTTTCTTTCTCGGTCCCAACATATTGGGCGAACACCTCCATGCCTACTTCCAAAGCCACAAATCCACCCCTGGCAAATAGATTGTAAACAACGTCGTTTGGCCCGAGATAATTTCCCTCGCTATTCTTCGTTACCCGGTCCCATTGCAACCAAATTGTGTGTTTGTTGGCATACTTTAATTTAACGGTCGGTGCGAATGTTTTCGGGGGCAGCCGGGAAAGCATGTCCTCGAACTCCATCTTCCTCGTCTCCTCGGCCTCTCTCCTCATTTCTGCCTCCTTGCGAACCCTGTCTTCGTACTCCTTCTGCTTCCTCCTCTGCTCTTCTTCAAATTCTTGAATTCGGCGCTCACGCTCCAGCTTGGCGTGGAACTCTTCCCTCAGACGCCGCTCACGTTCATCGGGCTGCTCTAGATCCAGTACAATCATATCTAACCCGCTACCCACTGCGTGATCGATCTCAAAACCACCGATGAAGTACAACCTTTGGCCCATCGCAACGGTGGCGTGGCCGTATCTGCTGCCAGGGGGATCTTGCAACAAGGAGCACTGCTCTTGCAAAGTACGTAACCGCCACTTGCACACCTTGGACACGGCCTCTGCTTCAGCCACCTCTAAGCTCCGCCCCCCCGGTATGCCCCTCGACCTGGCACTGCCCAGCTCGTCTTCGAGCATCCTGTCAGCCCTCCGAACCGCCGTCCTTGCGGAGTTGAGCGTCGGTAGCATCGCGTATGGTGTGTCCTCTACTGCCGGTATCGTCCACTTCCAGCTCTCGATATCCAACACATGAACGTCATTATCACTGAGCGTCACCCTCGTCGTCGTGGGACTGCAACCCCCCACGACAATAATTTTTCCGGCAATGTTGACTGCCGTGTGGTTCATCCTGGCGAGCGGCAACTTGCCAGTGCATGGAGGGGCCGTAGGCTCCATCCAAACTTTTGTCGTTATGTCCAACAAGACCACGTCCATGTATTTGTGGTCGTGAACTCCCTTCACATAGGCGCGGCCGTGCTCGGCGTTCATTTTGGCCCAGTGGATAGCAGCAGCTCTCTCCTGGAGTAAAATATTTAGGTCGTTCTCGGCGTCGTTGGTATCCTTCTCCCGCTTTGCGATTGCGGCAGATGCTTGAGCACTCAGACGCGCTATTTGCTTCCAGTTAATAAAGTCCGCCTCGCTTTCAATTACAATTCCCGCCGCAATGCTCTCTGCCTTTTCGAGCTCGTAGCACTCTGCAACGCTCTTAGTGGCCAAAGCGAGCTGATCATCCAGATCGTCAATATTGTCTGGCGTTCCCGTCTCCGCAAAGGGGCTGACACAGCATCCGCCCATTACCAAAATTTTATCATCTGCCACAGAGAGTATTGTGTGGCCGTGACGGGGAGCGGGGGGTGAGCCGATGCACACCGGATCGCTCCATTTCTTATCGTGGAGGTCAAATATCCACAAATCCCCGAAGTTGTCCCGACCATCCCGTCCTCCGAAAAGGACCACTCCGCCCTCTTTTCCCTCCGACGGAACGAACGCGCAGCTCACCCCGAAACGAGGTGCAGGTATTCTATTCACCTCCCGATCAATAGGTACTTTTCTCCACTTCGCACTGTCGAAATTCCAGATGTGTATCTCGTCGCTGCACACACCACCCTCTTGCCGGCCTCCGAAGGTCCACATTTCTCGCCCGGGCAATGCCACAGCACAATGCCCATACCGGCCGCGTGGCGCATCTATTTCCTGGCTGCCGGCCGTTGCAACGTGCCAAGTCAGTTCCACCATCGAATACACGAAAACCCTGTCCTCGTATATTCCAACCTGCTTGCTCCCAATTAGGGTGGAGCTGTAGGCATGGAAAACTCCATTGTTGGGATATCGAATCCCTCCGCAGACGACCAGATGCGGCTGCCCTGCGCTATTGTGTATTTCTAGGGCCGTGCTCCCGCCTTGGGCCGGAGGGGAAGATATGTCAAGCTCGTTGCCGTTGATATTGTCAGCTGGCCGCGGCTGAACCTTTGACCAGTGCATGTTGGATATATAGGTCAGGGGCAGAGCCTTGGTCCGGATGCCCTTCTTCAGCTCGCTGTGAAGCTCATCCTTGCCCACAGCCAAGACATCTTCCATGTCCCCCAACAGCGCGCTCGTCGGGTCGAAGGTATCGTTATTGTCATCCGTCCTTTCTCCCCTCGATTTTGCCATTGATTCTGGGGCAGTGTACTGCAGCCAATCACGCGTGTGGACACAGGACCCAAAGGGTAAGGTACAGACAACGCAGCGACTAAAGGGAAGTTCCGCATCAGGGGGCGGTCCGCCTGAATTTTTGTACCACTCTCGGACATTCTCCCCGACTTGCTCGTGGATAGAAGTTGAAATATACTTCTTGTAGTTGATTTCGTGTCGCTTGGTCCATTGCATCCTCGAGGGATGGGATTTCCATAGCGTTAAAAGTGTCGAGGAATTGACGAGGGGTGAGTGGCGGGGCTTTGGAGGAGGCGTTTGTCGGCGGCCTGGTAGAAGTTGGGGAGGAAATCGGGGAGCCCATATCATCAACGAGGAGATTTTTACCGTCACCATGATCACTCACGAGGAGATTTTTACAGTCACCATGATCACTCCCTCGGGATGACACGGGATAGTTGTAGTTGTTGTGCCGTTTGATCAAATCTTCACTGCAAATGTCCATGATATCACCCAGGTAATCTTGGCCCTTCGACTCCTTCACCATATCCGATGTACTCTTGGGTTTCATCATGGTCGATAATCAGAGAGAGTTGGTTTTGGGTCCGTCTAGATTTGAGATTTAGAATTAAAATCAATTCACACCATGGTTTCCTTGTAAGAAAAAAGTCGGAAATAAACCTTTCAATTCTCAAATTTCCATTTTTGAAACAGACTTATTCAATTTTGATAAAATTGGTACCCGAACAATTCCACAACAATTTTTTGTTTGGTTGTAGACGGGTCATTCTCTATCCATCTACCTCGTCCATCTGTGTCCCCGAGCATGTTTCTTCTACGAGCAGATTGCTCTCGCGCATTGCACATCCCCCGGCCTGGTTTTGTTCCTTGAGGTTCTAGTGTCTTCTGAAGACAAGAAAATGTGTTCGATGCTACTTGTGGACGAGAAGAAGGATTTGAATGATTCACCGCGTTGCTGAGTGATTCTCGATACTACTGCGTGCGGTAGCAGTACGATAATATCAGATTTTTGTCCTGATGGTATTTAAGAAATTCACTCCCCACGGCCCAGCAAAAAGAGCGAAGCTCTCAGCTCACCTTCTATTTTCGGTACGTACAGACAATTTTAGCGCTACAAAAATGTGCGAACGGCGATATTACGACAATGATCATATTGTGTTTCATTGATATTGTGTAATCGCAAACCCCTTGTCGTGGTTGGCCTTGACAAAGTCAGCCAAAAGGCGTTGTTTTGAGAGTGGGCGTTGCTACACTGGTGTCATGTAAATGTTGTTTGTATGGCGAACCAGGCTTCACCGAAGAGTCATCCGTCTGGATGTGCGATGTTGACCGCGATTGTGTTGTGTGAGACCAGCACGAGGCCCTTGTTGGTCAGCCCACTATTTCGCGAACGTGGATAGTGAGAGCTAATAGTCATCTTGTGGGGGTAGTACTTTCTTTTAAACCTGAAAATCTGTTTCTGATACCGTATGTTCTGCCCTCGTTGCGGTTTTATCCCCTACAAAATGCGACAAACAATAAAAATTTCCCACTCATCAAACCCTCTTTCTACGCAAAGACACTAACACTAACACTCACATCTACAGAGAAGAAAAACCGGACCGCCTGTGAGGATCGCACATACCCGCTACATAAAATGTCTGCTGCTCGCCCCCTTATCACCGTTTGGAATACCGATGGCTCCAAGAGAGCTGAGGTTGCCCTCCCTTCTGTCATGACTGCTCCTTTGCGCCCTGACGTTGTCCAGTTTGTGCACACGAACATGGCCAAGAACAGCCGCCAGGCTTACAGTGTCCAGATGAAGGCTGGACACCAGACCTCTGCTACAAGTTGGGGAACTGGCCGTGCCGTCTCCCGTATTCCCCGTGTCAATGGAGGAGGAACCCAGCGCTCTGGACAAGCTGCCTTTGGAAACATGTGCCGCAGTGGCCGCATGTTTGCCCCCACCAAGACCTGGCGCAAGTGGCACAGGAAGATCAACACCAGCCAGAAGAGGTATGCCGTCGCCTCCAGTTTGGCTGCCAGTGCTGTCCCTGCCCTTGTCATGGCTCGTGGACACAACATTGACCAGATCCCTGAGTGCCCTTTGGTTCTTTCCACTGATGCTGAGAGTACCAAGAAGACCTCTGAGGCTGTGGAGGTTCTTAAGAGTGTTGGTGCTTTCGACGATGTCGAGAAGGCTGCCAACAGCAAGAACCAGCGCTGTGGAAAGGGAAAGAGCAGGTGAGTTTGTTGTGACTTTTAAACGTGACTTTTAAACGTGACTTTTAAACGTGCGTTTGCATGCGCGTTTGCATGCATCCCCTCCTAACCCTCCCCTCCCCCCCCTCCTTATCAATAACCGTCAAACAACAAAAACACAGGAACCGTCGCTACGTCATGCGCCGTGGACCTCTTGTTATCTACGCCAATAACGATGGAATCGACCAGGGCTTCAGGAATCTTCCCGGTGTTGAATTGTGTAATGTAGACCGCTTGAACCTCTTGCAGCTGGCCCCCGGTGGCCACATGGGACGCTTCTGTGTCTGGACTGAGGCTGCCTTTGCCAAGCTCGACTCCATCTACGGAGAGAATGGCAAGAGTGTGCCTGCCACCCAGATGACCAACGCTGACCTTGCCCGTATCATCAACAGCGATGAGATCCAGAGTGTTGTCAACCCTGCCAAGGCCAACAACGTCAAGTTCCTGCGCAAGAAGAACGCCATCAAGTCCATGGTTGCCCTCGAGAAGCTCTCCCCCTACGCTGCCGCCAACCGCAAGGCCGAGACCAAGGCCCAGGCCGAGCGCAAGGGAAAGAAGGTTGCCAAGAAGGCGTCCAAGAAGGCGTTCAAGAAGGCTGGCAAGGAGTTCTTTGCCAAGATTTCCGCTCAGGGAGAAGTCTGCGAGGACGGTTTCAATTAATAAAAAATAGAAGGCCGGTGAAAGCCATTTTTTGCTGGCAAACTTTTTGTTCTTCCTAAAAGTCAGTTACTCGTTCTTCTCTGCATTTTTTTGTTCATTTACTCCTACTTGGTGTATAATTGTCACGAACGATCACTCGTCACGCTTAAGGTGAATTTAGCCATTAAGCTCGAAAGTATGTCTCGTCCCACTCTCTCACCCTATCAGACCAGAACGTCTTGTCACACTCATTTCCATTCTTGTTGTCGCCATCTATTGCCGTCAAAGTAACCTCTCTCCCCACTTCTTCGCCATCTTCATCGTTCCGTTGAGCGACAAAGACTTCTAGCCGTCTTTCCGGCAACCTCCCCGCCCCCAACCTCACGGGCCACTCCACCAGGCAGATGCATTTCTTAAAGATTTTATCTATCCCCAGCATTTCAAAACTAGCACTGTCACCCTCTGGGAGGCGGTAGAGATCAAAGTGGTGTATTATCATGGGCGAGGACTTTGTAAGGGGAATATACTCGTACGTGTTGTCGAGAAGATATGATGGAGATGTCACTGCGTGTTCAGAAATTGGATAATATTTAGCATTATGCAAGGATTTTTTTTGTTGAGGCCCTGAAAAAGTTCTCACCTCGTAAATCATGATCGCCCAGTTTCGCCCTTATAAACCCTCTCGCAAAACAGGTCTTCCCCGTCCCCAAATCCCCGCTCAAACAAATTGTACTCCCCCCCACGTCAACCCCAGAGGCCACAATCGTACCGAGGGCCTCCATCTCCTCTTCTGAGTAGATTGCTACCGTGAGAGACGGCTTTGACGAGAAGTATCGAACAGAAGCGAGGGAACAAGGCCGGGAAAAACCACGCGCTAGAGGAGGAAGGAAGCTGAAAACATTGGGGACCGCTGCCAGAGAATACATTACGGCCAGCATCAACCACATCAACTATGGGAGAAGAAAAGAAAGAGGGAAAAGTGAGATGGGGGGGCGTGGAAAACCGGTAGAGGCGTGGGAAAACCGGTAGAGGAAAAAAAAATTGGGCCTGAAGGTGTCAGTGTGGTGTCTTATCATAGATTTTTTCGCCGAATTTTAATTTATAGTAATTTCCCAATTTGTAATGCTTTCTTCATGAATAAACACAAACAAGGGCAGCAAGCTGCTTCTGGCCTGGTCAAGTCCCATCTGCAGCAGCAACAGCAGCAGCAGCAGCAGCAGCAGCAACAGCAGCAGCAGCAACAGCAGCAGCAGCAGCAGCAGCAGCAACAGCAGCAGCAGCAGCAGCAGCAGCAACAGCAGCAGCAGCAGCAGCAGCAGCAGAAGCAGAAGCAGAAGCAAAAGCAGCAGAAACAAAAGCAGAAGCAAAAGCAGCAGAAACAAAAGCAGCAGAAACAGAAGCAGCAAGCCTCCCTCCCTCAGCAGCAACAACAGCAGCAACAACAGCAGCAGCAGCAGCAAGCCTCCCTCCCCCAGCAGCAACAACAGCAGCAACAACAACAGCAACAACAACAGCAGCAGCAGCAAGCCTCCCTCCCCCAGCAGCAGCAACGAGCCGGACTGCGTTCCCCTAAGAGTAAAAAGCGTCGCTCGCACTCCCCCAAATCCCCCCCTCGCACCATTATTGAATTCAAGCCACAAACTCCTGGTGGTTCCCCTCGGCTCACACTTTCTCAAACAAGAAATGACACTATTACTAATGAACAAACCATCCGAGTTTCACCACTCTTCACCACCGTCCCTCCCATAGCTACAATCCACATCATCCCCTTCCCCCGCCGCCCCTCTGACACCGAAAAAATCGAACGTATTTTCACAACATTCTACGCCTCCCTCCTCTCAACTTCCTGCGCCTGCATCGGTGTAGACTGTGAAGGCACCGACAAACAAGCGATGCGAAACAACGGAGGTGTCGCACTCATGATCCAAATCTCCAGTCCATCAATTGTGATAATAGAGTGTGCCGACTTTCGACCGATTCGTCCGAACGGCGCCTCGTTCGGATTCTCGGATAGCATGGCGAAGGTACTGAACGATCCGGGGATCACCAAAGTATTCTGCGGTCTAGGTGGTGACCTGGACGCCCTCCGAGGCGCAGAGTCTATCGACGGTGATAACATGAAAACTTACGACCTCCAGAGTCTCCCGCAATACCAGACTCCCAAAGGCCAGCCTTTGAGTCTGATGAATATTCTTTCCTCAACATGTCTTGGTGCCCGTTGGGAGAAGGAGAGCATAAAAAAGCGTCAGTGGTGGAGGCTGTCGACTGGCGCCAAGATGTTGTCCGACAGGGACTTTGTCGTGTATGCTGCTGGAGATGCTTGGTCGACATTACTGGCGTATCATAGGACTTGTAGGGCGGAAGGGACGCAGTGGTTTCCTATGATTGAATTACCGCTACCGGCTCAGAATGCTTAGGAATGTTGAGGAATGTTGAGGAGGTTATGTGATGATATTTGGTAGAATTTTGCGCATTTTTGTAGTTTTTTTTTTGTATTTACCTGCAATCAAATCATTGTCACTTCCATCTACTTATTTCCTTTAAGCACCCCATCTGCCCTCTCTTTCGCTTCCTTCTTATCCATGCAGACCTCCACAAAACCATCCGCCATCCTTCTCCTCTTCCCCGCCCAACTCTCACCACTCTTCAACCAGTCCGGAGTATCATCCATCCTCTTACTACCCTTCTTCCCTTCCCCCACCAAGTCAGGTATCGGACCAAGATGACCGCCACCGTCTCCCCCACCTAAATTATTCCGACTCCTACGAATCAACTCATCCAACCACGTAACCCTCTCCTTCCATACCCTCGGTACCCTTTTCACTTTCATCACCGGTGGTTCCTCCTGCACCTCCGGCACGGGCTCCGGCTCCTCCGGCGGTAACGGTCGTCGTGCCGTGGTGCGGAACGCTCGCTCCACCTGCGACCAAATATTCTCCTGTTTTATTGGAAGCAGTCTCGGGGAGGAGGACTTCAGTGGCGAGGGTATAGAATACAGCTCTTCCAACGAGCTTCCGTACTTCGAGACTTGGTCGGGACGGAACACATCGTTTGCCGTGAATACTTCATCGTCTTTCGCGGCGTCGAAGTTGTCAAAGTTCTTGAAATCTTCGGCCTCAAGACCGTCCTCAATCCGCCTCTTCCTCTCTGGTGACATATATCTCTCCACCTCTACAAACGAATGACTGAAGTTCAACTTGCTCCTCCTCAGCGCATGTTCATACCCTTTGCTAACAGCTTTCATAACAAGATCCCTAGCAACCACCTTCACCACACCACCCTCCCCCTCCTTCCACCTCATATCAACCTGTCCCCACAACTTCCTCGCCTCGGCACTCATCCGGCGGTAATTATATTCATAACCCTTCTTATCACCTTCACTTATACTCCCACTCCTACTAAATCTCCTCCCCAACGCGCCCAACATGTTCCCCCCCCCGAAGCTCGGCCTCCTCTCCCTCAACGCCGTGGTGAACCCTTTCCCTATCTTCGTCAGACCGAGGCCGCCCCGCATCATCCCCCCCTTGGGCTTTAGCGAAGTCAGCTTCTTCATCCCTGACATCTTACTCCCGAGCCCGCCGAACTTCGTCGGCGACGGCGTGGACCGGCCTTTCGACGGCGAAGGCGTGCCCCCGGACGTCGAAGCCGAAGCCGAAGCCGACGCCGACGCAGGGGAGTCTCCCGCCGCGGTGCCAACCGCCCCCTCCCCGTCGTCGGTGTGCGTCTCCCCATCGTCGGTGTGCGTCTCCCCTTCGTCGGTGTGCGTCTCCCCCCCCCGGCCCCCCCCGGCCGACTCGTTGATCATGGCGACTTCTTTGTCGCCGGCGTTGGTGGTGCCGGCCTTGAACGGCGACGGGGTGCGCGGCGCCGGCGGCGGCGGCTGTTGTTTTCCGGCATGTACGTCCTGCGTCGGTGACAGTCGTCCGTCGTCGTGGGCCGTCGTCGTCGTCGTCGTCGCCGTCGCCGTCGGACTCGTCGTCGTGCGACGCCTCCTCGTCCTCCTCCTCCGAGTCCGGGGTCGCGTCGGAATCCAAACACGAATCTAAATCCAAATCGTCGTCGGCGTCGTCGTCATCGGCGTCCGACTCCGCGGGTTTCCGCGGCCGGAACGGCACCGTCGCGGCGGCGCGGAAGAAATCCTTCGCGGGCGGCGGCGGTGCGCTCCCCTCCGTCGCCGCGATCTTCTTCTCCGCCTCAATCTTAGCCTTGACCTTGCCCGTCTCGAGCGCGATCTGGACATCCGGGGGTAACGCATCGGTGTTGATGCCCATCGCCCTCGCGGTCACCGCCTGCAGCACGTCCTGGTAGTGCAGGTAGTTGGACTCGACGTGGAGGTTCAAGTTTTTCTGAAAACGGAGGATGCCGAGCCGCGACAGCCGCGTGCCCTTGACGCCGAGCGGGGTGTTCGTGAGCTTCAAGAGGGAGACCAGGCGGGTGCAAGGGATGAATCCCGTCGCGTGGGGGTCCAGCCTGGACCAGGCCTCGGCGAAGTCCTCGATGTGCTTGTCCGTGATGTTGGTCCCTTCCTCCTTCTTGTTGTTGCTAAAGTTGTCCAAGACGACGGCGATGAGAAGGTTGAGGGTGATGAACGTACCGAGGATGACGAAAGTGATGAAGTAGAAGGGCGCGCCGTCGTTGCCGCAGCACTCACCCCTCGCGCAGTCCACATCGCTGTCGCAGTCGGTGTCAATCATGCAGTCGTACATGACGGAGTTCCAAGCCTCGCCCGTCACCATGCGCAGCAGCAGGAGGAGCGAGTTGCCAAAGTTTGTAAAGTTGGCGTCCTTGTTCAGGTTCTCGCCAAACCTAACCTTGCCGAAGAGGTTCATACCCAGGATGGCGTACACGAAGCACAACAGGAACATCAGCGCGCCGATGTTCAGCAACCCGGGGAGGGAGATGATCAGGGTGTTGAAGAGCATGCGCAGGCCCGTCAGCTTCTTCACAACCCTGAAGATCCTCGCGAGACGCAGGATGCGAAACACGGATGCCGCGCCGCCGCTGCCAGCCATGAACCCGACGAGGGTGATGGCGACGCAGAAAAAGTCGAAGCAGTTCCATCGGCTGGAGAAGTACGCCTCGGGGTACATGGCGTACAGCTTCGCCCCCGCTTCGAGGGTGAAGATGACCGCGAATAAGATGGAAAGGCCGAGCAGCGTGCCGGTCCACGTGTCGTTCATCTCGTAGTGCTCCATCATCATCGTCAGCGCGTTGCACACGATGACAGCCATGATGAACCAGTCAAACTCTTCCCTCTCCACGATCTTGTACACGCTCTTGCGCGTCTCATCCTCGGGGTAGTAGTCAGCCTTGGCGGGTATCGACTGCTGCTGCAAACGTCGCTGGCTCTTGACCCACATGACCTGCGCCTTTGTCATTAAACCGTTGCTCCCGTCGGCGGATTCCGCGGCGAGCCTGGCAAAGTTGTCCAGGATGATACCGATGAAGAGGTTGAGGATGAAAAAGTTGGCGACAATCTCGAACGCGACGAAGAAGAACGCGATGGGCGGGTTGTTATCCCGCTTGGGCGCCAGCTCGGGTGACCGGGAGTCCACGCCGTTGTACATCACCGCCGTCCAACCCTCCGTGGTGGACATCTCAAACAACGTCTGCATCGCGAGGAAGATGTTGTCAAAGTTCATGTCATCCGACTGCCACGTCCTCTCCACGTAGACGGTGCTGTTGAACGTGCCGGTGCACTGCACTTCGGTGAACGCGCTGTGGTCGTAGGACGCGCCGCCGGGGGTCGGGCCGCACGACTTGGTGATGCTGTCCCACTCCATTGCGACACCCGTGTCGTTGACCCATCCGTCGAGACACTCCGCCTTGGCCTCGACGTCCTCGTCGTCGCATCGGGCGAATGCGCCCATGAAGAGCTGCATGCCGAGGATGCCGAAGATGAGCCAAAAGAGAAGCGACACCATGAACACGTTGCCCATGCCGGGAATGGACGCGAACAGAGCGTTGACCACAACCTTCAGCTCCGGCACCCGGCTGATGACCCGCAGCGGCCGAAGCACCCTCATCGTCCTCAGCGATCGAACCCAGCCGAGGTTGCCGGAGATCATCTTGCCGACGATGCCGATCATGACGATGAAACCATCCATGCAGTTCCACGGGTCCCTCAGGTACGAGTCCTTGTCCTCCAGGTACAGACCAAACGCGATCAGCTTCATGACCATCTCCAGCGCAAACACAATCGTAAAGAAAATGTCCACACCCTCCAGAGCATTCTTGGTCCCGCTGTTCTCCATCGCCTTGGGGGACTCGAAGGCCATCGTGAGCGAGGAGATGAGGATAAAGGTCATGATGACGTAGTCGAACTGCTTGTCGTCCACGAGCTTGAAGCAAAACTGACGGACGGGGTTGTCCACGCCGAAGATCATGAGAGACTTTTTGTCCGAGTACTTGTGCAGGGGTTTGGGCGCGGCGCCCG
>ERZ651776.4133-NODE-4133-length-13694-cov-7.717265_pt1 | contig 13694 bp, 10 predicted proteins | sample MGYA00514761_ERZ651776 | MGnify/ENA metagenome assembly ERZ651776 | reverse complement strand
GATGAGTCGGGTCTAGTCGTGACCAACAATCACGTGGTCACCGGCGCGGCGGTCCTCGAAGTCCTCATCGATGGTGAGCAAGAGCCCCGGAACGCTCGCCTGCTTGGCGTCTCAGAGTGCTCGGACCTTGCCGTGATCGATATCGAAGGTGATGGCTTCGACTATCTCGAGTGGCATGACGGCCCAATCGCTGCGGGCATGTCGATCTTCGCTGCTGGTTTCCCGCTGGGTGATGCCGAATACACGCTCCTCGACGGCATCGTGTCCAAGGAAAACGCCGATGGCGAGTCATCGTGGGCCTCGGTTGACGCGGTGATTGAACACAGTGCCGACACACTGCCCGGCAACAGTGGCGGCCCTATCGTTTCTGATCAGGGTCGGGTCGTTGCCGTGAATTATGCCGGCAACGATGTTGGTCAATCCTTCGCCATCGGGCGAGAGGTCGCCCGGCCAGTCATCGACCAGCTCCGCAACGGCATCGACGTCGATTCGGTAGGAATCAACGGCGAAGCGGTGTCCGGTGACGGTGTCACGGGCATCTGGGTGTACTCGGTGGCGTCCGGGTCACCTGCCGACCTTGTCGGTCTCGAGGCTGGTGACCTCATCACGCAGGCCGAGAGCCTGCCGATGGCGGCCGATGGCACCATGTCGGACTATTGCGATGTTTTGCGCAGTCGCCAAGTCAACGATCCGATCGCCATCGAGGTGTACCGCCCGTCGACGGACGAATTGCTCGAAGGCCGGCTCAATGGAGAGCCACTCGAGGTCACTTCTGCGGGTTCCGGGAACTTTGCCGACGAAGATGCCCCCGACTACGACGACTACCTGCAAATCACCGACGATTCCGATCGCATCCTACTGAGGATTCCGACGGAGTGGGCCGACACCGATGGCGGAGCGTGGACGACCGACGGCGTCGAGATCGGTCCATCGTTCCTAGCGGCGTCGGATGTGACTGCATGGCGTGATGGCTGGGGCACTCCCGGCGTGTTCATTGGGGCATCGGACCAGCTCCCTTACGCCTCGGTCGGTGAGCTACTCGACGACAAAGAGTTCAGCGGTACCTGCGACTATGTCGAGCGTCAGCCGTATGACGATGGGCTCTATATCGGCGAGCTCGATGTGTGGGAGAACTGCGGACCCGAAGGAAGCAGTTTCTTGGTCGTTGGAGCGGAACCGTCCAGCGGGGAGTTCTTCATCCTGGTCGAGATCGTGATTGTTGACGAGCGAGACTGGTCAGCTGCCGACGAGGTGATCGTCAGCTATGAGGTTGTACTCGAAGGAACCGCCGGAGGAGGCGCCGATGGATCACGTGCCTATTCCGAATATGTGTCGGTGACCGACGAGACCGATGCCATCATCGTCAGTGTTCCAGCCGAGTGGTCCGATATCGATGGTCGACTGTGGGACTTCAACGACGACGGTGACGTGATCGGCCCAGCTTTGACGGTGTCACCCGACAACGACGCGTGGAGTGATGCGTGGGCGACCCCTGGCGTGTTTATGGGTGCATCCGCTGAACTGCCGTATGCGTCGACGACTGAGATGCTCGACGATAATCAATTCGGGGAATCCTGCACCTACGTCGATCGATCGCCCTATGACGACGGCCTGTATATCGGTTATACCGACCTGTGGGAAAACTGCGGGGTGGCAGGCAGCGACTTCTTCGTCATCGTGGCCGCGCCTCCTGATGGAGCGTTTTTGGTCCTGGTTGAGATCGTTGTGGTCGACGATCGTGACTGGGCGGCCGTCGACGAGATCGTCGCCTCGTTCGAGGTGGTACTGCCGATATCTTGACCGGCCGGGTGCGTCGGTCGGTGGTAGAAACCTAAGTCTGGTCTGGGTAGCACTGTCGTGGGCTACATCGGCGTCGGGTCCTGTGGCTAAGGTCCGCGGATGACTCCTCGCCTGGGCCGCGGCGCGACCAGCCACCGTTGAAGGGTCAGAAGCTCGAAGCCGTCCCGCGGAGCAGTTGGCTTGCCCTTGGGCTTGCGGCGCTGACCTACACCGTTATAAGCATCACCCTTACGGGCACGAACATTGCGTTTCCGGCGATCACCGACGAGTTCTCGGGCACTAGCCGGGCAACCTTGTCGTGGGCGTTGTCTGGCTACTCGATCGCACTCGCGACGTTTATGGTGCCAGCAGGTCGTTTGTCGGACCGGCGTGGACGCAAGCGGATGTTTTTCGCTGGCGTGTGGCTGTTCTTGGCTGCTTCGCTCATTTGTCTGGTGGCGCCAACAGCAAACGTGTTTGTTGCTGGACGCATCCTGCAGGGCGTTGGAGGTTCGTTGACCGTGCCTACGTCGTTAGCACTGGTGCTGCCAGGTTTTCCCGCCGGGCGACGGACATCTGCTGTTGCAGCATGGACAGCAAGCGGCACGGTTGGTGCGGCAATCGCACCAAGCCTGTCCGCATTGATCGTTGAGAACTTCGGCTGGCGCTATATCTATCTGCTCGCCGTACCGGTGGCAGCTGTGGTGTTGGTCGGGGGACGCACGTTGCTCTCGGAGTCCGAGCCCATCGTGGATGGGAAGAAGCTCGATCTCATCGGGTTTCCCATGGGCACGATCGCGATCGGGCTGGTGGCCTTCGTCATCGTGCAGGCCCCTGGGCTCGGTTGGGGCCATGTCGCGATTGTTGCCGCCTTGGTTGGCGTCGTCTGCTTGTTGCCGCTGTTCGTGGTGCGTTCGCTTCGTCATCCTGCACCCCTGCTCGACCTGCGGGTTTTCTCGGCTCGACCGGTGTGGACAGTGACCGTCGCAGGCCTGTTCTTTTCGATGCTCGGTGCATCGACGTGGGTTGTGTGGCCGCTCTTCCTGACCGAGGTGTGGGACTACTCGTTGGTGCAGGCAGGTCTTGCAATCACACCAGCACCAATTTGTGCATCGAGCTTCGGGCTGCTCTCTGGTTACCTTGCGGATCGGTTCGGCCGCCGACCGCTCATTGCCTTTGGCACGCTTTTCCCGATCGCTGCAATGTTGACGATGGCGCTGCGATGGGGCGCTGAACCGAACTACCTGACGGGTTTCCTACCAGGAATCATCTTGTTCGGCACCGGATTCGGGTTGACGTTCTCGTCACTCAACACCGCAGCACTCGATGGCCAACCCGAGGCCATGTACGGAGAGGTCAACGCTGGCTTCAACACCGTCCGTAATCTCGCATCAGGAATGGGCGTGGCTGTAGCGGTTGCCATCCTTGGTGATGCGGACACGATTACGTTTGATCGTTTCGATCGCTTCTTCTTCGTCTTCGCACTCTTCGCTGCGATCCCAGCTGTGGTGATCAACGGCTTCTACCCACGCACGAAGGACAGCGTGAACGAGCACGTGTCAGGATCGGCGAGGTCGTAGCTCGGACAGCGTTTCGGCGAGGAACGAGCTGAAAGGCGGACTTTTGGTCAGCGGGTAGGTCTTGGGGATCTTGGAATAGTGAGCTCGGACAGCGTTTCGGCGAGGAACGAGCTGAAAGGCGGACTACCCGGGCTACCCCCGGGCATCGATCTTGGCGAATGCCTCTTGCATGGCGAGCGTGCCTTCGATGGCACGAGGGACACCGCCGTAGATGGTCATCTGGACCATAATCTCTTCGATTTCGGTTCGGCTCAGGCCATGATTCAAGCCGGCGGGTACGTGGAACGCCAGCTCCTCGACACGAGAGAGGGCTGTCAGGATGGCGAGTACGATGACGCTGCGATCGCGGCGACTCAGCTCATCTCTCGACCACACATCGCCGAACGCCCACTCGTAGGCAACCCGGCCAACCTCGCCGAGCCGGTCAATGAACGCTGCAAAATCCTCATCAGGGTCCGGGTTCGATCGCCCACCGGTCAGGGTGCGGCGAACGTCGCACGCAGCAGCTCGTCGCTCGTGATCGTCACGGAACGCGCTCGGTGAGCGCTCAGGCAGACGGTCGACCTGGTCGATCTGGCAGAACCGGTCATCGATGACCCGGCTCGCCTTCATAGCCATAGGGAAGCCGGCATAGGCCGCGACGTGGAGCAGAATTTCTTCGATCTCGGTGCGAGTCAGGCCGTGGTTGAGGCCAACCTGGGTATGTAACGAAAGCTCGTCGTCGCTCCCGATTGCGGCGAGCACGCTGATAACGATCAGGCTGCGGTCGCGGCGTGAGAACTGGGGTCGGGACCAGACGTCTCCCATCACGATATCGATAGCGAAACTGCCGAGCGCCCCCTGCCGCCGTTGCATTGCCAAGGCCGATCTCTCGGCGTCGTACGCCCCGGCCATGAAGCCATCGAGAACCTCAAGTGCCGATACTCGTCGTTCGGCGTGTGTTCGCTTGTTCATGGTTTCCCTTTCGTAGCGAAATAATCGGTGTCTGACACCGACTGTTTCACGTCGTCGGTCGCGACGCGACATCGATCTATGGGGAATCGAGTTTCGGGCGTGCTGTTAGGTGGTGCCACAATGGCGGCGTGAGTGAGCAGAACACCCCCGTCGGTATCAATCGCGAGAATGTGACTCGATGGTTCGAGGAACACACCGAGATCACCGGTCCGTTGGACTTCGGGCTGATCGCTGGTGGTCGCTCGAACATGACGTTCACGGTGACCGACGCGGCCGACCGTAAGTTCGTGCTGCGCCGCCCTCCTATGGGGCCGCTGCTGCCGAGTGCGCACGACGTCGCTCGTGAGCACCGGCTCATGCATGCGCTTCAGGACAGCGATGTGCCGGTGCCTCGCTTGGTTGGCCTATGCCAAGACGAGGCCGTGAACGAGCGCGACTTCTACGTGATGCATTACCTGGATGGGGTGGTGGTCCGCGACGCTGAGATCGGTGCGACGATCCCCGTCGAGATCCGCACTCGGATGTGCCACGAACTGATCAACACGTTGTGCACGCTGCACCGCGTCGACATCGACGAGGTCGGTTTAGGCAACCTGGCCAAACGCACCGGCTACATCGAACGCCAGATCAAACGATGGTCTGGCCAGTGGGAACAATCGAAGACTCGGGAGCTCCCGGTGATCGATCGGGTGGCCGATTACCTGCGGGCGAACATCCCGACCGACGCACCGACCACGATCGCCCACGGCGACTACCGCCTGTCCAACTGCATGATGGACCCTGCCGGTCCGGTAGCTGGCGTGCTCGACTGGGAGCTGTGCACTTTGGGTGACCCGATGGCTGACCTGGCTGGCCTGCTCGGTTACTGGCATGACCCCGAGAACGTCGAAGAAGAAAAGGGCGACGCCGAGATTACCGCTGCACCCGGTTGGCTTAGCCAGCAGGAAATGGCCGGGCTCTACGCCGACCAGATGGGTGTGTCGCTCGAACAGGTCGACTACTACCGAGGCTGGGCCTCGTGGCGCCTGGCATGTATCTCCGAAGGTGTCTACGCCCGTTACCTCAACGGTCAACAAGGCGAACAAGACGAAGAGCTCGACCTCGACGAATACAAACAAGGTGTCGAATCCCGCGCAGAACGCGCGGCCGCCATTCTGGGCGTCTAGTAAACGAAGGGACCTGTACCAGCTTGCTCTCAGCTACCTGTCCCATATGGTCAGAGCTCGGCCAAGAGTTCGGCGACGCGGATGCGGTAGTGCTCAACGTTGGCCAGCTTGATGTCTTCGTAGCCGCGAACGAGATCTGGTGTTTCGGCTAGTTCTACGACGCGGTCGAAGTTCTGTGCAGAAAGTTTGGCCAGGGCCCGATCGATGGTGGCGATGTACTCGTTGGCCAGTTTGCGTTCGACCTTGCGGACCTCGGCCCACCGGAATGGATCGAGGAAGCTGCCCCGTAGCCGTTTGCCCCGAGCGAGCGTGCCGAGTGCTGGCGCTGCGGTAGCTGGGATAGAGATCTTCTTGTCCAAGCCCAGTGCCCGCAACATTGGCGGGTGCAGGCGATAGCTCATCGTCCCGCCTTCGGCCACGAGTTCCTGTGCCTCGGCCAGGCCTTCGGGCTCAACCATGAGCCGGGCGACCTCGTATTCGTCCTTGTAGGCGATCAGCTTGAACAGCCCATCGGCAACGGCATCGACGAGCCGATCACTCGTTGTGTCGATCGCCCACTCGGAGCGACGAACACGATCGAGAACCTGGAACCACCGCGTTGCATCGGTGCGGTCGCCCCAGGCTTCCAACTCAGTGGCGAGCATAGCGAGATGGTCCCGCCGCTCAGCTTGTGCACCCAGCGAATCGAGTTCGGTGGCAAACGTGGTGGGCGGGATTGGGAGGGGAAGGCCCTCGGTTGCCACTCGGGCGTTGTTGACCTGTGATGGGTCACTGACCTGCAACCGGCCAAACCGGAAGGCCGCAGTGTTCGCAGCCACGGCCACACCGTTGAGTTCGATGGCCTGTTCGATGAAGTCAGCGCCAATCGGCAAACCGCCTGACTGCACCGCCATGCCGATCACGAAGATATTCGCGGCCATCGCTGAACCAAGTAGGTCCTCGGTCGTTGACTGAGCATCGGCCCAGAAGTGGTGCTCGGTGGTGTGGTAGCGAATCGTTGCAGCGAGTGTTGCCGGTGTGGGCATGGCGATATCGGGATGGGTGATCATCGCTCCGGTTGGTGTGCCCGATGTGGAACCAATCACCACCGTGCGATCGGAATCACATGCCGATAATCCCTTCTCGCTGGCTGCGACGAGCTGGTCGAACGCCAGCAGCAGATCAGCCTGGCGGTCGCCAAGTCGGTTTGTATAGGACGGCGTATCGAGCGACAAACGTAGATCGCTGACCACCGGACCGGCCTTCTGCGACAGTCCGATCTGGTCGAGGCCTCGTACCTCGTAGCCAGCAAGCATGGCTGCGGTACCCAGGACCTGGGCCACGGTGACCACGCCGGTCCCGCCTATGCCGGTGATACGTAACGAGAAGCTGTTGACCGGCACCAGTGGCTGCGGGGTGGGGAAGTGTGTCGGGGGAGCGGCGGCTGTTGCCGACAGGTTTGTTGCTGCTGCACTCGGCTTTGATCGGCGGGCGAGGAAACGTTGCAACCAGCCTGGTTCGTCGGTGGTCACGGTCATGAAAGACGGGCAGTCACCTTCGATGCAGCTGTAGTCGAGGTTGCAGGTGGTCTGATCGATATGTGTCTTGCGGCCGAACGGTGTCTCTATCGGCTGCACCGATAGACAGTTGCTGATCTGGCCGCAGTCGCCGCAACCTTCGCAGATCCGATGGTTGATGAAGACCCGCTCGGGTGGCGTCTCGATCAGGCCGCGCTTGCGGTCCCTGCGAGCTTCGGCTGCACACGCTTGATCATGGATTAGTACGGTCACGCCGGGCGTGGTCGCTAGCAACTCCTGGGCTTCGATGAGTCGAGTACGGTCCCAAACGTCGACACCTTTTGCGAGATCGCCCCGGTCGCGGTCGACATCATCGGTGGTGACGAGCACTCGGGCCACGCCTTGTGCGAGCAACATGTCGATGACCGATTGCAACGGGAGTTGCCCTTCGGGATCCTGGCCACCGGTCATAGCAACCGTGCCGTTCCACAGCAGCTTGTAGGTGATATTCACGCCGGACGCGATAGCGGCCTGGATGGCCAACTGCCCCGAGTGGAAGAACGTGCCATCGCCCAGGTTCTGGAAGATGTGGTTGGTCTCTACGAAGTCGCTCATGCCGATCCATTGGGTGCCCTCGTTACCCATGCAGGTCAGGCCGGCGATGTCGCCAACTCGTTCTGGATCCATGAGCAAGTCATGGTGTGGCAGCCAATACCGGCGCCGACGACTGCCCCGTCGGGCACCTCGGTGCTGCGGTTGTGGGGGCAGCCGGAACAGAAGAACGGTGAACGCTCGACCGCGAGCGGGATCATGGTCCGTTCACGAGGAAGAGGCGCAAGGCGTTCTTCGAGGCGTGGTGCCAGGCGTGCTCGCAGTACCGGCATGATGTTGTCTGCGTCGAGACCGCCCCAAAGTGGAAGCATGCGGGCGCCGGTTTCGTCAGTCTTGCCCACGATCACCGGGCGGTCAGCCACGGCGTACAGTGCGTCCTTGATCAGCGATTCGATGTTTGGTGACTTCTCTTCGACCACGACCAGCTCGGTCAGCCCTCGGGAGAAGTTGCGGACGGTCTGAGGGTTGAAGGGCATCGGCATGCCCATCTTGAGCAGTCGAATACCGGCAGCCTCGACGTCGTGGTTGTTGCGCAGCCCGAGCCGAGCGAGTGATTCTCGGACTTCGCGGTAGGTGATGCCCGATGAGACGATGCCAATCCATGCATCGCTCGGGTCCACGGTCACGACGTTGAGGTGGTTGTCGGTCGCGTAGCGGCGGGCGAGTTCGTAACGGACTTCGACGATCTCGCGTTCGATCTCGACCGTCATTGGTGTTAGTAGTTGGCCATAGGGCGTGTGCTGATACGGCTGGCCATCGATCAATGGGATAATTGGCCGCACCCGATCCGGTGAGAGATCCACGCTGGCCGAGGCGTCGGCCACGTCGGCCACGATCTTCACTGCTGACCAAAGGCCGGTGGCCCGTGACATAGCGATGGCATGCCGGCCGAGATCGAGCGCTTCGGCAGGATCACCGGGATACAACAACGGCATGTGCATGTCGTACAACAAACCAGCCGAGGACGATGGCACCGTGGACGACTTGGCATTCGGATCGTCGCCTACCAGCGCTATGGCCCCGCCGTACATCGACGTGCCGGCATAGACGGCATGTCGTAGGGCATCAGCGGCTCGGTCGACACCCGGCGCTTTGCCGTACCAAATGCCGACGACGCCATCGTGGCGGGCATCGGGCTGGGCCGACGCAAGCTGCGATCCCATGACCGCGGTGGCGCCGTATTCCTCATTCATGCCCTGGCGGAAGACGATCGGCAGGTCGGTTGCGATGCGGGCGGCAGCTTCGACCGCTTGCCCGTAACCACCAAGTGGCGAACCCTGGTAGCCCGACACGAAGGCAGCGGTATCGAGACCGGCTCGCCGATCAGCCCGCAGCTGTTCCAAAGGCAGCCGAGCGAGGGCCTGAATGCCGGTCAGGAACACCGTGCCTTCGTCGGCCTGGTATCGGTCGTTGAGCTGGTAATGCGAGGTGGCTGTCATGGCAGATCCTTCAATTCGCAGCGAATCAGGCCCCAATCTTTACCTATGTTCATCTGTTGTGCGCAGCAGTCATACAACGTTCGGTCTAGTAGTGTTTTAGGATAGATTTGTTCGGTAAATGCCAGCTGAGTCGGAAGGAACGTGAACAAATGACGCCACCTCAGCTCGATGCCGTCGACGCCCATGTTCTCGAAGAACTGCAACGCGATGCTCGCCAGACGAATCGAGCTGTGGCCGCCACGGTGGGTTTAGCGCCGTCCACGACACTCAATCGTGTCCGCGAACTTGAACAGAGCGGCGTCATCAGGGGGTATCACGCTGAGGTGGATCTAGCGGCCTTAGGCCGTGGTCTGCAAGCGCTGGTGTTTGTGCGGTTGCAGCCCAAAAGCGATGAGATCGTGAATCGATTTATCGACCATGTTTGGTCGTTGTCCGAGACGATGGGGATCGACCTGATTTCAGGCATCGAGGACGTCGTCATCCATCTGGCAGTTCCCGATGCCACAGCGCTGCAGACAATCGTGTTGAACGAAATCAGTAGTTTTCCCGAGGTCTTCGACGAACGGTCGTCGTTACTGTTCGAACGCCGCCGTCGCCATGTTGTTTCGCCGGTGCGTTCAGAAGCCTGACACCGACCGAATGAGGGCGACACCTTTAGCGTTGGTCGTCGTCAACCGCAAACGATGCACATCGCCGCCTCGTTCATGGGCGTCTGAAGCAAGGATCGAAGCATGAACCTCATTCCCAGCCAGCTCTGTGTGCGGAACATGACGGTGCCAGGCACCGTCATGTTAGGCACCGTCATGTTTAGCTATCCAAGGTGAGTGCTCGTGTCTCGCACGCCTTGTTGGTGCTGCTTTAGATGACGGTGCCAGGCACTGTCATGTTTAGCTAGAGGCGGGGCTTAGCAGAAGCTCGGATGCAGGGGCGGAGCCCGGCGAGGCGTAGAACCGACGGGATTGTTCACTGGCACTGAGCACGACGCGTTCGAGCCCAATCGCCTCGGGCGTGGTGATTTCGTGGCCGACCAGTGGCCGACCAGTGGTCAGACCGGTACTTCGCCTGCAAGCGTGACGCGGTACATCTCCCGACGCTGACCGGGATAGTCATTGATGGCATGATGTTGCACGCAACGGTTGTCCCACATGGTGAGCGTGCCTGGTTGCCACCGGACTCGGCACAAAAAACTGACCTGTTTGGAGTGCTCGAGCAGATACCCGAGCAGCGCTTTGCTCTCAGGGCCATTCATGTCTTCGATACCGATGGTGTAGACGTCGTTGATGAACAGCAACTTGCGGCCCGTCACCGGATGGGTGCGCACGATCGGGTGCGTTTGCCTGGCCAGTGCCTCTTCGCCGCCCTGAATATGCATCGCTGCCTTCGGGTCGGGCCGACCGAAGACTCCCTGCGGTCCATAGGAACGTTGTGCGGAATGGATGGCGTTGAGACCGTCGAGCATGCGTTTCATGCCATCCGAGAGCGTCTCATAGGCCAGGTATTGGTTGGTGAACACGGTGTCACCGCCCGCAGGTGGAACCTCGTGGCCGTACAGGATGGTTGCCGACGGAGGTGCGTGTTGGAAGCTCCAGTCGCTGTGCCATGAACCGCCGAACAAAGCGCCCGCTTCGTCGGCTTCTCGGACGACAGCGAGCACGTTTGGGTGGTCGTCGAGAGGAGTGATGAACGGCGTGTCGCCGAAACTGCCAAATTGCAGGGCGAAGGCCTCGAGCTGATCGACCGTCAGTTGCTGGTCCCGGAACGCAAGCACCGAGTGATCGGCGAAGGCTGCTTCGATAGCAGCGGTGGTGGCGCCGTCGAGCGCCTGGCTCAGATCGAGGCCGTGGATGTCGGCGCCGAAGCTACCGGTCATTGGGCGTGTGTCCAACACGACACCCGTACTTGTTGCTGTCATTGCTGGCTCCCAAATACTCGGCTGAAGTTGTCGGCGTAGAAACGGTTGAGTGTGGCGGCGGTGTGGCCGTCGAGTGAAGCTTCGAAACGCCCCAGCGGGTTTCGGCCGCCTTCGTGGTGCGGGTAGTCGCTAGAGAACAGATAGAGCTCGTCGTTTGACTCGTTGACCAGGCTGCCGACGTCTTCATACACAAACGGCGTGAACGCCATCTGCGTGGTCAGCTGCTCGCTAGGTTTCCGGATCAGGTTCTGTAGCTCGGGTTCGGACTTGCGCCAGATGTCGGCACTCCAATCGAGTCGGCGAAGGAAGCTGGGCACCCATCCGGCACCAAGCTCGACCGCAGCGCCACGAAGGTTTGGATGACGCTCGAACACGCCATCGAGCAACATGGTGCCAAGGAATGTCTCGGCGTCGTGATGCAGCGAGGTCATGTCTTTCGATCGTACGTTTTCCCCTCCGCCGAGCCAATCGGTCGGCACCTCACGACCGGTGTTCATCCAGTCTGGATGAATCTGCAGCGGCTGTCCACCAACATGGAGCACGAACGGAATGCCAGCTTCGGCGAGACGGGCCCAGATTGGATCAAGATCGTTGTGGCCAGGGGACCGGCCGCCGCACGGTCGATGCGGGACCCACGCGGTGGCCAAGCCAAGTTCGATCATGTGTTCAAGTTCAACGATGGCTTGGGCCGGGTCGTCGAGGGGCAGTGCGCCCACACCCATGAGTCGGTCATCATCGGCGCAGAACTCGGCGATGCCACGGTTGTGTGCTGCGGCCGATGCATACCTGGCTTCGTTGGATGCGGCGTTGAAACACATGGGTGCAGCAAATGTGCTGAAGACCAGTTGGCGATGAAAGCCGAGCTGGTTCAGGGCTTGCGTTCGTTCGCTCTTGTTAAAGGCGCCGAGAGCAAAGTAACCCTTGGGGCCGGAGATCAACTGATCGCCCAGCGCCACCATCTCATCGACCTTGTCGGCTGGTTGGGCACGTGTTTCTAACGCAAGCTGGAAACCATCGGCCGATCGGGCGCCGCCTTCGACCGGCACTCTCGGCACGAGCGCCAGCTGGCTCGCCGGAGTATTACTGGTCAGGAAGTCGGGTAGCTCCATGATGTGGCTGTCTGCATCGAGATAGGTGCGACTGTTTGTGTAGGCCATGACTCCCCAAAGGACGTTGGTGGACACAACGGTAGACCAGCGATTCCGGCAGGTACCCAATCGGCCGTTCATCGGTGGCGAACGCTCGGGTCATTCGACGCAGATCGTTGTTCGCTTGGGGGTGCGGATACAGCGATTGTGGGCTCAGAGACCGACCCGGAGGACCTGTCAAGGTTTACCCGACGTGAACTGCCCAAATACGCCGCCGGCTCCTTCGTTGTAGCCACCAGTGTTGACATACCTTCGTTCGCCTAACACCGGTAGTTCGGATTGCATGATCCGTTTCTGTGTAGACGGGGTGCTCTCCTACGTGCCCATTTGGTCACGCGGGGTCAGATCCTCGGTGACGGGGGGTCAGACCCCAGATGACCGCTTGTCTCGTTTCTGGCTTGTGGGCGGCCAGTTTTTGCCGATGTAGGTATCTGCTGAGAGTATGGCGTCATGGCAAGTGCACCAGACGATTCCTTCGACCAGGCTGCCGCCGCTGCGATTGCTGAAGCTCAGTCATGGCTCGAAGCCCACCCGGTCACCTCCGACACCGACCGCAAGGCCTGGCTTCGCGAACTCGTTGACTCAGGCTGGTCAGCACCGAGCTGGCCAGTCGAGGAATACGGGCGCGGCCTGGCCCCCAAGGTTGCCCGAGCAACCGACCAGGTCTTCCGACCAACTGACCTGACCGGCTGGGGACAAGACGTCACCAACCTGTGGGCCGCGACCATCACCACATGGGCGCGTCCAGAACTCAAGCAAGAGATGCTGCGAGATCTGCTGCTGGGCGAGGTCGATATGTGTTTGCTTTACAGCGAGCCGGGTGCAGGAAGCGACTTGGCATCGGTGCAGACCCGTGCCGAACGTGACGGCGATGAGTGGATTGTCAACGGCCAGAAGGTGTGGACCTCGAGCGGTCGTCAAGCCGACTACGGCTTTCTGATTAGCCGCACAGACTCGTCACAGCCGAAGCACCGCGGCATGACATTCTTCCTCATACCCATGAAACAGCCCGGCGTCGAGGTGCGACCACTGCGGCAAGCCACCGGCGACTCGCGTTTCAACGAGGTCTTCCTGACCGATGCTCGGGTTGCCGACGCCAACATGTTGGGCGACCTCAATGGCGGTTGGCATGTGCTGACATCTGCGTTGGCCTATGAACGTTCGGTGATGGGCGTTACCCAAAAGCGCAAGAAGCAGTCGGCCGAAGTGGTGCGCGATCTCACGAGCGAGAAGTCGGCTCCGGTGCCCGATTTGTCACTGATTGAACTTGCCACTGAACGAGGCGTGGTCGGAGACTCTGGCATTCGCCAAGATCTCATGCGGCTGCATTCATGGCGAACAGTTAACGCATGGAATAACCAGCGGGGCAAGGCAGCGCTATCGAAAGGCACGTCATCGCCGGTGGTCTCACTCGGCAAGCTGGCGATGTCGCGCATGTTGCACTTCGGTGGGAGCCTGCAGGCGGAGATCCTTGGTAGCGAAGCGATGCTCGGTGGCGAGGACCACCCCGACGGAGCCGATGCGACCTATGCGATGTTGAATGCCTTCTTCACCTCGATTGGCGGGGGCACCGATCAGATCCAGCGCAACATCATCGGCGAACGCATC
>ERZ651776.4130-NODE-4130-length-13706-cov-3.326510_pt1 | contig 13706 bp, 13 predicted proteins | sample MGYA00514761_ERZ651776 | MGnify/ENA metagenome assembly ERZ651776 | reverse complement strand
ATAAGAAACAAGTTAATATTTAATTTATTATTATTGTTATTACCAAGATGCGGAATCGTATCTTGTATTATTTTGTTCTGTTGTTTTAATTGATCTAGTAATTCATCCTTCATTTTACTATCTTTACCGAAATCATTCATCATATTCTGCATAAATGATGTTAATGTATTATTCTCAGATTGAAACGTCTGAAAATTCACAGACTGCGATTTGCAACCTTCGCTAGGAAAACATTTTTTTTTATGACGCCATAACCCAGATCGCTGCTTGTATGATTTGAAGCATACGTCGCAAGTAAATAATTCTGTGTTTTTTTGAGGCGTTGCCTGGCGTTGCCGATTATGCTTTTGGGTTGAGCAGTGTTGGTCCCATAGATATTTCTTAGAGCATCGGTAGTCACATTTTTTACAATGAAATTCGGGAGCATATTTTCGCATATTTTCCGTTGCCATATATGCCTTATATAGGCAACCGAAAAATATGCTTAAGTTTTTTTTAAAATTATTCAAAAAAATCTTCAGTAACAAATATATAGTGAAATATTATGTATTCAAAGCATTATGCTCTAAAACAGTTTTTCAAAAAATTAAATTTTTTTTTTTCAATTCTCATTTGTAAAATCCGAAATTGGACATTTATAAATGTCCATTTCCGGAAAATCTTTTTGAGAATTGAAAAAAAAAATTTTTTTATTTTTTTATAAAATATATGAATAATATCATAATATATATATTTCACACACATATACGTATAAAATCTATATAATTAGTTTAAAATAATATTTATAGTCTTATATTAATGACTGAAGGCCTAGATGTTGATTTATTGATGAAATCTCTTGAACGCGAAGAAAACGATTGTCTTATGAATCTAGATACATCAAAAATCCAGCAAATAAAAAACGACATGCTTCAAAAGTTACAATTACCTAGAGAGAAATTAAAGAAAATGAATAAAGTATTGAAACAATATAGATTTATAGATGAGATTCCTGATATTAAATATGGTGCATATGTAAGGTGGATAAATCTTACTAACAACGAATTAAAGCTAACAACAGGTGGTATAATTTGTGATATCAAAATAGTTAAGGATGATGTTTTGATTGTGTGTAGAAATACCATGGGTCGCTTTTTCCAATTCAAACTAAACGAATGTTTAGCCTTTCAAAAAATAACAGACCAAGAGAAAGTCCTGTTATCAGCACTAGATTATTTAAACACTTAATTTTTCTTGCGTGTTTTGTTTCTTCTACGTGTTTCGTTTTTTCTAACTCTTTTATACTTTGCTAAATTTTTATTGGTTCCTTTTTTCGGTATAAAACGCGCGCGCTTTTTACAACGAAATCCAAAACTTTTAATCTTTTTTGTATGCAATACGCTTTTTTTACATACGGCGATGGCATTTTGTTCTTTTTTTAATAGTGGAGTTATTTTTTTGATACACTTACACAGCTTGTTTGCTAATATATCTTCAGCAACCATTTTTATCTCATTTTTACCCATATTAGACACATCGATTTTATAAAATTTCATAATATTTAAATAATCTGTGGGTGATAAAGACATCACTATTATATATATAATTTTATATAAATAATAGTCGTTATAAATAATTGTATATAAATAATAGTCGTTATAAATAATTGTATTTATATATTATATATTCTGTCTGTTATGTCTATAATTAACAAGTCTCATAATATTGTGGTATTTGATCTAGACGAGACAATAGGTAATTTTACAGAACTTAGTATATTTTGGGAAGCATTAAATAAATACACTTCAGATCCATTATCACAAGAAGATTTTTTCAGGTTATTGGACACATTTCCAGAATTTTTAAGACCAAACATTCACAATATATTAAAGTATATTATTAAACAAAAGCGAAACAACAAATGCGATAGTATCATGATATACACAAATAATCAGGGTAATAAAAAATGGATTACTATGATTACCAAATACTTTGATTATAAATTACAAGAACAGACGTTTGATAAAATAATATCAGCTTTCAAAGTAAGAGGTAAACAAATTGAATTATGTAGAACGTCACACGATAAGAGCGTGAGTGATTTATTTCGCTGTACAAAGATACCTGAAAATACGCAAATATGCTTCGTTGATGACCAATTACATCCTTTAATGAAACACGACAATGTTTATTATATAAACGTAAAACCTTACAAGTTTTCACTAGATTATGATATAATGGCTGATATATATTTTACCAAAAACGTAAAAACCAACAATAGAAAAGAATTTGTTGATTTTATAACAAACTACATGAATAAAAGTGGATTTTTAATTGAAAAAAAGGATGAAATTGAACATAAGGTAGATAAAACAATAAGCAAGAAATTATTAATTCACCTTAAAGATTTTTTCGGAAACGATAAAGAGACAAAACGCATAAAACGCAGAAGGAAGAATAAAACAGCTAAGTTATAATGTGTGTATATCTACACTGTCGTTAATATATTTTGAAATAACGTCCATTATTGACGTTGAAAGCAATAAAAATATCCCAGAAGTAAAAGCCACTTTCCGGTCAATCAACGCATCCATTTTAGAAACCTTCGTATTGTCTGTATAAGGATTAAATCTAAGTATTAGAAATATACATACATAGTAGCGCAAAAATAATTGTAAATTCAAACTATAAACAGGCGCAATTTCGGCAATTCCAGTCAACGTTAAGCCAAATAATAAGAAGGACAGGTAAATACTGTATAGGTATATTTGTTGATACCATTTATAACCACCAATCATATTATATTTACGATATAATATTATTTTTTGTGATGTTCATTATAATTTTGAATTGCTAATTTAACCGAGTCCTCTGCTAGCATAGAACAGTGCAATTTAACTGGTGGCAATTTTAAATAATTAGCAATAACCGAATTTTTAATATTTACAGCGTCTGAAATATGTTTTCCGATGATATACTCTGTGGTATACGAACTTGATGCAATTGCGGAACCACATCCAAATGTTTTAAACTTTGCATCAGTTATATAACCACAATCGTCTACTTTAATTTGTAGTTTCATTACATCACCGCAAGCGGGAGCACCAACTATGGCGGTTGCTATATTATGCTGTGTAGAATCAAATGACCCTACGTTTCTAGGGTTTTCATAATGGTCAATAATTCTATTATGATATTGTTTTGCAATATTTTTATTAAAATTCAATCTATAAATATGTCTTGTATAGTTTGAAAACATATATAAATAAACTACTATAAAATTATCATTTGATTCTATATTGTCTAATTAATACAATTTGTTGTGTAGATATGTATATTAATTTTATAATAATTCATAATTCTATTTATTATATATATCCAGTGTCCGTGCACTACAATCATCAGCATCCACATATTTGGGCATCCAGAAATAGGGAATACAGTTTGCAGTATTAGGATAATACTCCTCATAAATCTTACGATAGTAGATCTGCTCTTGTGTTGTAGGCGTATTATGTGTCCAGCTTGAATGAGCGACTAGGTCCATATTTTCCACTTTATCTTTTATAATCTCAAACCACGACCCAGATTCGCCAGAGACACCGTCGCTAAACGCCTCTTTTCTTCTCCAAATAATGTCGTGTGGAATCAAATCAGGATATACATGTGTTACAGCTTCTCTCAATAATTGTTTTTCACATAGACTATTTTGAATATTTGATATATTAGACGTAAGTGGGTTACGAAGATTGATTGGTAAGCTAAGATAGTAATTAACAAATGTTCTATCTAAGAATGGAGTTCTAGGTTCTAATCCATGTCTAGATATACATCTATCCGAACGAAGAACATCAAACATATGAATATTCTCTAACAAATTTCGACATTCTCCGTCAAATTCAATAGTTGATGGCGATTTCAAGAAATACAAATATCCACCAGTTAGTTCATCGCTTCCATCTCCGTTAAAGACCACCTTTGCGTTGGTCTCACGTGCTATATATTTACCAATCAAATAATTACCTACACTGGCTCTTACGGTTGTTGTGTCGTAACTCTCTATATTTTCTATAACTTCTGGAATAGCATGAAAAAATTCGTCACTTGTCATTACTATTTCGGTATGGGTTGTATTTAGGTGTTCGGCAACTTCCTTTGCACGAACCAAATCTTCGGACCCTTTCATTCCAATACTAAATGTTCTCAATTCACCAGCGTAGTGTTTCTTAACAAATGCGGTAATTAGACTACTGTCTAGTCCACCCGATAACAAACATACAATAGGGCGCTCGCACGTATTTAATACACGTTTAATTACTGCCTGTTCCAGATGAAAAACAATATTGTTAAAAATATTCAATAGGTCGTTATGATAATTAAAATTAATCATTGTTGCTGGAAAATTAGTGGATATATAACGCTTATTTTGAATAATCGGTTTCCACTCAGCATTAACCTTGAACTCCAATGAATATTCAGAATATGTCCCTGGTGGGAATTGTTTAATTGTGTATGGTCGCACCACAGAATAATTTGTTTTGGACATATTATGTAACTCTGTATACGAATTATTCCACACCAAAGGTGTTCCGTCACACAAAAATGGATGTAGTGCCTTCATTTCAGAAGCAAACCCCATAATATTTTCACGGGTTATATTCTTATTATCAATATGATTAACAAGATTATCATTGATACTATCACGCTCAAATACAAAAAGCGGTCTTACACCAAAAGGATCTCTGGCAACAAATACTTTAGGGTCCTCTGTTCCACAGCGACAATCATATAATACAAATGAAAATACCCCATCTAGTAGCCGCAATGTTTGGCGGATACCAAATAAAATATATAAGTGAATAATTACTTCACAGTCAGAATCAGTCTCGGGTGTTACGCCATAATTACTATATATCTGCGAATATAAAATGTTATAATTATATATTTCGCCATTACATATTAGCGTTACTCCGTTGATATTTATAGGTTGATTTGAACTTTCATTCAGTCCATTAATAGCAAGCCTTTTGAATCCTAGGTATAATTTATCATTGTGATATATTTCTTTGGAATCTTCAGGACCTCTTGAATTTAATTTATCAAACGCGACTGTAATTAAATCTTTTTTAAATGTTGTCTTATTATTCAAAAGCGCAATTATTCCGCACATTTATTTAGTATAGCACCTTCTTTTTATATGTATAAATAAATCTCTAATGATATTATATTATATAATGCAAAAATATCCGATTGTTATTAAACAAATAGAACGTGTAGAAGATTTAAATAAACGCATATTCAATAGAAATATTCCATCTGGTGAAATCCAACCATGTATTAATACTCGCTCGGTTTCCACGAAATATTCGGTCATGCCTATTATGGATATTCGAACAGAACCCACAGTCAAGCTAAATAAATCGGTTCCTTACAACACACGAGAAACTTTCAATCCTGGAACGGCGCGAGGACCTTGGAGTGGGTATTCATCAAACGTCAACGACGAATCAACATTAAGAAATCAGTATTTCGCAATCCAGAATTGTGAAAAATCGGTATACGTACCTTCTTCTAACAGCGACCTATATAATGTGAATGTAGGTGGACGAAATGAAACACAGCCTTTTACTGACTTATTTAGTAAACCCGAATTAGGTTCGTTTAATCCAAATACTTTCAACGTAGGAGGAAATTTATTCGCAAATAATACAAGACAGCAAATGAAAGATGTTTAAATAATCATATTTTTTTAAATGTAATTATTTAATGGATAAGGGTAACAATAATACAATTAATAGTAACGCATTAAATAATGATATTGTTAATAAAGATATTCTCAAATATTTTTCCAACCCTTCCTACCAAACAATTAAAGATACTGATGTATGTGAAATAAATCCAGAGGATAAGAAATTCTATAGAAAGCGGGTTTTGGCTATGGGAAAGGAAATATATTCTGGAACTAGTTATGACGATAATATTAATAAATCATTTGATAACTTTATTTCTTTAGCAATTAATCATTGCAAAATAATAGATATGCGCGATATACTTCAGGAGGATTATCCGGAACATACAGAAAAACCTACTTCGCAACTAGCCGATGATTTTGATATAAATAATACAAATACTGGTGTAATGCGAAAAAATAAACCAAGCAGTAATCCATTAAATGGATTTGTAAAAATTACAACGAACAGCGAGAATAAGTTCATACCAACACAACGAAGTGTTAACTTAAAACAAAATAAATTAAAAACCAAGGGAATTAAAAAAAAAAAGAAAGATAAAATCTGTGATTAATCTAATATGGCGAAAAAAATACGAAATAATAATAAATCAACCCGCCGGAATTCAAAGGGTCACAATACAAAAAATCATACTACGAATAATAAAACTGAAAAATTCAAGAAGGTAACTTGTAGTCCATCTAGTAAGAAAGATTTCACGTGTTACGATAGCAAATCGTTACACCATATGAAGACTGAATGGAATAATAGACATCGCGATGATAAAATAGAATCAAACGATGAACGTAAAATATGGAATTCTTTGAAAGATAAGATGTCTGAGGTATGTAACAACGAACAATGTTGGTTAAAACAAAAGTTTATGGAAAATAATCTATCTAATGACCTTACTATCTATACATTTGCACCAAAAGCACCGAAAAAATGGATTGAGAATCCAAACGAATGGCTGAATAGCACAGATATTACCAAAGTAATGAAACAATATGAAAAAGAATATGATGATTTTGAATTCATAGGTCCATCTCCAATAGATTTTGATAGCAATGATGGTGGTGATTGTGTATGGCCTAAAATATGTAACTTTGACATAGCAGATATGATACGCAGAGAGAAGAAGAAGACCGGATTTATCTTCAATCTTGATCCACACTATAAAGGAGGCTCACATTGGCTAACAATGTTTCTAAATATTAAAGACAAATATCTATTATTTTTTAACAGTACAGGAGACGGTCCTGGTAAAGAAACATCAGCACTAATAGAGAGAATAATGACGCAAGCAGACAATATGGGTATGAATTTAAAAAAACACATAAACACTAAAAGTCATCAACGCGAGAATACGGAATGTGGTATATATTGCCTATATTGTATTAGCGAATTACTATCTGGAAATAAGGAGCCAGAAGATTTTCTTACTAAGAGGATTAGCGACGATGATATGGAGGCATTAAGATATAAATTCTTCGCTAATCCCGAACTAGACCATGATAGTAAACACCACCGTAAAGGACATGATGATACAGACCACATTGATAGCGATGATGACGACATTTAAATAACACGAATGTAAAGCAATTAAGATAGTAATATAAAAATATAATGCTGATAATAATATGGCTGGATTTGCAGAAAATTCTAACAAGAGTATGATATGGAATATGTTGCTTGAAAATGGAACGTTTAATAAATTAACAAACGAACAAAAACCGCAGATTACGGAAAATTTTGATAAGATAGTAGGTGAAATTAATTCAGCGGAACCAAATGAAACGCTTGTAAATAAAAATAAAAGTCTAATATTGAAAATTACGGAGGTGGCAAATACAATGTATAATTCATCGCCTATGACGAAATCAACTCCAATAACATCATCGGAAATAATAAATCTTAGACAGGAACAATTTTCAGACAGCCTTAAAAATAAACAGACCGAATTCGATACATTTATGAAACGAGAAACTCCATCAGATATTGATTTTTCGGACAAATTGGACAAGCCTATAGGAAATCTCGATTCTATGATGTCACAGGCAATGGCGAGTAGGGAAATAGATATGAATATGAATTTTCCACCACCGCCTCCTAAAAACACACCACAAGCATCATCAAATAAATTTGTAACTAATTTGGTTATAGGTGACAATGTTGATATATCAAGCGAGTCTATTAAAATAGAAACAACAGAATCACTTCAATTAAAAACAATATTGGAACGATTGAATGTTATTCAAAATAACCAATACAAAATAATGAATCAATTAACAACTTTGAATGGAGACGAGGTATTTAAAGATTCCAAATAAAGGTTAATAAATTATAAAATTAACTAATAAAGTTATAATTTATCTCTAATTAATTGTTTAGCTTTACAATAGACATATGTTTTAATCATTTCGTGTGGTGTAAGAAAACTATCACATAGCTCCTCTTTGAATTCGTTCATCCAGTATTGTTTTACAATGCGTTGAATATCGCTAACACCATTACAGAACTCATTGCAACCTTTCTGGTTAAACCATGATATAGCCAGTTTGCCACCATCGCTGTTTTCCTCGTAAAAAAAAGTTAATAATATTTTATCAATATCGTCTTCCTTATTAAAATCATATTGTGTATTATTATTTTTTATATTTTGTAAAATTATATTAATTTCAATTTCAAGATATGAAACCTCGTCTATTTTAATTTCATTTTCCATCTTCTATATGGTAATATGTATTTACACGAATTTAGTATATATATAAATAGATTATATATTATTAACTTTAATGGAAAAAGTAATATGCAATATTGAAGAAAATACCGAAGAACAAAAAAATAACTCTATACCATCATTATCTTTTAACGCATCAGGATGGTTATACATATTTCAATTGGGTGTTATTGATGTAATACGAGAAAGATCAGATATTCAATATTTCCGTGTGTATGGTACTTCTGCAGGAGCATCCGCAGGTGCAGTCTTAGTTATTGGACTTTCATCAACATTAGTAGCGGAAGAGATATGTAAACAAGAATTGCAAACACGGAGCGATTTTAAGAAAATGGTACCTTTAATGAAAAATGGAATAAAACGTTTAACACCAATAGATGCGTATAAATCATTAAATAATTTATTACATATAAATTGTACTGAGTTTGACTATAATTCACCATTCTGTTTTAAAAATGTTCAGTTTAACAAATTCTCTACATCAAATGATGTAATTGAATTATTATCCGCAACCGCGCATATCCCTATATTAGGTGGATATAAACCATACATTTACAAGGGACATATACTTTATGATGGTCTATTCACAAATTCCCATCCATTAAATGATAATCACACATGTTTCAAAATTAGTTGGACAAACAAATGTAGTTGTTGTTGTACCGACGACATTAACAATCCGCGTGTTTTTTCACCAAATGTTGATTTTCCAACAAGATGGTGCTTTCTCCCACCCGACAATAAGAGTCTTCGTCTTATATATTGGCACGGTTATTGTGAATCGGCGGCTTTGATAGAACGCCCTGATTTTCCATCAAATGAATTAAAAATAAAACAGTGTATATCCAATATTAATAATATAAGATCACCCGAAGATGTTAATTATCATATTAATCAAATTTGCAATACACCAATTAATCTTATAACAGATGAGATGAAAGAATCAATACTCTGTTATTCTGATAATATATCAATTGAATTAAAAAAACGAATAGATATATCTAATGAAAAATGGAAAGGGTATATTGGTTGTATCAGATATGCTATAATTACAGCATCAATCATATTTCCTTGTTGTCCGCTGAAAAGGATTGTTCAACCGCTGGTATTGAGTGGAAGATTTAATGACGTCACTGAATACAATAAAATCAAGACAATATAACATCTACTCCACTAATTTTTCAAATATAAATGTTGATTTATTTCCTTCTTTTCTCTCTACTAGAAGACCAACCTGTATAGGGACGCCATCCTTATAACTGTCTAAATCATAAACCTTATTGGTTTCTGGGTTAATTGCGTAGGTTATTCCGTCACTGGCTTTCCAAGCTTTTGCCCGCCATATTTTAGTGGTTTTATTTTGGTCAGCAAGCGTGTCGCTTTCTTCCTGTTCTATTCCCGGGACATACGCAAACTTACCAGATTCTACCTGTCCAAACGAAAAGCACTGTAATTGTTCGGCATCATCCTTGTCCGAATGAATAATACAGTCAATAGACGCCTCTTTCACGGCTTTTAATAATTTATTTGTTAGCTCTTTTTTCATAGTGGATATCTCAAATAGCGCCTCGTCGCTGGTCAACACCTTTTTGGGGTCTTCTCGCCCCTTATCCTTTATTCTCAATTCAACTGCTTCATCGTTTTCTATTTGTTCCTTTGTAAATTCCATCAAATATACGAAGACCTTTACCGTCTGTAGCTCTTTCGGTAAGGCTTGGTGACTGCATATACGTCTAGCGCGACCGATTACCTGCTGTATACGAACCGGATGCCAGTAAGGCTCGGTGACGTGAACATACCTAACGTTCTTTAGAGAGATACCTTCCGCTCCAGAGGCAGTAATCATAAGAACCTTGATTATTTCCCCTTTCATATTCGTATCTGATATAGCGGCGAGTTCCTTTGCTAATTGTGTGGGCAGGAATTCCCAGTCGCCATTAAAAACATTACGAATTATCTCCTTTTCCTCCGGCGTTTCTGTGCCGGTGTATAGCGCAAACATTTTCTTACCCTTATCCTCGTCTGAAATATTAAGTCTCCATGTACCTGACACATTTTTTATTTTAAATTGTGCGAATCCATCTGTTTCCAGAACCAATTTGAATATACCTATTCCCTCAAGCGTTCTGAATTGTGTGTAAATTAAATGCAACCCTTCAAATTTTTCCTCATCGCGTATATTTTCAAGCATATTCAGAAATTTAGGACTGTACATCTCTAGAGCATCAGGCGTGAGATATTTGTCTCTGTCCTTCTCCAACTTAGCCAATGCTCCGTCTATTCGCTCCTGATACGAACCGTAATCATCACCATTTTCTATGACCTCGTCTGGGTCGTATGTGCCGTCAACCTTGTTCTGTTTTTCCTTCTTAGTAACTGCGTCAATCGCGTCCTCACTAGCACCCTCCTTCACAATCGCCGCCTCCAAATCATTAACATTGTCCGGTAAAGGTCTTGTTATATGCGGTCTAGGAAACACGAAATTACAGAATGCTCTAGAGAAAATGCGGTAGGTTGAAGAAGACTCTTCAAACAGTCCAGACGTAATTTGTTTCTTTTGTTTTTTAGCGTTATTAGATTCGGTCTTTCGCTCGCTCGCTCGCGCCTCTTCATATATTGTAAACTGGAAATCGCTCATTGGAATCTTCACCACAACTAAGTCAATAGCCTCGTTGTATCTAGGCATAAGACTTTCCATATCTCTAAAATACGAAGTCAGTCCAAGAATACGTCGCTTGAATAGGTTCATATTTTTAACATCGTTGGTCGTCTCGTCAACAAACGCCTTCTTAAATTCGTCAAGGGTGTCTGGGAGTGCTTTATATGATTCGTGTTTTATATCGGTTGGTTTTACTTTGAATCCCTTCTTGGATAGAATACCGGTTATTTTACTAACGAATTCGTCGTCGCTCACTTCACCTCGCTCCCCAACATGAACACCCTTGTAATCCTCTTTCTGAACCTTATTGACAAACCCGAAAGGATTCCTGGTTATAATAAGGGTCGTAGAAGTAGGCTTATAATCTATAAAGTCCAACATATTTCCACCGTATGTTTTGCTATTAAATATTTGCTCAAAGAATTTTTTATCTACACGCTTATCGTTTTTAATACTCAATTTGAAAGACCACGACTTTATTTTACCGCGTAATATATTGAACAGAATCGCAATCTCATTTGGTTTGTTAATAATTGGTGTTCCTGTGAGAAGCACCATTTTCGCATTATGTGCGTTCATTAAGTATTCATACATTTTACCCGAGAGCGTATCTGCGCGTCCCATTTTATTCACTATTCGGCCTATAAAATTATGTGCCTCGTCTATAATTACAACCGCATTGTCAAATGGATTAATCGTGTAGTTATTCGTCATTTTTCGCAGTGAATCGTTTCGCAATCCATTATAATTAATAAACTTATATTTTGAACTAATCATCTGATTTAGTTGCGAATCAAGGCTTGATTTTTGCGATGAATCTAATGAATCAAAATTAGAGGCCTTTGTAACGTTCATTAACCATGCTCCCTTCTGTTTATTTATAAAATCAACCGAGAGTGATAGTGCCTGAGATAACGAATCTACGATTTCCTTCTTTTTGTCGGCTAGGTCATTGGTAGATATGAACTCCCAAAACTGGTTCTTTTTATACATGTCGTCGCCGCATTTCTTGAGCTCCTCCTTGTAGTTCATACTCAGTGATGCCGGCGTCATTATGATAATCTGTTTGCTGGTTTTCAGACCTTCTGCAATAGCAATCGACGAGCAGGTTTTACCCGACCCGAGTCCGTGGAAAAGGAGCACGCCTCTGTAAGGGGTATACTGAGATATGTAATCTCTAACCAATTTCTGGTGCGACATCAGTTTGAATCCATCACCGTCGGTCTTTTCACACGAAGCGTTTTTCTTGTCTCTCGCAATATCCAGTTTATATTTATTGAATATACCTGTTACAAAATTAACAAATATTTGACGATTGTTAAGATAATATGCAGAGGCCTTTATCTTATTAACCTCGGGTTTCGGACCAATTCTATTCGCAATTGTCTCGTTGTTTATTTCAACCATCGTAATTGGTCCTGCGTCGGCAATGCCCTGCGGTGGTTTCGTCTTCCTTACCACCGTCTTTGGTGCGACAATCGGGTCATCGCTGTTTAATTTAATCTTTACCTTAAGTTTTTTAATTTTAACAGGTTTAATGATTGGCGTCTCGGTAGGACCAGCATCATCCGTCGGACCAGTATCGGGATCCTCCACATCAACACTCGGTATAGTATCTGGTTTTTTTATAGCACGCTTTACAGATATACGTCTATTTCCTTTAATATTTTTGAGAAAATCGGCCCTATCAACATTTTGGTTCTTAGTATTATCGATCACAACGGTATTAACACTGACATTTATTTTTTTCCCAGGTATGTTAACATAGACTGCTTCTTGAGCCTTCGGTGTTTTCTTAACCTTTAATTTTTCTAAAAGTTCATTTTGCATCTATGAAATTAGTAGATATAAAAGTTTTGCCTAATCAATAATATTCAACGCTTTTTGACACGCAATTTGTTCGGCTTTTTTTTTTATTTTATGAGTGGCGCTGGATAGAAATACGAATACCGGTTCGTTCTTCTCCAGTAGTTCTGATATTTTATAGAATGAGCCGAATGCTGAAAAATCAATAGCATCTTCAATGTTTACCGAATGAATCTCTTGATTAATGCACACATAGACACCCATTTCGTACCCAGTATCAATATCGTGTGAAATTTCAAGATAGTCTGGTGTTGTCTTAAATTCTTTCTGGATTTTCACCTGTAGGATGTTTTTGTAGTTGTCGTCCGTACTGACAAGTTTTACAAAATCAACATGTTTGTCAAATATAGCCTCTACGAATATCTGCGACATTTGAAACCCAGGACCACAATGAAATATATTCTTGAACCATCCGTCCTCGTCGGCGACATCTATTTTATTGAAATCCAGAAATAATGCGCCGAGAAAAGCCTCGAACAAGCATCCGAGTTTTTTCAGATTAGTTCTGGTTTTTTTCTCTTCTGCGTGTCTCGACATAATTAGCCATTTATTTAGCTTCATATCATATGCTAGTCGCCCAATATGTTCGTTCTTAACTAATGCTATTTTTTTTTCAGTCATAAAACCTTCATCTGCTTTAGGGAATCGTTTATATAAATAATACTTCGTTATAAGCTCCAACACACCATCTCCCAAGAATTCTAACCGTTCATTCGATTTTGTTTTTAAACAC
>ERZ651776.4129-NODE-4129-length-13715-cov-2.506086_pt1 | contig 13715 bp, 13 predicted proteins | sample MGYA00514761_ERZ651776 | MGnify/ENA metagenome assembly ERZ651776 | reverse complement strand
ACCCGCGGTAATTCGGGTTTTGCGGCCAACGATGCATTGTTAAAACTGAATAATGGAGAGATGTTATGAGATTGATTAAAACCGCGACACTACTGATGGCCACCTTGTGGATATCCGTTACTGCCACAGCCGGTCATCACGAAAAGGGTGATCACATGATGCTCGCCGCTCAGCCCGGTCAAATGATGATCGTCTATCACTGGCCGTGCGCAGATGCCGACGCGGGTCTGTCGCTTTTAAAAGCGCTGATCGCCTATGAGCGCGACGCCTCGCCTTACCCCTATTCTGCGGCGCCCGCTATTCATGAAGACGGGGCGGTCGTTTCTGTGGATGTGCATGGCTCTGTCGCGTCAATGAATAACGCGACGGCATGGCAAGCTGCCGATGAGGAATGGCAGGCTCAGTTTGCTGTGATGGCAGCGGCCTGCGGTTCTGCAGAAGACCTCACCGCGCATGTATTGACCATGCAGTAACCGCGAGAAAGTGATCAGCGATATCCGGCTCAGGCCGGATTTTTTTTTGTGTTTTGGCGCGGGAGAGGGGTCGACGACAGTATGATGCGACTTGCTGTGATCAGGCCCTTGTAGATTTCATCGCCCCCTTTCATAGGCCAGCTGAAATAGCTCAAAAGCGATCCGTTTTTTCGTCGCGCTCTGTGCGCAACTGCTTGCGATGTTCCCAAAGGGCGTAGGTTGCCCCCACTAATACAAGGCCCATCAGAATCAGCACTTGCAGCGAGCTAAAGCCATACAGACCGCATTTTATAAGCCTTTCGAAAAAGGAGTAGGTGCTGACCGCACAGTCCATGAGATGCTCAGTGTCAGGAGAATTCTCGAGTGTAACCGATCAGCGGTAGACGACGGCACTCAGTCTGACGGTGTACCGATTTCCGCCTGCAGCGCATCCAATTCATCCGAGGTGCCCAGCATGCTGCCCTCAATAGGATGTCCAAGCGCATATTGCGGGGGCACAATTTCAGGGTGTTCACCCGGTTGACCCGGGGGAGTGAAGTAACCCAAGGCATATTGGCCCATTGAGTAACCGATTAACTCTTGAAGCGGTCTCTCCAGATCTTTAGCGATCTCAGGAGGGCACGTCAGATATTGGTTTTCCTCCTGCCGCAACCAACCTAACGTATAGGTAATATTGATGCCAATACGATCATGTTCGCTTCGGTTTTCGCCACCACCGTGAAAAACTGATCCTGAGTAAAGGAGCACAGAGCCGGCTTTCATTTTTGCCGTCGCGATCTGATCTGGGCTAATGTTCGCATCGTCAGGCCATTGGGTGCTGCCCGGTACAACCTGAGTCGCACCGTTCTCAGAGGTGAAATCGGTAATCGCCCAGATGGTATTGAACTGCGGTTCGACGTGCGCAAGGTGTTTACCCCACGCCCAGCGATCGCGATGGATCAGTTGTGGGGTTTCACCAGGGCTGATACGGATGATCTGTGTCAGATGCAGTTGCACCCTCTGGCAGTAGGGCGTCAAAAAAAGCTCAGATGCGGCAAGGATATCCGGGTGTGCGATCAGCTCGCGACACTTTGCTGAGCGCACCATCAGACCACCGGTGCGCGTCGTTTTAAAACCGGCAAAGTCGTCAACACCGAGATTGGATGCCTCCATGTAAGGGTCAGTCTCCTCCCTCAGTTCGGCAATGAATTCCGCGCTGATGACGTCATCGAGAATGATTGCGCCATCTTGTTTAATCGCATCTGCAATGGTTTGCGCGTCGGTGCCCATGGCAAAGTGTCTGATTTCAGGCATGTGGATGACTCCTGTTTATCCAAGTACGGCGATGCATTTGATTTCGATTTTTAACGCCGGATCCACCAGCGCCCCAATTTGCACTAGGGTTTGGCTGACCTCAGGCGCCTTGCCATAGAGTCTATGTCGCTCGGTAAACAATGCTTCGACCTGAGCCATGCAGTCATTGACGTCGGTCACGAACCAGGTTTCATCCACGATGTTATCCATATCAGCGCCGAATTCTGCCAGCACAGCCGCTACGTTCTGATAAGCGAGTTTCATTTGCGATAATAGGTCCCCAGGGGCTGAACCGCTGTCATCCATGCCTACCTGACCGGCTAGATACAGGGTGTTGCCCACTTGAACGCCTTGACTGAACAGTTCGGCATAGGGTCCGCTTCGGTGAAGTTTCTTTTGAAGGGTCATCGGGTTTAGCTCCAGTGCTGGATCTTCGTAAGAGGACGGCAGGTTTTTAGATTTATCGCAAGGCCAATCGGGTTCTAGTCACTGCTTATGAGCCTAAGGTACCACTGGTAGTCTATTTTTTTAGTGCATAAAGCGAAACAACAAACAAATGTCTTTTATTGGGGAGGCCAGTCAGCAGTGTGGGCCTAGGAGAAAATCCTGGCGCTGAGGGCTATCGTCGTCGGCCCGGTCGACAACTCACGCTGCTTCTCGTCGCAGCGCTATTTGTATCGCGGCAAAGCGTTTTCGCGTGATCGTCGGCACGGCGCTGCTTTGCTGTCCCAAGATATTGGGATCGAGCGCCAACCACCCACTGTCGTTGATTTTTTCTCGCTCCTCGGTGAGTGCAAGAATGGTGGTATCGCGTGACTCATAAATATGCCATGCGTCTGGCAGCGGCGCCTCCCGTTCAAAGAGCAGTCGACTGCGCGCCTCGCGGTTATAGCGATGTGCCCGGATCAAGCCGCGATTATTGACGGTGCTTACGCTCGATTTCTCCATGGCGCGATGTTGCAGCGTTGACCAGGCGTTGGGTGTAATGCCCACAATAGGCCACCATCGAAAATGCCAGCGAGCACTGCACTGAATAAACGCTTCCAGCGCGAGTATTTGCGCACTAACAGCGGCGCCTATTTTTTTACCAAGTGCAAACTGTGCTTCATATACAGACTGAAAATAAGTCGCTTTATCCATTGCTATTCCTCGCATAAAGCCTTGGTAGGGCTAAAAAAAGCCCCGCAAGGCGGGGCAAAAAGGAGCCACTCATGAAAAACATCAATGAACGATAAGGGGTGCTCGGTCTGCAGAGACTGTCACCACACTGCACTGCATTGATGAACCTATTATTGGCGCTAATGACGCCAGAGAATTGTCGTAACGCGCCAAAGCCTTAACCTAATGCGCCAATCGGGTGAATGGCGGACGGTCCCTTCAGCGGGTTGGTCTTGCCGAAAGACGGCCTGGCGACAGAAGGATTGGTGAAAGAGAGTGGATGGAAGAGGGTGGGTGGAAGAGGGTGAGTGAAAGAAAATGGTCGAAAGTAGGCTCAGCGGCCGGTTTAACGGCAGAGAAAGCCGCGGTGGAGCGGCTCGTAGCCAATGGGCGCACAGTCAATCAGCGCACAGTCAATCAGCGCACAGTCAATCAGAGCACGGTCAGTCAGAGCACGGTCAGTCAGAGCACAGTCAATCAGAGCACGGTCAATCAGAGCACAGTCAATCAAAACGCAGTCAGTAAGAGTCAGTCGGAGCACCCTCAATCAGGGCCCAGTCAGTTAGCGCGCAGAGCTCTAAAGCATGCCACTGCACCTAGACAGCGCCTCCAGTCGATGCTCAATACAGGCTCATGCCCTCAGGCTGCCGTATTGCCATCGAGCTCTTGATAATAGGCCATGAGTATTTCTGCCACTTCGGGGCGAGAAAATTCGGGGGGTGGTGCAATGCCTTGACCGAGCATTTCACGGACTTTCGTCCCTGATAGGAGCACAAAGTCCTCCGGGCTGTGATCGGGGGCGTCACGCATCATGACTACCCGATCGAGCTTTTTACTAAAGGCGGTGTGGTCAGCACGGTAAATATCGAGTGCTAAGGCACCTTCGGGCACCTGATCATCGAAGATCGTCTGGGCATCGAACCCTCCGTAGTAGCTGCCGACACCGGCATGATCTCGGCCGACGATCAGGTGGGTGCATCCCGCATTTTGACGGAATACAGCATGTAACACGGCCTCTCTGGGCCCCGCATAGAGCATGTCAAACCCATAGCCAGTGACCATGACGGTATTAGCCGGAAAATATAAGTCCACCATTTTGCGAATCGAAGCATCGCGAACGTCGGCAGGAATATCTCCCGGCTTGAGCTTACCCAGCAGCATATGAATCAAAACACCATCTGCTGACAGATCTTCCATTGCCATGCGGCACAGCTCTTCATGAGCCCGATGCATTGGATTACGCGTCTGAAAGGCGACGACTCGTTCCCAGCCACGTTCGGCGATCTCCTCGCGGATGGTCATAGCAGTGCGAAAAGTCTCCGCAAAATCCTCTTCAAAATAAGAGTAGTTCAGGACCTCGATCGGTCCTGATATCAGCGTTCGACCTTGTGTCGTCATGGCGGCAACACCGGGATGCTGGGGGTCATCCGTTCGAAATACGTTCTCCAGAATGATGGCCATATCGTCATCGGACAGTGTTTCAACGGCGTCGACCGTCATCACCGCTAACAAGGGGTGTCCTTCGCGATTGGGATCCGTTAATGCCAGGCGCTGTCCGGCCGTGACTGCGACGCTCTCGGTAAGATTCATCACCGGGACGGGCCAAAAAAGGCCATCGGACGTGGTCATATTTTTGGCCACAGACAGCGTGTCAGCGCGATTCATATAGCCGGTCAGGGGCGTAAAATATCCCGCCGCCATCATCACCGCATTGGCAGCGGCGGCTGAGCTTGCCATCATCGTGGGCAGGGTCGCCGCTTCGGCCTCGAGTTCTGCGCGCCGCGCTGCATCAACGATTAAGGGGCGAAGTTCGTCTGCGCCATGGGGTGAAATCAAAGCCATATTATCTCTCGTCTCTCTCAGTGCAGGGGGATGCCCGGCGACTTAAAAAATTAGGGTGTGGTGGGGATCAATCCGTGCGCTTCGAGTAAATTCATCAGAATGTGGACTTCTTCTTCGAGCGATTGCTGATCAGTGTGCAAATGCACTTCGGGTGCCTCGGGGGCTTCGTAGGGGTCGTCGATGCCGGTGAAGTTCTTGATTTCACCTGCACGTGCTTTTTTATAGAGGCCTTTAGGGTCACGCTCTTCTGCTGCGGCAAGACTGCAGTCGACAAACACCTCGATAAAAGGCATGTCATCGGTTTCGTGCATCTCTCGCACTAACTGACGGTCGAGTAAGTACGGGCTGATAAAGCTACTCAGCACAATGGTGCCGCCATCCACAAACAGCTTAGAGACCTCGCCAACCCGCCGGATATTCTCGGCACGATCCTCAGCGCTAAAGCCCAAGTTTTTGTTAATACCTAGCCGGATGTTATCGCCATCAAGACGGTAGACCAGAACGCCACGACGATACAGCGCTTGCTCAAGGGCGACGGCGATGGTGCTTTTGCCCGAGCCAGATAGCCCGGTAAACCATACAGTCGCGCCGCGATGGCCCAGCAATTCGGCGCGATCGGGTCGATTAATTTCGCCATCGTGCCAGTGGACGTTGGTAGCTTTCTGCTCGCTCATACGGGGGGTCCTCGTGAAAGAGGGCGCATTCTACGCGCTCTAGCGCTTCTTAGAAAGGGAGGAGGCGGGGGACTTGCTGTGATGAAGCACCTTCGATGCCATCTGCAGCGTCTGAGGTATCGAGTCAAGGGCATGCTAAGAGGGGGAGACTGAGGGTGGTGGTGGTTGCTCGCCGACACTCGGATAGCGATGCGTCAACGGCGGTGATCAAATGCCCACAATTCGGCCTTCACGCTGTCATAGCGACCTCCGCGAGTGGCGCTGTCATTTGGGGAAGGCGAGGATTTTGCCAAGGGGGTACGAGATACCTCAGCGAACCGATACTGGGTGAGTTGCGTGATCTCAGTCCGGTAGGCTTTTTTCAGAGTGGCCAGACGATGAGAATCATCGGAATCGACGTGGCGACCACCAATAACTCAAGTGGCAGACCCATGCGCCAATAATCGCCAAATTGGTATCCGCCAGGCCCCATGATAAGCGTGTTATTTTTATGACCAATGGGAGTGAGAAACGCGCAGGAGGCCGCGACTGCAACGGCCATCAGGAACGGGTCGGGGCTGACGCCTAATTGTTGTGCTACCTCCAATGCAATCGGTGCGGCAATTAAAGCGGTCGCCACATTATTGAGGACGTCAGATAGCGTCATGGTGACTAACATCAAAGCCGCGAGGATCAGCATGACGGGCCAGCCTGCCGTGCCGGCTAGAAACAGATCCGCGAGCAATTGGGTGCCGCCACTGGCTTCGAGTGCGACGCTGATGGGGATCATAGCGCCAAGCAGAACAATCACTGGCCACTCGATTGATTCGTAGACTTGCGACAGCGGCACGATATCGAGTACCACGTACAACACTGCCACGCAGCCCAACGCCATGGGCAAGTACAGTAATTCGAAGCTGGCCAATGCAATCGCGCTGGCGAAAATGAGGATCGCCTGCCACGCTTTATCGCGCTGGATGACGTCTAGACCGCGAGGCGCTAACGGCAAGCAGCCGAGCCATTCGATGACGTCGTCGAGTGTGTCCTCGGGGCCCAGTAGGAGTAATAAATCCCCAGCTTCAATTTGTGTTTCACGCAGTCGGTCTCGCAGTTTGCGACCACTGCGAGAAATCCCGAGCAAAATGACCCCTCTGCCATATCGGAGGCGAAGGGCTGACGCGGATCGGCCCACCAGTCGAGCGGTTTGTGGCACCGCGACCTCGCGCATGACCGTCGTGCCGGATAAGGCTTTGGAGGGACGATCCGAATCGGCATAGCTGAGACCCACCGCACCGGCAAACGTATCAATGGCATCAGGGCCGCCTTCGACCACAATACGATCTTCTGCCACGAGCACTTCATGCGCGGCCATGCCGGATAGACGATTGCCACTGCGGATGAGGCCTAAAATCTGGACGCCACACTCATCAGCTTCTTTGTCTAGCTCACGCAGGCGCTGATCGAGCACCTTGGCATCACTCGGTACTCTGAGCTCGACCAGATAGCGCTCGAGTTCTTCGGCGGCCGAGGGTCGTTGCGTGTTACTGCGCTCGTGGGGAATCAGGCGCCAGCCGATCAGTGCCACATAAGCGATGCCCACCAAGGCGACTACTACACCGACAGGCGCAAAATCAAACATCGTATAGGGTTCGCCTAGCGCTTCCTGACGAAAGGTGGCAATGACGATATTCGGCGGGGTACCGATCAGGGTAATCATGCCACCTAAGATGGAAGCAAAAGACAGCGGCATGAGGGTCAGTCTCGGACTGCGTTTTGCTTTATCGGCTGCCTGTAGATCGATGGGCATCAGTAATGCGAGCGCGGCGACATTGTTCATAATGGCTGAGAGGGCGGCTGAGACGCCCGCCATCACGGAGATATGCCGCCCAATACTGCGGGTGCTGTCGAGCAGGGTGCTGGCCATAAACTCAATGGCGCCTGACAGATGCAACCCCCGACTGATGATCAGCACGAGCGCAATGATAATGACCGCAGGATGGCCGAATCCCGAAAAGGCCTCGTCAACCGAAACGGCGCCGATCAGGTAGGCGATTAATAAGGCGCCAAAGGCCACCAAATCGTAGCGATAGCGTCCCCATATTAAAAAAATGAAGAGGGTGCCGATCAGAGTGAACAAGAGTCCCTGTTGTAGCGTGATCGCGTGCATTGCGTTTTTCTAGTCCGTGGAGTGATTCATCAGGGTGTCGAGTTGCTCATGGAAGTGGCTCACTCGACATTCGATCTCATTCAGCCAGCAGCCCTCAAAGCCTGCTGAGTGCATCCCTTTTTGAGCGTGAGCGAGCAGCGAGAGATCTTGGTCAATGGTTTCGGTCATAGTGGCTTCACCCCTTATCACGTCGGAGTAATCAAAAGATTCGCGCTCAGGACGGCGGTGCTTACCCGAGTGCTCAGCGCCTTTTTCTTTGAAATTATCGGTGCTCTCGTGCACAGGTTGTGCTGTGTTACTGGGAAAGCGCTCAAAAGAGAGTTTATCGAGATAGCACCGGTTGGGGTCGGTGGCATGGGGGCGCAGTCGCATCAGCCACAGCATCTCGGGTTGATAGGTGAGAATGGCGTTGGGGAAGACGTTCGTTTGCATCACATCGGTGAGTTCTTCATCGGTGAAGTTGCCGTAATACGGCTCCGTTTCCTCGAGCGCTCGTTTGGCGATCCGGATCGCCGCCTGAATTTCATCGACCTTGCCCTCGTATTGCGCGGGGTCGAGGCCAAAAGCCTCGAGCTGCAGGGTGAGGAGATCGGTCGGTTTGTCGGGGGTCGAGAACAGGGAGTCGGTCTTGGCGCCCGGCACCCAGACTCGCGTATGTCCGCCTTCATAGCACTCGCTCAGCGACTCGGTGCAATCGACAAAGCGACGGTGCTGGGGATGGAGGTAGTGCACGTGGTAGAGCTCGCTGAAGTTATCGAGCACGGTCTTCCAGTTACAGTTGATCGACACGGTCTGGTCCTGGACCAGCGTCATATTGTTGAATTCGTAGTGCCCCATAATGGGAATCATGTCTTTTAGAAAAGCGTGGAGCGGCTCGGCATTAGCGTCAAGGTTAATCCAGTAAAATCCCAGCGCTGAGTCGCAGTGTACTGTCGGCAGGCAAAGGGTCTGGGTAGGCAGCCCCTCTTGAAACCCCTCTTGATGGGGGGCATACAGTAAAGAGCCATCGGTGCCATAGCGCCAGCTGTGATAGGGGCAGCGGAAGTTCTCGGTATTGCCCGTGTGGTCATTGACCAGACGCACCCCCCGGTGCTGGCAGACATTGTAAAAGGCCTGCACGTTGCTTTGCTTGTTGCAGGTGAGCAGCACGCTTTCCGGGCCAAGGTCGAAGACCACGTAATCGCCGGGCTTGTTAAGGTCTGATACCGGTACAGCGGCGATCCAGCTTTTGGCCCAAACGGCCTGCCACTCGCGAGTGGACCAGTCGCTGCTGATATAGCGTTCTTTCGAGAAATTTTTGATGCTGCCACTGTAGGCCTCCTGGCCCTGTTGATTGAGTGGCTGTTTAGCATTCATGTGCTGTCCCCCGACCCCACAGTGAAATGGGGTTGCTAGTCTACTGCTCGGCCCTAGTGTGCGGGGCGCGTTGGCTGTGAGCAAGCGCGTCTCGAGCACGGAAACACTCGCGCCCGTCAGCGAGGCTAGGATTCGCGCGGTGGGATCCGCGCACAGTGATGGCTAGCCGCCCGGTATACCAGCAACGATAGTGACCGGATTTTCTACCAAATCTGTCAGCGTTAGCGGTCTTCCCGCGCTCATCCCAGTGCAGTGGGCCCGGGCAAACCTGACCAAGTGGAGGTTTGAGTTCTTTAGCCGTTTCCACCAGGTGCCAGGCTAAAGGGTGTCGCATGGAGGCTAGCGGATTCAGCGTGATCCCGGAGGGGTGATTCGGCGAGCGTCTGTCATGCGATATAGTGTGGCATCTCATCTCGTCGTGCTGTTGCTGTGAATCTGAAACTGGAATTAGAACCCAAAGAATGGCGTTTAAAGGCCCCGTTTATCACGGCCGCCGAGGTGATCAACGCTATTCAGGTGTTGCATGTGACGGTGTCACAGGGCGGGATATCGGGCCGTTCTGAAACGATGGGCGTGGATTACCTGGGTGAGACGATCAACAGCATGCAGGCTGAATTCGCGACGCTCGACTCGGCTGCTATTGCACAACTTGAGGGCGAGATGCTTCAGGGTCTGTTGCCCCCGGGCGGCAGCCGCAATGGCCTGGACTGCGCCCTCTGGGATCTCAAAGCCAAACAGACCGGGAGCGGCATCAGCGCGCTGACGGGTATCTCGCTGGCGCCTGTCAACACGCTATTCACACTGGCACTGGATGATCCGGAAGCGATGGCGCGGCAAGCGCATCTGGTGCCGGACTTGCCACACCTCAAGCTTAAATTGAATGCGGATGAACCACTGGATTGCCTTACTGCGGTCCGCGCCGCGCGCCCCGACGCTCAGTTGGTCATTGACGCCAATGGCAGTTGGGACCCCGGGTTGGTCATGGCGATGGGAGATGATCTGGCGCGGCTCGAGGTGGCTTTGCTTGAACAGCCCCTGCCGCCGGGCACAGACCATGCACTGGAGAACCTCAGATACCCGGTAGCATTGTGCGCTGACGAGTCCTGTCAGAGCAGCGCGGAGCTCGAGGCCTTAGCGGATTGCTATGACGCGATTAATATTAAGCTCGATAAGTGCGGTGGTGTTACCGAAGCACTGAAGATGCGAGATTGGTGCCATCGATATGGCAAGAAAGTCATGGTAGGCAATATGCTGGGTTCGTCGTTGGCCATGGCACCCGCGGTGCTGGTGGCTCAAGGCGCTGATTTTGTCGATCTGGATGGCCCACTCTGGCAGCTCGACGATGTTGAGCCGCCCCTGTCTATTGTGCGAGGAGTTATCGCGCCGCCATCGGCGGCACTCTGGGGTTAGGGTGCGTGTCGTCGTCACCCTCGGTGAGCGTCGTGAACGCTTAATGGGCGAGTCAGCCACTGGCCCTCGAGGTGCGGTGCCAGGAAGTCGCTGTGCGAATCGGTCAGAGAGGCCAATCGTCTGGCAGGTCATCGGGCTAAGGGAGGGGCGGTAACGCCTAGAGCGCCCCGGGAGTGCCTAGCGGATTCAGGTCTGGTTCGCGCGCAAAACGCCGCGAGGCACGGCGCTCAATGGCAGCGGGAAAATATTGTTGCAAATGATAATCATTATCATTACGATGCCTCTCTAGAAGACAAAGAGAGCGATTCTGATGTCGGATAACCGCGACGGTTTCTGTGAAAAACATTGGCAAGCGATGAGGGGGTGCGGTTTTTTTACTGCACGCGTCTGGTTGGGGTGCCTAGACGCCGGTATTAACGCCATTAAAGGCTCCCAGTTAACGGCGGCAGAGCCACAGTTAGTCAAAGCATTTGTCGCGGGAAAATTATTTTTCCGAGAGCATGAAGTAACGGAAGACGCCCTTGTCATATTGACGGACACCACGGCGGCTTTATATGTGTGTCTCATCAATAGAGCAGAAACGCAGCTGGCTACCGAGGTGGTGAGCTCCACGGCCCACACGTTATCGCGTGTGATGGCCAATGCGTATTTACGCAAAGCGGCGCTGAATGCCTGTTATCACCTGATGAGTTTGCGAGATATACCGACACACATCACACCATCAGTGCAATTGGCGATGAGCCGCTACGTCGAACATCCGGACGCGATCGCACACTGACCCCTGTGGGCTGCTCAACCTAGTGAGCGGTGGGGTGCGGGACACCCCACCGCTTCGTCTTAAAGTTAACGGAGCACAGTAATGAAAACATCAGGCGCCTTACCCAATGTCACCTTCCATTTGCGTGAACGATGCCTTGACTCAAGGGAGGAAAATCCCTTTCGCTGGGTGCTCAAGACGAGTGAGGCGCTGTTCGCTGGCAAGACCGTCATCATTGTTGGCGTTCCTGGAGCGTTTACGCCCACGTGTACAGCGAATCATATTCCACGGTTTGAGATGCTCCACGAACAATTTATGGCGGAGGGCGTGGATGAGATCTTCTGTACTGCCGTAAACGATGCTTTCGTCATGCGCCAGTGGGCCTTGTCGATCGACATTGGCAAGGTACAGATGCTCCCTGACGGCAATGGAACTTTTGCGAGAAGAATGGGCGCGCTCGTTGGCAAGAACAATAGGGGTTTTGGGGCTCGATCTTGGCGTTACGCGTTGTTGGCACGCAACAGTGAAATCACGACGGTATTGTCTGAAGAAGGATTGCAAGATGACGCCCTAGAGGACCCATTTGAGCGCTCAGATGCTGACGCGATGTTGGCTTATCTCCGTGGTGAAATACCGGGAGGCGTGGTCAGCGCCACTCGTTCATTTTCCGGTTAGTCGAAATAGATCGCAATCAGGAGATAGGGCCGAGCCGCGCGTTGTTTTTTCGAGCGCTGAGTTCGATTAGCGTTGTTTGCATTACGTGAGGAGAGCAGTCATGCGATTTCAGATGATGAGTTTGTCAGGTGTGGTGTTGATGAGCGGATTACTTGCGGTGCAGAGTCTGTGGGCGGAAGAAACGCCAACCTCCGATGATAAGCCCGCGCCGCGTCAGTACACCTACTCATGGATGTTCTCTGATGCCGACGTGATGAAGCCACGTGGGGGCACGACCGCTGGGCCTAACGTTGTGCTCGATCAACAGGTCTCTGCCGGTTTTCTGCAGCTCCAGTCTACCGAGCTCACACCGTTGGAGCGCGACCGACAGGCCATTGTGGCGATGGCTGGAGCGTATCGAACGAGCTTTGATTTTATTGAGACGGTGGGGTTTACCCCTAATTACGAATCGCGAGCGCCTTATCAGAGTTGGGGAACCGAGCGCGTGTACGTAGTCGCCGACGAGCCAGAATTTATCAGCCTCCAGCACATTATCGTCATGCACTTTGCGGGGGAAGACGGCACGCTGTCAGCGCCTATGGTGGTAAAACATTGGCGGCAAGATTGGCAGTACCAAGATACTGCGGTGCATGCGTTTCAGGGTAATGGGGTGTTCGAGCGGCAGCGCTTAGAGGCTACGGCAACTGCCGGCACGTGGACCCAAACCGTCTATCAGGTAGACGACTCGCCGCGTTACGAGGCCATTGGGCGTTGGACTCACACGCAGGGCGTTTCTTTTTGGCAATCGGATGACCGCCGGCGCCCGCTGCCTCGGCGCGAGTTCAGTGTCCGAGATGATTATCAGACGCTGTTCGGATCGCACCGGATCACCATTACGCCTCATGGCTGGACCCAGGAAGAGGACGCCTTGAAATTGGTGCTGGATGACCGCAACAACCCGCGCTCTGCGCAACCCTATTTGGCTCGTGAAGCGGGGTTGTCACGGTACGATCGGATAGTGGGATACGATTTTAGCGCGGGGGACGACTACTGGCGCAATACGGGGCCTTTTTGGTCACGTGTTAGAGACTACTGGACAACCCTTTATCGCAACGAGTCCGCCTTCCACTTTGTCAAATCGGTGGAGGGAATCCCACTGTTCATGGCCATGTTTAACATGGCAGACGAATCCTTTGACACGGTCGAGCAGACGGATGCTGCGATTGCGGACACTTTGAGCCGCTATGTCACTGTGGGTGGGTTGGCGGTGACAGACTAGCGTTGTCGCGAACCCTGATTGTGATGAGTGATGTCGAGCGCTGCCGTGCGACAACGATCTAAATTGTGCGAGAGCTGTTCAGCTGAAACGCCAACCCTCTATCGATGCCGAGCCGGGCGCTTCAGCGCGTGGCGCTTTTTATGCGCTCGTTGTCTCAACGCGCTGAAGGTGAAATGTCCCGAGACTTACCAGTACGGCGGTACTTGGAAGCGCTTTAAAAAATAGAACACGCTCAACTGAGTCAGTTATCACAAGCGCCCCAGTCTTCGTTACACTTCACCTGTGGATCTGATGATGATGGCATTGCCCGTATTTGCGTTGCTCATGGTGGCGGAGGCCACCGTGACCAGCTTGCGCGGCCACAACGTTTACGCCCTCAAAGATTTTGGCGGCTCGATGTCCCAGCTGGGTATTAATATTCTAGTGCGCCTTGCCATCGGCGGTGCGCTGATTGGGCTCCACTTTTGGTTGTACCAGTTTCGGGTGTTTGAGGTGACTTCGGGGCTTTGGGGTTGGCTGTTGACCTTCGTCGCGATCGACTTTGTTTTCTACTGGTATCATCGAGCGCAACACCGGGTCCGCTTTTTGTGGTGCGCGCACGTGGTGCACCACTCCAGCGAGCACATGAATCTTGGTACCGCGCTCAGACAATCGCCCACCGGACCGTTTACTA
>ERZ651776.4125-NODE-4125-length-13717-cov-7.595015_pt1 | contig 13717 bp, 15 predicted proteins | sample MGYA00514761_ERZ651776 | MGnify/ENA metagenome assembly ERZ651776 | reverse complement strand
TGTCTGAGAATGAAAAACGGAAGATTGATGAATTGAATGAAGGAGAGAGGATCATGAAGTGGGGCGCAGTATTCTTTGCCTTGGTCGCGTTGGCTGCGGGCGGTTGGTATTTTTTGCAAACATCTAAGGTCAATTTGTCACCTGAAGAGAGTGGTTCGGAAATTTTCGACGACGCGATTGTCGCCGTAATCCTACCGGATTCGCTCGGAGAAAAAGAACAGTTTGGCGAAGCTGCATATGTAAAGTTCTGCTCGGAATGTCATGGTGCGAATGGACAGGGAAGAAAGGATATTGCACCACCTCTGGTACACAAAATCTATGAACCTAATCACCACGGGGATATGGCGTTTGCTTTGGCCGCAAAAAATGGTGTTCGGGCTCATCATTGGAACTTTGGCAATATGCCTGCTGTTGAGGGCATTGCGCAAACTGAGGTCTTGAATGTTGTAACATATGTACGCGCGTTACAAAGGAAAAACGGGATCGAATAGACAACACCTTGAAAACAAAAACAGAAGGAGAATTTCAAATGAAAACCACAGTTGCAACAATCTTAGCGTTGTCATTTCTAGTCACCCCTGCATTTTCTGATGGGCATGCGACTGGCGATACAATGGCTGGAGAAGCCATTTTTAAGAAGTGTAAAGCGTGCCATTCAATTGTCGATCCTGAAGGAGGGGTCGTTCAAAAAGGGGGCAAGGTTGGGCCAAATCTCTATGGACTTTACGGCCGAACGGCTGGGGAAAACGCAGACTTTGGTGCAAAGTTTGGAGGCTCTATAAAAGAGGCCGGTGAAAAAGGTCTGATCTGGAACGAGAACAACTTCGTTGACTATGTTGCAGACCCAAAGAAATTTCTCGCGACTTTTCTGGACGACAACAGTGCCAAATCCAAAATGGGTTTCAAGCTGAAGAAGGAGACGGATGCAAGAAACGTCTGGGCATATCTTGTCTCAGTCGGTCCAGAGGTAGTGAACTGATCACAGGTTGATGCGAAACGGGCGAGATGCAACGACGCCAAGGCAAGCGGGTGAGAAAGGGTCGACCACAAGAAAGGGAATTCTGCTGTCCTTACGCCTCAACGTGAATTTTAGGTATAACTCCGTAAAGTCAGAAAAAGATCAAATAAAAGTGTATTGTAATGCAACATGACCATAAACATTGAGAGGACACCATAAGCAATGAACGCACTCACCCAATATGGGGTCTTGTTTGGTCTGACGCTTGGCACCATCGGATTCGTCCTTTGTTTTTATCTTCTCGCTTGTGCAATTGGTGGAACCCGTAGTGAGCTGGGGAAAGATGTGCCCGCAACTGCCGGTTCGATGTCACGCGAACCAGTCTGGGTGCGCTATCACGCCAAATATTATGGTTATGCTCTGCTTTTTCTCGCATTCGATATGGAGATGGCGTTCATGTATCCTTGGGCGGTTGTCTATCGGGAGGAGGGGCTTGTCGCGCTTCTTGACATGGGTGTGTTTCTTGCAATTTTGTTCCTTGGCCTGTTGTATGGCTGGAGCCAAGGCGCGCTGAGGCGGCAGGAATGAGAGGCGCTCGTCACGGAACGATGAACGCGCTTCAAAGGATTGCAGCAGCAGCCATGTCGCGTGATCTTTGCGGCTTTGTGGTGCCTGGGGCGGAAATAGCACGAGCCGTCGGCATCGATCTTGGCGATGCGGGATTGCGCCTGAGTACGACACCGCGCCATGCCAATGTCCTTGTTGTCATCGGACGACTGCCCGCTGGATTGCTTGACGCCGCTAGTGTTGTCTATGCGCAAATGCCGCGCCCACGGGCCATTCTGACCCTCGGTACCAATGACATTTCCCCTTTGCCTGTTCCCGATGCGACGGGGCCGTTGACCCAAGCCGGTCTTGAAGCGGCCATCGCAGACATACGCAGGATTTTTGCGATGGCAGCCTTTCAGCCAGACGTAGAGAATTTTGAAGCGCCCACACTGGAAACCAGCACGGAATATACCTGCCCGATGCACCCCGAAGTTGTGCAGGAGGCACCGGGAAATTGCCCGAAATGTGGCATGACCTTGGTTGAGCGCGAAACCGCTGGATCAGCACATAGAGGCCATGCTGTGCCCGAACAGAAGCGAGAGGTCGCTGCCCAGAAACATTCCAAACCTGTCGCTGTCTGTCATGATCGCTCCAAAGGCGGGCATTCTGCGGATGGTGACAACCACGAACAGCACAAGACGCATGGCTCAGGCCATAAGCAACATCACATGCGCGCAAAGCCCGACAGCACCGAGGCTCCGTTGCAATACACCTGCCCGATGCATCCCGAAGTTGTCAGCGACGAAGCCGGGTCCTGCCCGAAGTGCGGGATGCACCTTGTGCCGGTCGCAGAAGCTGGCGGACATTCTGGGCACGATCACAAAGCCCACGGCAAAGCACATGACGAACACAGCACGGATAACCACCGAGGCGGCCACGGCGGTCATGGTGGTAGTGAGAGGGTCGAAGGCGTCGAGGCTCATTTCATGTCGATGGTTGACCTTACCCGCGACATGCCTGCAAGTGCGGACGGTCTCAAGATGGAATGGATTGATGTTCCCTTCGGGCCTTTTTTTCCCGGTTTGCCTGGAGGGTTGCAATTAAAGCTGACATTAGACGGCGATGCAGTGGCGACCACCAGCGCCGACAGTCTGGTTGGCTCTAGTGATCCCCTGCCTGCAAATCCGTCCAGCCCCATAGAATTTGTAGATCACCTCGCCGCATTGTCCCCACTCAGTCCAGTCGCCTACCGCCTGCTGGCGTGTCTCGCGCTTGAGAAAGCGGCCGGCCAAAGCGTGGCACCCGACATTGCGCGCGCGCGTCTTGCGGTAGTCGAGCGCGAGCGGGTGGCCAGTCACCTTGGTTGGTTGGCAGTTTTCGGGGCGCAGTCTGGGTCCAGCTGGATTGAAAAACGCGCAGCAGCATTTCAATTGAAAGTACAGGGGGCGGCAGCCACTGACGTCACGACACTCAAGCCAAAGATCAGTACATTTCTGGCGAAACTTCAGCGGACTCCGCTGCTGGCTGCTAGATTGAGTGGGATCGGTCAATTGCTAGCAAATGACACTCTGTCCGGCCCCGTGGCGCGCGCTTCTGGAATGGCCAGTGATACGCGCAGCGACGATCCGGTTTATGCCGAAATTGGATTTTCTGTGCTCACAATGACTGACGGTGATGCGTTGGCACGGTTGGTGCAACGCTGCAACGAGATTACCCAGAGCCTTGATTTGATCTCGGCTGTGGGTTCGGTTGCAAGACTGGAACCGCACAGTATTGGCGCTGCTTCAGGCACGGGCGAAGCCGTGGTCGAGACACCGCGTGGCGCAGCCCGACTGAGCCTAACATTGCATAAAGGTAAAGTTATTGCAGCAGATATAAAAACGCCAACGACAGCGCATTTAGCTTTGATTGGAGATGTCGCGGAGGGACAGGAGCTGGGCGACGCGCTGACCGGGATCGGATCGCTGGACATCAGCCCGTGGGAGGTGACATCGTGACCGTATTGATTGTGCTGGTAGCACTTGCGGTGGGTGCATACCTGGTTGCCGTGTTGGAAAGCTGGGCAGTTCACGGGCGGCTGGAACCCGCGCGTCCTGCAATTTCAGCGCTTGCACTTTTAGGGCGTGAATCCCTGCTGGCGCGCACGCCAGACAGGTTGTTTTTTGAAGCCGGACCAGTGGTCTTGCTTTTAGCTGGTCTTTTGGCGGTTGCTGTAATTCCACTGGCACCGGGCTTGATTGTCACTGATCTAGCGACAGGTGCTTTGTTTCTGAACGCGGCGCTGGCCTATGTTTTGGTCGCGCTGATCATGGCCGGATGGGGGCCGAACGGTGCCTATGCCATGATAGGTGGCTGGCGGTTTTTGGGACAGTTTGTGGCCTATGCGATGTTGATCGTGATGCCGATTACTGCCGTGGCAATGCGTGCAGAATCATTGTCGACCGTGGACATCGTTACCTCGCAATCAACCTTGTGGAACATCGCTTATCAGCCGCTGGGCTTCGTGCTGTTCGTTGCCGCTGCGATGGGGTTGTGCTGGTTGCCTCCCTTGGACTTGCCGACAGCGCGCGGTGATCTGGCAGGTGGGATCGAGGCCGAATATACTGGTGCGCGCCTTGCCGTGCTGCGGCTGGCACGGATGGTCCTGATCATGGCACTGGCGGGTGCAACCGTGACCTTCTATCTCGGTGGTTGGCTTGGTCCATGGTTGCCAGCCTGGGCGTGGAGCGCGATCAAGATCCTTTTTGTAGCGGGTCTGATGGTTAGTGTTGGACGACTGGTGCCGCGCGTTCGCGAGGCGCAATATCTGGAGATCAGTTGGAAACTCGGCATCCCTCTGGCCCTCGCAAATATATTCCTTGTTGGCGTCATCACTCTGGTGGTCCCGATATGACCCCTCAGATGATCTTCCTCATGTTTTTTGGCGGTGCGGCCGTTTGGTTCGGCATCGTCGTATTTCGCACTCTTTCAATGGTGCGCTCCGCACTAGCGTTACTGTTTTCGCAAACCGCCGTGGGTGTGATGTTCCTGCTGATGCAGGCGGAATTTCTGGGCGTCTTGCAGATCATGATGATGGCCACGGAGATGAGCGTTATGGCGATCTTCATGGTGATGTTCATGATGGACCCTGGCGGCATGGGCGCGATGGACATGACGCACCAGAAACGTCTGTCACTTTGGGCGGGGGGCATCGGATTTGTCGCCGCGCTGGCGGTTATATGGCTGGCCGATTGGGGACCGGCGAACCTTCAGATCCCGGACGCGACCGAGCAAACGGCAGAACTAGGGCGTGAACTCTTGGGCCGCTCGATGTTTATCTTTGAATCGGCCGCGCTCATGATCCTGACGGCGATGGTGGCCGCCACTATGGTTGCGATCCACCCGAGTGAAGGACGCAAGCGATGATCCCCGAACTGATAATCGCCCTCAGTGTCGGTGCGGCCCTGTTTGGGGTCGGGCTTTATGGCGCGCTGAGCCAAACTAATCTTGTGATGATCATCATGGGGGTAGAGTTGATCCTTGCTGCGGCACTGGTCAATCTGGTGGCCTTCTGGCGCTATCTGTATCCGGACGTCCCCGCGGCGCAAATGTTTGTGCTGATTGTCATGGCGGTGATGGCGGTTGAAATGGCTGTTGGCTTTGGCATCGCCATCGCGCGGTTCCGTTCGCGTGGGTCGGTCGAGATGGAAGAAGCTCGCGAGTTGAAGGGATGACGATGCTGGTTCTGACCCTGCTGGGCCCACTGCTGGCAGCATTGGCGATGTTCACGCTGCGCCGCATGCCCGAGGTCCTGGCGCTGACTGGGGCCGTGTTTGGGTTTGCTGGCGCACTCGGGCTTTTTGTTGCTGTATCAGACGGTGTGGTCGTGAGCATCTCACTGCCCTTTTTGCCTGATTTTCCGATCCGCCTCGTCGCTTCGCCCCTCACTGCAACGCTTTCGATGGTTGTGGCTACAGTTGCCGCTATGGTGTTGATCTATGCTGCGGGATACATGCGCAAGGACCCCGAGCGGGTGCGGTTTTTTGGGACAATGTTGCTGTTTGTCACCGCTATGCAGGCACTGGTGCTGTCGGGTGACTGGATCACGCTGCTGGCCGCTTGGGAGATGATGGGCTTTGCCAGCTATCTGTTGATCGGCTTTTGGTATGGCCGCGCGGGTGTGGCCAGTGCCGCAATGCGCGCGTTTCTATACACGCGCAGTGCAGATTCGGGTCTCTATATCGGGGTGTTCATCCTGATTGGCATGTCTGGCACATCCGAAATTGCCGTTACACTTATTTCAACTGGTACACCCACGCTTGTGGCTGGAGTGTTGCTGTTGGTGGCGGCGATGGGCAAATCGGCACAGGTGCCGTTACAGGACTGGCTGATGCGTGCCATGGCGGGGCCGACGCCGGTGTCGGCGCTGTTACACTCGGCCACACTGGTGGCGGCAGGGGCGATTCTGCTGATCCGCACGGCCCCCATGTTGCCCGATGGCGTGCTTTTGGTCGTCGGAATTGTTGGTGGTATCACCGCTGTGATCACCGGACTGATTGCACTGGCAGAGCGTGATCTTAAACGGCTGCTGGCAGCTTCTACCGGTAGCCAATATGGGCTGATGCTGGTGGCCATTGGCGCTGGAGCGCCGATTGCGGCTTTGCTGCACCTGATCGCCCATGCGGCAATCAAGAGTTCCCTTTTTCTAGGTGCAGGCGTGTTTCAGCATGACCGTGACGGCACGGGGCTAGAGACGCTGGCGGGGGCAGGGCGCGCACGGCCTGGCATTTTTGCAGGTTTTGCGATCGCCGCGCTTGCACTGGCGGGCATCCCGCCGCTGGCCGCGTTCTTTTCCAAGGATGCGATCATCGCCGCCGCACTGGACAGCACCGCGGCACCGTGGCTTTTGCCGCTGGCGCTGGCAGGATCGGTGTTGACGGGTGCCTATATGGGTCGCGCGCTAAATGTATTGTGGGATGGCGACGCGGGGCCTGTACAGGTGCCGGTCCCACTCATGACCATTGGCATGGGCATACTGGTAGCACTGGCCACCGGGCTAGGGCTCGGCTTTGGTGCGCTTGAACATATGTTAGGGGCGGAGATTGAAAAACCCGGCTGGATCGTGCCCGCAATGGGACTGGCCGTAGGGCTTGCTGGTTTAATACTTGGTTGGTTTGTGCCCCCTGCGCGTCTGCTTGGTCCACTCCTGACACCTGCGCAAAACGGCTTTGCTGTTGCGGGCGGAATGGACGGGTTGATCCTACGTCCCGCCTTGGCCATCGCTGCCAACTGCGAAGCCATGGAGCAGCGCCTTTTGCTAGCACAGGTCGGGACGGTGCGTAGAATTGGGCTTGGTACCGCGCAACTGGCAGAACATGCAGACGCCGCACTTTTTGCTTTTTCACTTTGGGTCGGACAGTTGTCGATGCGACTGGGTCTCGCGAGTAAATTCACAGATACCAATGGTATCGACGCTGCAATCTTTGGCTTTGTGCAGCGGATGATTGCCGCTGGTGCCCAAGCACGCCGCCTCCAAAGCGGCTTCATTCATCGCGAACTTGCACTGACAGCAATCGGCATCGCGCTGATCGTGGCCGGACTGCTGGCCGCACCGTATTATTCCTGAGGAGACATTACCATGCCACTCTTGACCCTTGCCACCTTCCTGCCGATTCTGGGCGGGCTGGCGCTGATTGTGCTGCCAAACAGGTCGGCCCGCGTGGCACACGGCATGTCGATTGCGGTGACGGGTGTCGTATTCATGCTCACGCTTGTGATCTGGTCGCGCGGCACTATTGCGGGCGGTTTCGCCCAGATTGAGGAACTCGCGTGGATACCGGCCATTGGTGCCGCTTATCGGTTGGGACTGGACGGGTTGAGCCTGCCGTTGGTGTTGCTCACGTCGTTGCTGTTCTTTTTGTCAGCGATCTACTCGGCGCGGATCAGCGATCGTGCGCCAAGCTATGTTGTGTTGATGCTTATGCTCGAAACGGCCGCACTTGGCACGTTTATGGCGCTTGACGGACTGCTGTTTTATGTTTTTTTCGAGGTCTCGCTGGTAGGCATGTATTTCATGATCGCCGGATGGGGATATGAAGACCGACAGCGCGCCGCGCTGATGTTCTTTATCTATACGTTGCTGGGGTCGTTGCCGCTGTTGCTCGCGATTATCGGGTTGTATCTGAGCAGTGGCACCTTCGACATGCGCGTCTGGATCGACATGCCACCTCTGACAGGCATTGCGGCGATGCTTGCGCTGATTGCGATGCTGTTTACCTTCGCAGTCAAGATACCGGCCTTTCCGGTGCACACTTGGCTACCTGCCGCACATGTTCAGGCACCCACGGCGGGCAGCGTGATCCTGGCCGGTGTGATGCTGAAATTCGGCACTTACGGACTGGTACGCTTTGCTTTGCAAATGACGCCTGAGGCATTTGCGCAAGCCGGTCAGGTAATCCTAGCGGTGGGGGTGGTCAGCGCGCTGTACGGGGCCTTCGCCGCACTGGCACAGTCTGATCTGAAAAAAATGATTGCCTACACGTCGATTAACCACATGGGCTATGTCGTGATGGGTGTGGCGGTGGCCGCGCTTACCGTTGATTTGCGTATCCGCACAATTGCATTGGACGGTGCGACTTTGCAGATGGTCAGCCACGGTCTGGTGACAGGCGCGTTGTTCTTTTTGCTGGGCATGTTGCAGGACCGCGCCCACAGCCGCGATATGAGTGAATTTGGTGGTCTGCTGGGCCGTGTGCCGTGGTTGGGCTGGTCGTTCATCCTGATGGCGTTCGCTTCACTTGGTTTGCCGGGGTTGGCGCATTTCCCTGCAGAGTTTCAGGTGTTTCTGGCGACCCTGAATACCGCTCCATGGGCGATCATAGCTATCCTTGCCATCGTGGTAACCGCAGGCCTGTATCTGCGCGCCATCGCCGCCGTGTTCCTTGGCTCCGAGAACGAGAAATGGCTGGAAATGCGCGATCTAGACCGCAGGGAGAAGCTGGTGATTGTGCCTCTTTTGATTCTGACTGTTTTGGTTGGTGTCGCGCCGAGTTGGCTGATCAACATGATCCACACAACAATGGAAAGCCTGAGTTTCTGATGGAGCGTGATCTTTCCTTTCTGATTCCGGAGCTTTTGCTGTCATCCGCCGCGATGCTGATGATCGTGGCCGAGATGATGCGTGCCGCGCGTCTGGCACTGGTGATTGGGCTGGTGGGACTGGCAGCAGCGACGCTGCTGACATTGCCGGTGCTGCACGCCGACACAACTGTGTTCAGCGGCACTTACCGGATCGATCTGATTTCGGGCTGGGCCAAGTTGATCCTGCTTCCGGGCACGGCATTAGCATTGTTAATGGTGCGCGCCGAAATCGCGGGTCAAGACCGCGAGGGCAGCGTCTATGCGCTGATCTGTCTCGTGACACTTGGTGCGTTGATGCTGGCGGGTGGCGGCGACATTATGGTGCTGGTCTTGGGGGTTGTGCTGACGGGGCTCGGTTCGTTCGCGCTGGTGGCATTCCCGCGCGATGATGCGGCGACAGAGGCCGCGATGAAATACCTCGTTTTCGGGGCAGTCACCGGATCGGTGATGATTTACGGGCTGACCTTCTGGTTCGGCGGGGTAGGATCAACGCTATTTTCTGCGCTTGGCGCGCTTGACGGCAAACCATTGATACCCACGGTGGGGCTGGTGGCGGTGATCATCGGGTTAGGGTATAAAGCAGCACTGGTGCCGTTCCATTTCTGGGCACCGGATGCCTATGACGGCGCGCCGGTGTCCATCGCAGCCTATCTGTCGGTCATCACCAAGCTCGCGGCGATCTTTGCCTTTGCGCAGGTGCTTCGCGATCTTCCCTCAAGCAGCGGTTGGCCACTGGTGATCGCAGTGATCTCTGCGGTTACAATGACATATGGGTATCTGACAGCGCTGGTGCAGACCAATCTGGTACGGCTGATTGCCTATTCTTCTATAGCGCAGTCCGGTTACTTCATGTTGGGCATTGTGGCGCTGGGTGCCAGCTCGCTTGCAGTCCCCGGATTGATCGTGCTGGGGGCTGCATACGTGGCAATGAACCTCGGTGCCTTTGCCGTGGTGATGATTTCCGGACGCAGCCTTGATGACATGCGCGGCTTTGGCCGCAAACGACCGGCCATGGGAATTGTGATGGTGATATTCCTACTGTCGCTGACCGGTATCCCGCCGTTGTTCGGCTTTGTCGGCAAGGTTTACCTGTTCACAGCCGCAATTGAGGCAGGCTTTGTTTGGCTGGCAGTGATCGGCATCCTCAATTCCGTTCTGGCGCTTGGTGTTTACCTGCGGATCATCGTGCCGATGTATCAGCTTGCTCAGGATATTAACGAGAGTGTCGAAAAATCACCCCATCCCGCGGTTGTCGCAGTCATCGGCATCACTGCGCTTATAACGCTCGGGATGGGGTTCTTGGCAGGCTTCCTGCCGGCTTGATACCCAATTTTTTGGTGCGCTTTACTTTCGCTGTAACAAAGTACGGACCGGTACGTCTATTGTATGTACCCTTAGTATCAGGAGGCCCAGATGGACCACACAACGACCCAAACCGATAAAGCCCAAGTTGAAACTGCCAAAGGCGGCGGATGCTGCGGTGGACATAAATCCCGCACAGATTCTGAGGTTCAGCCTATATCTCAGCCATCAGCCCAAAAAGCACCTGTCGCCAAATCAGGCGGCTGCTGTTGTAGTAAGTAGAACTGAGAACGATTGGTGATAGTTACGTTTCCAAAACCGAAGGCGAGCGGCAGAAGTGTGTCGTGATGCATCTGCCGCTCATGTCTCCGCCGGATGCGTCGAAGTTTCTCACTCTTGCTCGTCGATAGAGGCTGATTAGCGGGTTACTTTTCGATAGGGAGGCAACCAAATGGCTTTGCTTCCATATGGGTTTACGGCGGCAGAGAGCGTAATTCAGATAGGGATCTGCGCCATATTCCTGTGCCACATCTTGAGCCAAACCTTCAGGCCAAACTCACTTATCTATATGATAGCTATGTGAGAGGCTTGATGCGGACCACCTGTCTTTAAGGCCCCGAAAGTCGAAAACGCGGGACTAGACCAATGGATATTAAGGTCTGTTAAACACCTGAAATGAATTGAAAATGAAAGCATTATAGATGGATCACCAACACAGTGACGACACCGAGAACAAAGGCTCTATCAGCCTGAGCGGCGGCGTGGCGATGGGCACCGGAGTGATGATCGGCGCCGGAATCTTCGCACTTACGGGTCAGATCGCGCAACTGGCTGGGCCACTCTTTCCGTTATCGTTTGTTGCCGGTGCAATTGTCACCAGTTTCAGCGCCTATAGTTATGTCAAAATGTCGAACGCGTTTCCATCTTCGGGTGGCATCGCGATGATCCTGCAAAAAGCGTACGGACCGGGCGCAATTGCCGCGGCTGCGGCGCTTCTAATGGCGCTGTCGATGGTGATTTCCGAAAGCCTCGTTGCGCGGACCTTCGCTACCTATGTGCTGCGTCCGTTCGACATTACCGGCGGCCCGCTGGTGCCCATACTCGCTGTTGGGGTTATCCTGTTTGCCTTTCTCGTCAATATCGCAGGCAGTCGCTCGGTTGGGTTGTTGTCGCTTATCATGGCGGTGGTCAAGATTGGCGGCATCGCACTTTTTGGTATTGCAGCACTTTGGGCCAGCGGGTTTCAGTTCGCAGCAGCAAGCGAGGCATCTCCCGGGTTTGATATCACCGGATTCATTGCGTCCGTGGCACTTGCCATTCTGGCGTTCAAGGGCTTCACCACGATCACCAACAGCGGCGGAGAGATCACTGATCCGCACCGCAATGTTGGCCGCACGATCATGATCTCAATCGCGATTTGCGTCGTCGTCTACCTGATCGTGGCCGTTGCGGTGGGATCGAGCCTGACGATAGACCAGATCGTTGCGGCAAAGGACTATTCGCTGGCTGAGGCCGCCGCACCCGCGCTAGGCGACGCGGGGTTCTACTTTACCGTCGCGCTGGCAGCCGTGGCGACAGCCTCCGGGGTTCTGGCCAGCGTTTTCGCTGTTTCGCGGATGCTGGCCATGTTGACGGACATGAACATGATCCCGCACCGGCATTTCGGAATGTCGGGACCGATCCGCAGCCACACGCTGGTCTACACGGTCGTCATCGCCTCCATTCTCGCGGTCTTCTTCGACCTGACGCGCATCGCGTCGTTGGGGGCCTTTTTCTATCTGGTGATGGACATGATCGTGCATTGGGGTGTTTTGCGCTTCATGCGAAAAGAAGTGGACGCGAAAGCGACGATCATTGTTCTGGCGTTGTTATTCGATGCTGTTGTGCTGGTTGCGTTTACCTCTATGAAACTGCAATCCGATCCGCTGATTGTTGTGTACGCGGTTATCGCGATCACGTCAGTTTTCGCATTTCAGCGGGCATATCTGTCGCGCTGGACAGCGCCACAGCCCAGCGAAGCACACTAACCCACACGAAACAACAGGCGCATCCGGCAGGCAAGCGTCGGGTGTGACCTTTTCACTTTTCGGGATCGTCAGGCTCGGCGCAGGAAGGCCAATCCCAAAGCCGGTTCATCATCGCGAAAAGAAATGCACCCGACCACGCAATGAGCAACAGCCCGTTCAGGGCCTCGACGCCCGTCAGAAAGCGAAGATGTTCTGTCGGGACAATGTCTCCAAGTCCAAGGGATGTATAACTTACAGCCGAGAAATAGAAATAATCCAGCATCGTTTCAACACCCTCGCCGGAAAAGCTGCCCAATTGCAGAACCTGATGGCCAATGCCAAATCCGACCGCATAAATGATAACGCCGCCAAAGTGGGCGACAAACAGGATCAGGACGGCCAGCATCACACGGTTAAACGGACGCAGTGGAACCTTGGCCATGCCGCCCGAGATCCAACGCATGACAGATAAATGGATCCACGTGCTGGTTATGACAGCGGCCGCAGCCAGAACAATTGAAGACAACAAAAGAATGCTCCCGATTTTGTGAAACTGCATATCATGCAGGAATTTGCAGATGCTCGCCGGGGCGCGCCACTTGAATAAGAGCGGCAATTCCGCGACTTTTTCGCTTTGCCATATGTCGCGGCAGAAAACGGGCGGCAGCAAATTGCGCCACCGCCCTGACGGTCCGTTACGCAAAGAGCATCGGGCACTCGCGGGCGCATTTGTTACGCAGGATGATGTAGATCAGGTGCAGCGTCCCAAGACCCGCCAGCAGGCAGAAAAACGAGATATAGGCGTAGCGAAGCAGTAGGATGTCGACCACCACGACCGCGATGATCGTACCTCCGAAATACCGCATATGCAGATATCGCGACATCAAGGGTGGTGCGATGATCAGGAACAGATAAATGAAATACGTCACCCAACGGGGCATCAAATAATCCAGCAGCATTGTGCCTTCATAGGCAAGCGAGTCCTGATTGACGCTAACCTGAACCCAGTCAGGATTGATAACATGCGGCACGTACAACAGCAGCCCGAATGCGATCCCGGTTGCTGCAAACAACAAGAACAGGTTCTTGCGCGGGCTGTCGGGTGGTTCCAGCACATAAACGGAAATCGGAATCCAGATGGGCCACATAAACCATGTGAAAAAGATGAACCCCATGGCGCCCCAAAGCACGGTAAAGGGATCGCCACTGTTTACGCCAACCCAGACGTTACCCTCCATGAATTGCTGGATGCCTGCAAAAAGCGGCATCAGGGCAACCGGAAGGTAGCGCAAATTGATTTGCGTTGCTTTATAGGTGGCAAAAGCACCGCCGCCCACAAGAAAGACACTGGCGGCAAAGCTGACCTCTGCTGAAAGACACATGCTTAGTTCCTTACGCTGGTTGGTTTGTGTCGGGTTTGGTGCCTTGATCTTACAGTCGCGATGGTGACGACCTTAAATGCCCCATGCGTAATCCGGTATCCGGCCAAGGTTTACAGAAACCTCCCCCAGTCCATCTATGTTATCGAGCGCGACGCGCGCGGCATTTTCCTCTGCGTCCGAACCGGCAATGCCCCAGACATCGACGCGACCGTTCTCAACGACGACGTTAAGGTGCACCGGGTTCAGACCCGGCACTTGCGCCAGCGCCGCCAAGACAACCTCGCGTTTCTTTTGGTCGCTGGTGGAGCGATCAAGCGATACCGTCGGCGTACTCGCGAGGGCCTGCATCAGATTGGCGCGGCTGACGATTCCGATCATTTTTCCATCATCAATGACCGGAA
>ERZ651776.4122-NODE-4122-length-13728-cov-4.724782_pt1 | contig 13728 bp, 11 predicted proteins | sample MGYA00514761_ERZ651776 | MGnify/ENA metagenome assembly ERZ651776 | reverse complement strand
GCCCCCACCATTCTTCCGAGTCCATGCATCCTCCTTGAACGTCTTTCCTGAGCCATCGCACTGTGTACAGGGGAGGGAAAGAATTAGATTTTAAAAAACAAACGGTGATTTTTACGGGCAAGTGCACAGTAACAACGCACCTCCTCAATTGTTTTTGTGATTGATATCTGCGCGTCCCGGCACATCTTCTCAAACTTTTGCCTCATGGAAGTCGACCCGTCTGCCAACAACGCGGTGTCGCTTGGACGAACAAGAGTAGCGGGAACAGCTGACACGGCCTCGTGCGAATTCCAACCAATGTTTACAGGGTTTTCATCCGTCTCCGTCGCTCGCATCGGTCCGCCCAGATTTCGGGAAAAGATTGGGGAGTTAGGAGTAACGCTAAACGACCCGCAAATTGCCAGGAACGGTGATATCAACAATAACTTGCGCATATTTTTTCAAATTCCTACTGGAGGGCACACAAACAATTGCTGCTGACAAAAATTCGATGAAAAACACGTGAAAAAAGTGAACCTTCAACTACTACCCCGAGCGTTTTTAGTTCTTTTTCTTTGAGCAGGCTCTCCTTCCTTTGGCAGTACACACATCTCCTTCGAGGTACGATGCTGGGCTGCGGTTCTTGGATAGTAGTATCCTCGAGCGTTGTTGTTGAAGAGGATGGAAGGAGACAAAGAATACAAATGATGAAAGTAATCCCTCAAACCATAAGCATTTTTACGACCGAAACATTGTTAACATCCCCTCCTCCAACCTCCTCAAAAATAGTAACCACATTCTCCTCACCATCCTCATTCAACCAACTCCTTGGCATCTTATAGTACCTCTGGCTCTCCTCCCCGCAACCGGACCTGCACGTGTCTGGGCCGTAGCTGCCCGCATAAGCTGCGAGGTCGCATTCTTCACAGTTGTTGGTGTTTTCTCCAACGATACTCCAGTAGCGTCCGAGCATTCTACCATTGACGCTTACAAACCCCTTACCCATGCTACTCAAGTCCAGGGCCAATCCACTTTTCTCGTCATCGTCGCCTGGTAAAGGGCTGTCGAACTTTAACTCGAACCACGTCATTCCTGTATTGGTCTCAAAAAAATTCTTGTCATCGAGGGAAGCATCAGGAGGTCCATTGATGCCCACTGTGTGAGTCCATCCCTTCATGACTTCACCATCCACCAAAATTTCTCCAACAATCCCGACTCTCGAACGTTCTAGGTTGGCGCCATAATTCTTGAGGCCCATCGAAACGCTCATGATAGTGATGTCATTATCACCCTCGATCACAGCCACATTACTAAAGGTCACGGGCGAAGTGAAGAGATTCCCGTTTTGTGTCCCACATTGAGTGCTCTGCATGATGCTATTGACGTACAAATAGTAGCATAAACCACCTCCCGTTGCAGCCGTGAACTCGACCACGGCAGAGTCGCTGTTGAACAGGCTCTTGAAAACTCCACTGTACCACAAATAGTCAGTAGTATCATCGGTCAAAGAGAGCTGTTCAAGGGGGGAATCAGAATTTTGCGTCACAATATTGTCGCCGGTGGGAGGAATAGTTTCTGTGTAGGTTTTTTCTATAGACTTAAAGGTGATATCAGACGTGACAGCAGTGAGCTCATTCTTTCTTTCAATAATGGAATTCTCTTTAGTACTAAAAAGAAGCTCTTGACTGTCAGCGGAGCAACCTGTGATAATCGAGACACTCCACGACGGGATACTGAAACCGTTGAACGTGCAGTCATCCTGGTCCGCCTCCTCCTCAATGTTGCTGACAAAAGTAACGCAATCTCCTACACCGCTGGAGAAGGTATGCGTTTCGCACTTAGTTCCTTCAATAGGAACGGCCTCGGGGGGATCTTGGCTGAATATTGTATCCTGAATGGTATAGAAGGCATTGTGAAGGGCTGTAAGAAGATCGTACTTTGGTTGTTTGGGCAAGCCAAACTCGTTGATTTGAGCATCGTAGTCGTACGAAGGAATGATGTTAGGCCCTCCGACCTTTCGCCCAAAGGTCGTACCTCCAAATGCCATGTAATAGTTCATGAAAGACCCTCCTTTCAGGACCCAGCGCGCGACTGAGAAACTCACGTCGGTGGCAGGGCGGTGAGGAATAGCTTCGCCCCACTTTTGAAACCAACCAGGCCAGTTTTCCGTGAAAAGGTGAGGATGGTTAGGGGCTACAGCAGCATGGTCAGAAATCCAGTTGTCACAGTAGTAGCCATTGCATGATGAGATAATTCCTGAGGGAGGGTCGGTTCCACCCAAGCCCTCGCCCTGTTTGCACATTACCCATGGAATCATCAACTCCGTTTTCGCAAGAGCAAAATTACCAATCTTCTCCACATATGTTTCACCAGCTTTCCCATAAGAACCTTCGACATCACCGTACTCGTTCTCGATCTGAGCCATGATTATCGGACCGTCATCTTTAGCAAGCAAGCCCGCCTGCTCTACAACACGGAGAGTCTCATCAATGAAGTCCTTCATTTTCGTCAGGAAGTAATCATCGTCTGTACGCCAGACTACACCTTCTTTCCGTAACCAGACAGGCAAGCCACCGTTGTTCCACTCAGCGCAGGCATAAGGGCCGATGCGCAGGTGAACATAAAGACCTGCCTGCTGGCATTCGGAGAGGAAAAGGACGAGATTATTCTCGTCCTCTTTTGAGGTGGGAAAGTTATAAACACCCTCAGTAGGTTCATGGACGTCCCAGAAGACGTAAGTTTGAACCATGTTTAAGCCGCTGGCTTTCATTGCCGCAAGAATTCCTGGCCACTCTGCAGGAGGAGCTCTGGGGTAGTGGAACGAGCCACTGAAGAACAGTTTTCGTTCTCCATCAAGAGAGAAGGAGTGAGAGTCGTAAGTCACATTGAATGCAGAGGCCGTTGTCGCACAAAGGAGGAGTGCGAGATATTTGGCTAGCATTGTCGTCAGTCGGGTATGTATTGGGATGGACTTAAAGCTTTTTTTAGAAGTTAGGGTTAGTTAGTTATTTAGTTGTTGTTGGTGCAAGTTCACGAATCATATAGATTCATCGTTTCTCTCCTCCTGTGGGTTTTTTTGTTTTTCGAACAACTAGAACGCATCCCTTTCTGGTTAGTTGTTGTCGCGAACTTAAAGTGCGGTGTTTAAAAACGGGAGCTTGCATAAGTCCTACTTTTCGAGCCGAGCAGAATATGCGTAAAAGCTGGCCATTGTGATGGACTCGGAAGCACCTAATAATACAGAGGACCGCGGGAGTGGTGCTGTAGAAGGTGGGACCGCGCGAGCATTTTTTCGTTCAGTGGTATCTAGGATGCGTGGTGGAGGGGCAAGAGCGACGACTAAGGCAGCAGCAAAAACAGCGACAAAGGCAGCAGCAAAAACAGCGACAAAGGCAGCAGCAAAAACAGCGACAAAGGCAGCAGCAAAAGCCTCAACAAAAGTCACGAAAACATCCGTAAAAACTGTCGCCAAGATTACTGATATTTCATCTAATGCTTTGGATGGTGTTGACGCGAAAAATGAGAGCAACTTAACCCGCGAAAAGCTCACAGTAGACTACGAACGAGGTGGCCTTTTCAAAGTGCTAGGCAGAGTTTCGATCTTTGGCTTCAACTTCTTGAGGAATGGGATTGCTGGAACTGCTGTTTTTGAGGTGTACGATCGTAGCTGCGACGGTAAAGAGGTCAGACCTATCAAAGACCACTTTCTCTTTGGTGCCTTATCGGGCTCAGTGTTCAAATTTTGCAACTCCGGCTTTGATATCGTTGAAAAGCAATTGATGCGCAAACACTCGGTATCTCCGAATGCATTCAGGCCAAGCTTTTTATTCTCCTCGCTCTCTTACCACGTTGTGACACATTCGCTCCTGTTTGGATCTTACGAATGCTCCCGACGTCAGCTGATGTATCAGAGCGAATACCATTACGACGATTTTAACAAAGAAGATTTCATCGCAATAGGGCTTGCTGGCTGCATCGGTGGGTTTTCTCAGGCGGTCGGATCTCACGTGCTCGAACCTCTAGAGAGTAATGCAGGGAAAGGGGGTCTAAAGGCGATTCAAGTACAAGTGAAGTCTGTTCTAACGCAGCCCCGAGTATTATTTTTCAGCATGTTTGCCACAAGCTTGGGCTTTCTAGCCTTTGAATACGGTAAATATGTCTAGTGTAGATGATGAATTTAGATAGAATTGAGTAAATGAAAACTAAGGAAAAGTAAATAATTGCAGATAAAAACAAAAACCATAAACTGCTTTCCGAACCTATCTTCATTGTCATCTACTCATAATCACCAAGTTTTCGATGTGATTACTACCGGGAAATAGGATAAATCCTTTGCTGTAAGAAACTTCCCAATCTGATAACCTCAATTTCTCAACGTCCCTAGCCAACGCGTCGAAGCCACAAGACACATACACCAAGTTTCGCAATTCATTGTCTGTGGCGCAACAATAGTCAAGCACATCGTCGTCGAGTCCCTTGCGTGGCGGATCCACAATCAAGCACTCGCATCCGTCGGCCTCGCCTGCCGATATTGCGTCAGCTGCGCTCAGTTTCTTGTACGTTGCTATTCCCTCTTTCAGCCCGAGTGATCTCATTGATTTTTGGAAACAAATGAGATTTTCGGGATTTTCGTCGCTGAGTCTAATAGAATCAACAACTCCCCCCCCCGCCCTCGCAAGCACTCCAAGCCCGATCATTCCGACCCCTGCATAGAGCTCACATATTCTCTTGAATTTCTTCTTGATAACAAAATCAGCAATTTCCTCAACAATGACTTTAAACCCCTCAAAATTTGCCTGCCGAAAGACTGATGGGGAGAAGAATAGTTTCCCAAGTGGGACACCGCTAGCATCACCGTTAGCACCACTGCGAAACATGCTCTCGACGATAAAAGGGGGGCCATAAAGTCTCTCCCACTTCTCCTCGCCACGCGCGGATATTGCGTTTCCCTTGCCGACATTGTAGTTTGCGTGAATGCTGTGAACTATCTTGGTTTCTTTATCCAGCCGCTTAATCTCCTTTTCAAGACGAGAAAGGTTGGGCTGGCATTCTTTGTAGCTTTCGGCATTCCAAACTAGCGTAATTGATACCAGAGACGTTGTCGTCTCAGCGTTCAATAGTACATAACGCAGATCTTTGTTAGCTAGTGTCTTTACTTTCTTTGTTGCAGCTGTCAAAATTGATAATACATGGTTGATGGAAGGGTGGTGCACTTTACACTCCGTGATGGGCTCAACCTCGTGGGAATTAGCTCTAAATAGACCAAAGTTGCACCCACCATCGAATTTACTCGCAGACGAGACCGCGAGCTTCGCACCAACACGCCATGAGGTTGCTTTCGTCGGAATTTTCACCGTATATTGTGGATCTAGGCTCTTAAAATACATTGATGACGACCGCACACGGTCGACGGCCAAGAGATCAAAATTCTTAACGCAGCCGCTGCAAGCTTCGAAATGGGTACAATCGATTGCTCTCAGGGAGGTTGTGATTGCTGTGCTGTGAAATTGATAGCCGATCGTACTGCTTATGGAGAGGAAAAGGAAGAAGGAAAACATGATTGAACCGTATAAAGCCGCGTCAAATGTAGTTTAACTTGGTTGTGCACTCTCCTTTCGAAATTTATTGATATCAGGGGCAAGGAAAAGGGAAAATACGAAAATACAAAAAAATATATAAGGAAGGGAGCTTTACCACCAAGAACCGTTCTTCTAAAGCACAAAAATTTCTCCTGTCGAGTTCGGGTAATGCAATCATTTTTTTGTGCCGGGTCTCGGTCTAGCTGAAAAATGCTGCCCTCACTACCAGTCCTCACACTTCTCTGCATTCTTTGCGTGCCAGTCCTCCCACTGCGCACACCATGGTACAAGAAAGTGCTCGCAACACGGCAAAATCAACTGCTGACATCTACACAGCCAGTTTTGAAACCCTCTGACAAGTCACTGAGGAATATCAAGATTGACCCAGGTTTGCTGTCTTCTTTGCCAGAGAGATTTGATCGCTACTCCCCGCAATACTCCAAATGTGCCATGTCAGTCTACGCTTTCCTGCTGTCAACCGACAAACAAAAACGATTGACTATCGCTCAGCTCAAGGCTGTGAATGCGCTTGTTCCGCTTGCTTACAGCAACCGAGAACTCCTCGATTTGAACTTTGTTGTCAGCCGCTGGGAGTCTATTGAGACTATTTTGAAGGACGTTGACTTTAAGAAACTAGTAACGAAACGTCCCAAATTGATACTTTCGAAAGATGCCAATTTGGTAATGGGAATCGAGAAGTTAACCTCTATTTTTGGGGGCTTTGATGGGAAAACCTTCACTTCGGTGCTCACAATTTTTCCGAGAATGCTATCCTCTCCAGGTGCGTTTGACTTTGATGCTTTCGCATACAAGGTTGATAATCTCACTTCGATTTTGTTTGATGGGGACATAGGAAGTTTGAATAAACTGGCAACGGCTCGAATAGCAACCTCTCTGCTTAATCAGAATCCCGCGGGGCTATCCATTGCCGGAAATAGTCTCAAAGAAGCCTCGTTCACTTCAACATATTTCCAGAGGAATCCTCGACTGCTCACGCAAGACCCTCGGGTGACGATTGAAAGACGAAGGCAACTCGGGTTGATGCTTCCGGGCGTCGATGTTCCCAAAATGTTGCTCCAGAAGCCGAGGCTACTGAGCATTGATGTCGAGAAGAAGGTTCCGGAGGTTTTGGCAACTTTGAGGAGGTGCCTTCCTAAGGATGTGGATGTGGATATGCTGATCAGGCGCAATCCGTCCTTGCTGGTGTTGAAGGGAACTGACTTAACCCTATCTCGGCGCCTTGAGTCGCTAGCGAGCCTCCTTTCTTTCGAGGATAAGCTTGCGCTTCGTTCGCTGCAGCAGAGAGCCGAAAACGTCCCTGAGAGTGAACAGGACATCGCAGATATGAAGAAGCGAGGAAAGATTGCAGCTTCATCGCTCGCCCCTGTCTTGACGCGAAATCCGCACCTTTTGTACAGCGTTGACACAAAGAAAAAGCTTGCGCAGCTGAGTAAGGTGCTCAATATTTCTGTCCTTCAAGCGAAACGAATTGCCAACCGCTCGCCTACTATTTTGTCCATGGACATCGAAGTAAATCTCAAGAAGAAGTTGACAAGGTTGGCGTCGATTTTCCGCTGCTCTAAAAAAGAAGTCGTGAGGATCGTTTTGCGAGCGCCAGGCTTGCTCTGTCTAAAATCCGAAACCATTGGTTGGAAGCTAAAGCAATTGGAGCTTGTCCTTTCAGGCATCGACCAATCTTACATGGAGGGCGACGTCAAAGGAAGTGTCACGTCCTCAACTCTTGCGATCGCCAAGCGAGTCCCGTCATTGTTGACTCAGGACATTGGCATCACGATCCAGAGACGATCTGTCTCGCTACGATATCTTCTCATGGGGGGCGATAGCATAGGACGAAATTTTATGGAGGAGGAGAGTCAAGTATTTGAAAAGGTTCTTCGCCGAGCGCCAGAACTATTGCTGCTCGACATTGAAAAGACCGTCGCACCCAAATTACTTCTTTTGAGCTCGCTTGTCAGATTCTTCCAAGTCTTTGAGCGCAACGACGAAAGCAAAGAGGGCGCAATAATTGTTGGATCTAGTGAAGTTGGGGCGAGGCTGGCAATCAAGGAACCGCGTTTGTTACTTTGGGACGTGAAGACCTTGAAAATCAAATATGACTCCTGGCGTGAGAGAGTGAAAGAGGGGGCTGCTCTCGACGGCGTCCTTGCCCGATACCCTACTCTCTTGATGTATTCTTTTGGGGCCTGTGCCCGGCTGGAGTACTATCGATTCTGGAATGGCGATGCTTGTGACGCTTTGGAGGCTCGCAAGCTCATAATGCTAAGCAAACAGAAGCTGGAGCGGTGGGGCGAAGAGGAAAAGCCTCCAGAGGACAGTTTTTCAGATGACACTGAGGACAGTCCTGACCTTCCGTTGTTTCTTCGTTTGGGGGGGAATTTGAATCTTGGTCGTCCTCGCGTTGGAGAGAGCTCTGATGAGATGAAGAGACGCAACTCTCGATCCGAGGAGAACAGAGCAAGAGTGGAATACGAGACACTTTGTAGCTACAAGGTGTATCTTGCAGCACTCTTGACTGCACCTTTCGTAGGGGGGGGAAAGAGATTTCCAAAAATCACTAACGAGGCAAGGCTTATAGCAAGTCGGCTCAGTGTAGCAGATATGGAGCGGCTGTATGGCAATATCATCCAGTTGGAGCAGATTTCGAGGAACGTGAGGGATGAATTGGAAGAGGAAGAGGGGGATAGGACACTTGCAGAGAAGTTCTTTGCTTCGCCAGGGATTTTTAACGATGCGCTGGGGATCAGCCTAGTCGAGAGAGGTGAGGAAAGGCTGCAGTGTTGATTTTTGGGTACATTTTTAAATCTGACCTATTTCTCTCTTGGTTTCACAGCGCGCCGAGACGAGAAGTTACTGCGTTATAAGTTCGCGGACGATATCCTTGGAGAGAAATTGGCGTCACTTGTCCCGACGCTGGATATTAGAGCCCTTGTATCGACCCAACCTGCCATGGTTGCGATGATGATCCAAGATTTCGACGCGGTGGTAAGGAGGGTGGAGAATTTAAGAAGGCTGCTTAAGGGTGTTGATATTGGTAAAATTGTAAGCAAAGAACCAGAAATTCTTGTGCAGGAGGATTTTGCGATGATGCAAAATCGTTTTGCCCGGCTCCTTGATACTCTCGGCTACTATTGCACTTACTCAGCTCTGACCAAAGTTGTTGAGAGGGAGCCCCGGCTTATTTTGCCTGTATCGGATACCGAAAGAGTCGTCGAAAAGCTCAAGTATGTAATCGAGGCGGTAGGGGTTACGCAGGAAGAGAAGCTGGTGAATTTGATAATGAAGGCCCCTGATCTACTGTTCACTGCCAAGGGAGGACTGTGCAGGCTTGAGTATCTGAGTGACTGCGGGGGTGCAGGGAATCAGGAGAAGGAAGTTCGGGTTAGGGGATTGTATACTGATGACGATGAACTCTGCTCTGTAGCTGGCGGGGTGTTAACGCCCCCGCTACTAGTCGGGCAGATACCGGCGGTTTTGTTCCGAGGCGTAGGACCGATGATTGCAAGGCACCCGTTTTATGATATTTACGTTCTGGAGAAGGTGCTGCAAACTAGGGGGGTGATAAGTTTAGGGGAGAAGGAGAATTACATGCAAATGCAGGTAGAGCAGTTAGAGGATATGTGGGCTGAAGTGCTCTTAAAAGCAGAATGACTGTAGGTTCTAATGAATTGTAGAGTACCTTTTTGCGAAAAAAAAGGGTGTAGCGTGCTGGCATGTTTTTACAGGTTCATTATAACAAAGATGCTAGAAGAAGCTGCTCTACTTCTTCTGCGATTGGTAGTCCTCTACCTTCTTCTTTACATCCTCTGGCATATCTTCGTAAACTCTCTCCAGGTGCTGACTTGAAGGACCATGCTGAGTGAACCGTCCACCGCTGTTGTCATCATTGTTATATCTCGATCCAGGCTGGGTGTAATAAGCAGTCCCCTCGTAACTCCCAGGGAACCCAGTGACATGGTTCCCGACCTTGAAACCACGCTCGCGAACCTGCGACTGGTTGTGCATATCTTTTTTCCAGTGCGAGACGGGGTTTTGCAAACCGACGGTAGCATTTGGGGCTCCGACACTGCTATTTACCAGGGTCTTGGAATTAGAATTGGGAAGGGAGGAAGGAGGAAGGGAGGAAGGGAGAGGGATAGGTTTAGAAATGGCTGCATCCTAACAAAAATGCAACTCGCCCCCATGAATCACTTACCTGCTCCACAAATCTCCCAGCGTGTGTGCTACCTTCCTCCAACATCTCATTCCCCGGTGCATCACTCATGTGGTGCATCCAGCCATGCCACTCAGGTGATATTGAGCTGGCATCGTAATTGTCCGCGTCTGCCGGTTCGCACCACCGATGCTGCCCAGCAGGATAATCGACCACGTTCTCGTAGTATTTGTTTCCACTCATGTCTGTCCCAATGAGCTTACCAAACTTGAAAGGATAATCTCCATTGGAATACATGTGCGCGATTACACCCCGCCAGCCGCCCCGGGCAGCAGCGGCTGCTTGGAGGTTACGAATCACGCCATAAACCTGCAGGAGAGGTGGGGTTAGTATTAAGAGTGGAGGGGAGAGAGGAGTGGGGCGGGGGTGTGCAGCAAAACTGAGCAGCCAGAGGCGACAAGTCGGAGGGCAAAACAGTGAGGGTGAATTGAAGTGTGCGTACCATCGGTGGATATCCTTAGAGTTCGCAGAGTTGAGGTTTTGCGGTTACGTTTATTCTTTTTTGAGGTGTAAATGACTTGATCATTTCGGAACGGCCTAGCTGGTAGAGGAAAGCCAAACACACACAACTTGTCTATTTTTCTTGATATATATTCGCCAACCCCGCAGCTTCTCGCGACATCTAAGTGATAGTGAAATGTCGTCGTCGTCGTCGACGTCTAGCAGCGACAGCGAAGACGATGAGCGTGACAAAAGGGAAGATCTCATCAGGCGGAAATTGATGGAGTCTTTTTACGGTGCCAACAATCCCGCGAGCAACACGACGTCGGCCGTAGGTGGTGGCGGTGGTGACGACGACGACGATGACGATGATGGTGATGACATCGTCCAGCAAAAAATGCGCCAGCAGCAACAATCAATGAAATCTTCCAACTCTACTGCCACTTCGATGGAGCTAGATTCGCCGAATTTTGACGCCTTTGGCTACGCACAGCACAGCTTCAAGAATAAGTCAATCGAGCAGCTTTTAGCCATCGACAACAAGCTTGTGAGTAGTGTAAAACGGCTTGACTCCACGATGCAAACTCTTGTCTATGAGAACTACAGCAAATTTATCGATGCAACAGACGCAATTCGGTCGATTGGGAAGTCGGTAGACCAGGCGGAGAGCGCAATGTCTGATCTGGTTCAAAACATCGAGGTTGTCGCGGTGGGAGCGAAGCAGGTAGACGATTCACTGAGAGAAAGTAGGGAAGTCGTGAAGGAGAAACTCAGGGTGAAAAATCATCTCATGAGGCTAGACGCTTTGTTGAAATTACCTGCCATTATCAAGGGGCACGTCGATAATCGCAGGTACCAGGAGGCCGCAGCAGCATATGTAGCTTCAAGGGACGTGTTGAAGGAGCACAGCGGGACGTTTAGTTCGTTGTCGAAAATTAAATTCGAGTGCGACGAGATCATATCAAATCTACGCTCAGCTTTGGAGGAAGAGCTGAATGTGCTGGACATAGAGGAAGAGGGCCGTGTTGGGCAAGTCGAGGAAGAGAAGAAGAGTACACGGTACGTCTTTGGTGTCGCCCATGCTCTCACTATCATGAATGAGGATGTGATGCACAAGAAAAAATCGGTAGAGCTTGCATCATCCATCTTGAAGGGATTAATGGGGTTTGATGATGAATTTAGCTTCTTGGTCAGAATAGCTAGGGCAGCAAAGCAATTCAGCGGGGCCTTCGAAAGTGGGCCGCGTGATCATGACGCGGAACTGGGTGCATTTGTGAGCGACAATTTTTCTAGGTTTATGGTGGTCATTGTGGAGGTGTTGGAGAAGAAATGCGAGGACTTTGAAGGGGGAAACGAGGGAGGTGGATTAAAGAGCTTGGTGGTCATGATGGTAGAGAGAGTCAAGCAGGTAAGTTTACGACGGCGTGGCGTAACGACAGAGCAACGTCAGAGCAGAGCACATCGATTCATCTTGAACGTGGCGAAAATGGCTGTCCTCTTCGACCTCTCATTCGTTTTAACCTGACCTAAACTCAACCCAAACCCCGTGCAAAAACGAACGACATTATTCTGCAGTTTTCGTTAAGGCTGAATAGTGCGCCCATTAATCTCCCCTCGACACTGACCAACCGATTCGTGGACAAGGCCTATGAGGTTGTAACAGGGGTCGTGAACCACCGCATCGCCAGCGTGTACAAAAAGCTTCGGCAAGATTGTGTCGTAAAATTGTGCGATTTTGTTGCTGATTACGGAATGGGTGAGGTCGGAGAAATCGGAGACAAAATAGCCGTCCTCTGCAGCACGCTTGTCAAGAAGCACCAACTCATGCTTGACACTTTTTTGGGTCCAATGGTAACGGCACCGGTCGACAGCGCCATGGTAAACTTGTCGATACACGCACAGGCGCGAACATTTGCCCTTTGGCTGGCCGGCGCCTTTGAGCTGTCGGCAGACTGCAGCATGCCGGCAAATATCTGCGTAACAGCAGACTCCATCATTGAGGTAGTAGGAATCAACAGGTGAGGTTGAGGTCTGGGGTTTTTGATTTTTGATTTTTGATTTTGGGGGGATTGAGTTGATGGTAGTGGAGGGTTGGGTCGTTTCTTCTCGTGCTTACACGTTCACAACGTTCACAACATCCACACACAGAGACGACGACAACGTATACAAAGACGACCTCCATGCTCAGACAACAAAAAATATGGACATGGCCATGGAGGACGATCCTTTTGAAATCGACACAAGCGAGCTATCATCCGCTGCAAAGGCAGCTCGGGGCAAGAACTACTCTACTCTCGCTCTTGCATTCGCGGAGGCGGCGAGGGGGGCGGAAAAATGCATTATCAAGAAGATCTCAGATGCTCTGAGCAAACTCGTCGACAACCACTTTCCGGCAGACTTTGACACTGGAGCGGGTCTTGTTGACGTCAACAGAGAAGGTCTCGTGGGAATGAGGTTTAGGCATACGGAAGGGAGGTGCCTGCGGGTATTTGCGGGGGATATAGGAGTCAGAGCGGGAAGAGCTCTATGTGTGGGGTTGCACGGAGGGGGGGGGTGGGTAGGAAGCACAAAAGAAGTTCGAGCCCCTCGGGAGTGCCTTGAACTCTTTTTTGATATCGTCAGGAGGGCTAGCGTCGATTGCGGGAACCTTTGGGGGACCAATGCTTACAGCAGTGAAGTCAGTGTCGTCCTAGCCAATGCAGGGGGTGAGATCGGAAGGAGGAGTACCACGGGCGGCATGAGTGGCGGACTTCTCGACAAGCTTTTTTCAGAACAAATCAGTATTGTCACCGCTTTCGAAGGTGGAAGCAGAGAGAATGTAGTGTTAGCCATTCTCAAAATGAGCCTGAGGGCATTTTTACTCAAGAGGTGAGTTGGTTACTTAGTGAGTGAGGGAGTGAATGTTTGTTGAAGTGGGCGAGTACAACCATCTCAAGTGTCATTCTGAAAATATCGTTTGAAACAACACCCTAACGTCAACCAACTGCTACAGCCGCAATGTCATCTTTAGCAAGAATGGGGCAGAACAAATACTGCTGGACCTCGATTTACTCCACCTAGTCCTCCCCCACTACCACCAGCTCGACAGTGTCCTTGAGGGATTGCTCGGGGAACTAAACAGCGTTGCCGCGGAGAGATGCGTCGACAGGGATGTTTTCTTACAAAGTGCGGTGGCGAGCGTCTGTCTGGGTGAATGGATCAAGAACAACCGGACCAATGAAAAGATCTTCGTCAAATGATTTTGTATTTGTGTCGGCAATTATAAAGCAGCTATTTTTGCTAAGATTGTGATTTGTGATTTTTCTTCCCCACCCAGCGTACAACGCCCCTTTCTCGCAGTCCAGCGTACACAATGTCATAGGTATGCAGCGGTTGCACGTACGAGAACCCTAGTTACTCCTTTTGTTAACTTGACTTACCTTAGTTGATGTTAGTAATAATGTAACAATAACCACACACCCCCCTGTTAGATAATAATAACCAAGGAACAAAAAAAAA
>ERZ651776.4119-NODE-4119-length-13738-cov-4.773150_pt1 | contig 13738 bp, 12 predicted proteins | sample MGYA00514761_ERZ651776 | MGnify/ENA metagenome assembly ERZ651776 | reverse complement strand
TACGGCCGAGAAGCTCCACTTTCTCAAGCTATTGCACAACCTCTGCGAGGAGTGGTCATCATCCTCGTCCTCGTCCTCATCCTCCTCGTCGCCATCTTCGTCATCACAGACGCCGCCGTACCCCTCCATTATAACGCCGCGAAATTTTATGCACACGCCTTACGAACTTGTGAAACTGGGACTCGCCCCTCCCATTTCCTTTTCCGATTCAAGCGGGCCTCCCGTCAGAGGATTGTTGAGCCGGGTGGTGATGCTCTACTCATCTTTTCCGACCCTCTCCCCTCATCACTATCCGCGTGGAACGCTTCCCCTCCCCCCACTGTGGAAGGGCGCTGCCTCTGCCGTGGTCACCTCCTACCTTCGCTGCATATCATCTCTCTCCCCCGCCGAATCCAATTTCATCCTCTTCTCCTCCGGGGTGCCCTCGGCCCTCAGCGGCCATCCGGGCGACAGAAACCTGATAAATTCCCTGGCGAAAGAGATTGAAGAGGCGGTGGGGTACGAGAAGAATAGGGAGAGCTTTCAGATCTGCGGGAGGCATGTCGAGTCTAGCAGAAGCTCTCTGGCTACGGCGTTTGATCTCTTGGGGAACACTGTTTTGGCCGTGCTAAGGGGTGATGACGATGATGATGACGAGGGGAATGAGGGGGGGGATACGGAAGAGGGGGGAGTCGTCAGGAGGATATTTGACAAAGTTCTTGGGGGCGGTAGGGAAGAAAGAGAAAGGAAGGAGAAGGAGAGGGAAAGGAAGTTGAGAATGGCAAGAATCTCGTCAGCCGAAGAGTCTGGGGACGACTCTGAAGAGGATTGTGATTGTACGGACGATACTGAAGATTCGGACAGTACGTACGATACCGAAGATGCGGATGATTTTGACGATGTGGATAACAAAAGCAATGCTCGAAAAGATAGAGGCGCATCTGAAGATAAAGATAAGAACGTATCTATCGTAGACAATATGACTCCCAAGGATGGCGACAAATGCACTTCGTCCAATTCATCCAATAAGACAGAAATGAACACTTCCAGCGGCCCGCCGACCCTCTACTCCCACTTCTCTGCTTTTTGGCAATTCTGCGTGAAACGAAGCCTGGAGTCCAACATCTTTCTTCGCTCCGGTATACTAGCTGCCATTGCGAAGGTCGGGGGAAGGAGTGTGGGGGGGAATTATTTCATTGATCGGCCGGAACCGTTCAGAAAGGTGTGTGATAACATCGACGGCGACGACGACGACGACGACGATGACGATGACGATGACGATGACGATGACGATGACGATGACGATGACGAGGGTAAGGATGACAACGTGACAGCTGACATCGCACTTCTACTTCTCCGCCTCTTACGCTCTTTTCCCGAGTTTGCGTCTACCATGGTGTCAGAGCTGGTGGAGGGAATTTTTGCCGAGAACTCCAACGAGTTCGGGGAGCCACTCCTAGACTTCGACTCTCTTCCCGTCAACCTTGATAATCTTTGCTGCCTAAATACAATTGTAGTGCTCACTGTCTTGCTTGAGAGGACGGGGATCGGTGGGGGAGTCGAAGGGCTTGTGGACAATCTTGTCGAACTTGCCAAGACAACTGCAGCAGGTGCGACTACTGAAGCAACTACTTCTGAAAGTATTGTCGTGAAGCTCAGGCGACTGCTTTACTTCTGGGGAGAATATTATAGACGCGGTCGAGATGTGCAGAGCCTTATGGTAGCGACGGGTTACCTGATTGAGTGGAGAGAGTTCCAGGGCATCGTGAGAAAGATGTGCAAGGACGATGGAAGCCCAGGAAGCTTGCTCAACACGCCCCTCAAACAAAAATTATTGCCGAAATCCCCTTTCAGCATTCCGAGAGGTCACATAGGCTACTGATTTTGATGATATTATTTCTTTCCCGTACACGTGTTTGGGTGAAATACTGAAATACTGCCATTTGATGGATGAAATGTTCCTGCCCCCCTTTCTGCAAAAATGCCATCTTTTCTTAGTCTAAATTTCATGTCTGCACTGTTAACATTTAAATCGCGTCATTCATCGCGTCGCTGTTAAATTAGCCAATACCGAATTCTCTTGTTGGTGGGCTTTGGCTCTCCAGAACTTTGAATAAGTGCTGCTGCAATGGGAGTGATTCTCTCTCCTTATGGTGGCGCTCTGAGTCACCAATTCCTGCTCCCGCTCTAACGGAAGAGGGTGGGTATCCATGTAGTGGAATTCTTGTTGCCTGGCTGAACCTCCAAGCTTTGCAAGTTTGCCAAAAACGTGACTTCCCTTCTGCGTGTCATAGCACGCAAGGGCAGCTATCTTTAACCCCATATCGTCAGCCTCGCGCTCGTGCTGGCGGCTGTGGGCAGCCGAGCGGTAGCTGCTCAATTTGTAACCAAAGTAAGCCAAGGCAAAAGTCAGAATCCCAGAGGGGTCTAGCATCGACAAAAGTACGAGTTCTGATATCCTGTAGAATTTTTCATTTTCCACTCGTGAGCTGGTGTGACCAAGCAAGAGGTGAGATATTTCATGTCCCAAAACAAGCGCAAGCTCGTCATCGTTGCACTCTAGAGTAGTGAGCAATCCCGTCATGATGTAAATTTTTCGGGGCGTTAGGTCACTAACAAATGCATTTGGCACCCTTACGTCGACAAGGAGGGTTGTCCAGTGGCCTTTGAGCATTCTCCTCCTCCCATTCCAAAAGTTTAACTCGTTCTCAAGTATGGCTGCCTCGCTCAATGCCGATTCGTCTTTCTTTTCGGCGATTCTTTTCTTAAGCTTAGTCAATCGAGCCAACCTCCGTTCCACCTTGCCGTCGACATAATCCCTGGCAGCAAAGACAATCTTTTGAGCAATCTTGTCAACTCGCTGGTGGGCAGGGTCTTTCACCTTTACCAACTTCAAATCATCGGGAGAACGCGACCCCAGGAGTGTCAACGTCAGCTTCTTTTCCATGGCAACCGGGTCAGCTGCGTACTCTGCAATACCCGCCTGACGTCCACAGTTGTAAAGGGCAAATCCAATGAACACAGTTCTGGCTATTTTTACAACAGCAACTCCGTATTTTGATAGTTTGGGGTATCTCTCATTGTAATAATTTGCACTAATGAAACGTTTTAGAGATGACTTCTCGCTGATAGACTTGAGGGATGGTGGACGGTTGGCATTTGTGAATTTGCGATATAAAAGTGGTGAGATCCTTGCACGGATGCAGATCTGTTGGTGTGTTGTTCTAAGCATCATTCTTTTTCGTGCATCTATCGTTCCTTTGTCCTCCTTTGGGCTCCTCCTTCGAGTGTGCAAATTTATTCTTTGTTAAGACTGGGGGGGGTTAAGGCAAAGAAAACGAAAAATGAAAAAAAGAAAAAATCATTAAGGAGCCCAGTTGACTTTAGACTGACCACTTGACCACCCAAAGGGCACCATCAGACCTTTTCTCACCAGGGATATTCTATTGTCAGATATGTCTGAAACTACCAACCTTCTACGAGGCGCACAAAAAGCTTCGAGTGTCCTGGACCGTGCGCTAGAAATGCTCTCAAGGACAAAGGGAAAAGCTGAAGGAGGAACTCCAAAAAGGCCGGAGGAGGAATGTGACGACGTAGATAGATTGTTGCCTCCTGACATCCCTCGGTACGCGTCAACTTCAGACGTAGATGGATTGTTGCCTCCTGACATTCCTCGGTATGCGTCAACTTCGGATGCTGAATTCATCCCAATTGAGTACAATGCAAGTTATCCCCATACAGATACAAATACAAATACAAATACGAGGGAAGAAGATGGATTTGGGAAGAAACGGGCAGAAAATTGGAGTGCAGTGCCTGCCATTATAGGCTCGAGTAAAAAAATTATCGACTCGCTGTCGCAAGCAGCGGCGTCGACTAATTCGCCCCCAGAGAAGTCGAATCCATCCGCGAGGAAACTGCAACCAATGGTGAAGACCTCTACTCAGAACGATGCTCTTCGAAAAATCCCAAGCATTTGTCTTGCAAGCTTATTGAACTTAATGTTGTGTGTGCCTTTTGGGTACGCCTTCTTTCCAATTGATTGGGAGCCATTCCCTGTCGACCGTTCCATCGGACTACGAATGTGGTTTTTCAGTACGGCGATTTCACAGATTGTCTTTACCTTCAACTCTTCTTTCCCGTTTGCGCTTGGAATGATGATGGTGGAGAACATCAGTTTCATGCATGCGATTGCCGAGATAGTTGTAGGTCAACAGGGGAAGGGCGCCGACGCCCTCTCTACAACGCTGGTGTGCTTCGGTCTCTCAACGATGGTTGTGGGAGTAACTTTTTTGCTTTTGGGGAAGCTAAATTTAGGTTCAATCGTATTTTTGTTTCCCAAGCACGTAATCGTTGGCTGCATAGGGGGGATAGGCGTGTTCGTCTGCCAAACTGGGCTAGAGGTTAGCACGGGCTTGTCTCTGACGAGGCAATCTTTGAATCAATTTCTGGCGCCCGAAATGCTGAAGTTGTGGTTGTTGACATTGTTTCTAGTGGCCTTATTGCGGTTGCTGCTTAAGTTTGTCGCCATAAAAAAGAAGGAGTTCCCGCTTCTCGCTCCGGCCTACTTTCTTGCGATCACGCCTGCGTCATTTGCAGTGCGCTGGGTATTGGACGTCAGCTTGAAGGAGGCGCGAGAGCTCGGCTTCTTCTTTCCCGACATGGTTACACAAGGTGCTTCTGCCCCCTCTCAGTCAGCCTTTCAGATGTTCTCGTTGATAGATTTGGGCTCAGTCGACTGGAATGCGATAAAATTGTGCATGCCTACTGTCATCGGGCTCACTGTGTTCTCTTTGATGCACGTGCCAATCAACATTCCGTCGTTGAGTATGTCGACCGGGGTTGAGGCGAATATGAATGATGAGCTTATCGCGCACGGTTATAGCAATCTTATCAGCGGCGTATTCGGGGGCTGTCAAAATTATATGTGCTATTCGAACTCTTTTGCTTATTTCAAAAGCGGAGGAGGAGGGAAAATAGAATCTCTGGTAATAACGGGTTTCAGTGTGATTTTTTTCTTCCAGGGCGAAAAAATTATTCAGTTTGTCCCGCGGACGATGGCCGGTACGCTTCTCGTCCATGTCGGTCTTGAGCTCTTTGCGGAGGGTGTCTACGACTCGTTTCGTAGCGGATTTGATAAATTCGAGTATACTACGATTTGGATAATCGTCTTGTCTATGAGCACATTGGGGATGACCACGGGCCTCTTCATTGGTTGCCTCGGGGCTGCGATCACTTTCGCTGTGAATGCAGCGATCCATATTGAACCTGTTAGGGGTTGGATGCGAGGCACCACACTTCGTTCTCAGAGATACAGAACTCAAGAGGCTCGTGATATCTTAGCAAGCGAAATAACTGGGCGGAGTAGGCTGGCAATCGTGCAGCTGCAGGGTAATCTTTATTTTGCCAATCAGAAGAGGTTCGAGGACCTCATCAGGGATATCGTCGTTAACGAGAGCTTCTTGGGCGTCGTTTTGGACTTTACCTTGGTAAACGGGATTGATGGTAGCGCTGCTTTTGCCCTGGTCAAGCTGAAAGATTTTTTGAGTACGCATGGAATCCTTTTCTGCGTCTTTGTCACTGGGAGGGAGATTGGGTTTCCATGCACATTTGATCTGACTGAAAAATTGACAGACGGGGAATTTCGAGCGGTTGTCGCCGCAAATCTTGATGCTGGCCTCGCTTACTGTGAAGACGGCTTAATTTCACTGCAGGCTCCCGGTCTCGGTAAGGAAATTGTTGATGCCGGCTTGCTTTTTGGGGTGTTGGTGGTTGGAAAATTTCTGCATCATTTTTTGGGGGGTTCTTTCTTTTCGAGCATCACTGACTATTTTATTGCTAACTCCCCACAAACGTTATTGCGCGCTCTACAGATAAGGAGACTTTCTACGACTTTAGTCAAAAGAGCATCCTTGACGGAAGCAATGATGGCGATGGTGACGGCAATGAGAGTGTTCGCGTCGCACGGGACTGTCTTGCTGCGTATACTAATGCAGAGGATGGCAGGGATGTCGATAAGCTGCTCTCTTTCTTTGAGTTCGTTGAAGTGAAAGCGGGGGACGTCCTATGGACGCAAGGGGATGTTGAGGGGACTTTTGCGGCGCTCACTGTTGCCGGAGTGTACGAGAGTTTACTGGAACATGAGACAGGTACGACGGAAATTGTCGAGGCAGGAGATCTAATTGGCCTCCACGACTTGTGTCTTGTTGACTTGAATAGAGATGGCCGAGTTAGTACTGTCACTTGCAGTGAGGGGGGGGCGATCTATAGGCTCGGAGAGAGCGAGTGGTTCCGAATGAAACGTACCGAGCCTGAGCTAGCGAATTTGATCTACTCTGTTTGTGTGAATCTATTGCAGCACCGAATCATGCATTGCAGCAACAGAATATTTGAGACGAGATGCTTGCCAGTTTAGATAATAATAATTTGTAATGCGTAGTGGAGAAGAATGATGAGCGGAAGAAATTAGATGGATGATGTGGGCGGCAGAAAATTGCTGCTTTTTTCGCCTTTTTCTATTTGTTATCGCAATTACAACTCAGTCCGCGAGCTCTCAACTTTCTCTCTAATCTTTTCTCTCACTATTTTTTTTGCGGAGATTTTCTCCAACAGGTGTGATTTTATTTTATTCCGTTGATAAACCTTTCGCGATCGCTGGTCGCCGTCTGCCATGAACCCAGGGTCTCTTACCATAAAGTCAAGGTTGTGGTTATACTCATCGACCTCGTGGGAAGGGGAGCCTGACGCTCTTTCTTCGCTCGGTCCTGGAAGCAACGGCGAAATTAAGTCCTTAAATTCCTTGTCCCAAAGTACAATTTCGTGCGATTGAGTCTCGTGCAGCTTCTTTACTCCTTCCTTGAAATTCTCGCTTTGGCCGTCAAAATCGACGACATACCATATCGTTATCAAAGATCTCCTCTCGTCACTCAAGTTCTCGTTCGCACCGTGTAGTACCCTTGCATCTCCAATAACGACATCACCCGCTTTTACGCCAACATCAATGCAGTCACTCGTCCTCATGTGTTCTGTCTTCTCCCGGAAGGGAATTTCTTCATCACTTTTGCTTCGAACCTCATTGCTGTGAGCCCGGCCAAGTTCATCATGCAACCGGTGCTTCTTGATGTGGGTACCGGGAATAACACGCAAGCAACCGTTTGCGACACGAGTATCAGTCAAATAATACATGGCAAAGAGCTGTGCTGGGGAAGTCTCGTATGCCTTATCGTCATCCCAATACCAACCATCTTGGTGCCAGCCCAGCGAAGGACCCTTGGGAGGTTTCGATATGAGGAATCCACTCATCCATCGAATATCGGAGAATCCAAGGGTATCACGAATTATGTCAAGTACGCGATCATGCGCAATAAGCTCAGCGTAGTTGGATGACTTTGACAGAGGGATGAGAGAGCCGGTGTACTTGTCAATCTGCAAGTGTTTGTATTTGTCAGATTCTATCAAAATATTCGACGTATCATTGACACGCTTCAGCATGTCACTTCCAAGCACATTTTTCAAAACCACGAATCCGTCACGTTCAAGTGTATCACGTTCCTCACTCCCTCTGACAAGCTGAACGAGGAGAACAAGCCCAAGGTACAGAAACAGTGCATTCGTACGCATTTTTATCCTTGACAAGGCGTGGCGTTTGAGATGTAAGACGGCAGGATGTGTGCTATCGCAAATGGGTGAAGTGTGAAGCAAATTTCTTGTATTTTGTGCCCAGAAAAATAAATTATCAGAAGGTGAGTTGGGGTCACTTGTGTAGTTCTGTATACTTTCTGTTATTGAAATGCCTGACTGGGGGAACAAGGAACTTCCTCTGATGGGGGTGGACTCCGTCAATTTTTTTTTCATCTTCACTGTCTCCAATAGTCAAGGCTCAAATGCTGCATCGCTAACTCTGCTCTGACTTCATGTGATGCAATTTAATTGCTGAATATTGTACAAAGCTCCCGGTTGATGAATTAAAACCAACAAACGCCAATTCCCGTCCTCTCTCTTTGAGAATTATGCTACTCTCCTTAACATTTCTTAACCTACGCTCATCAGCACGCTCTCAAACTCCTCCCTCATCGACCTCTTCTTATCCTTCCACCATTCCATTCCCTGCCTCTGCATCTCTTCCATGAGCAGCTGACCATCGTCGTGAAAATAAATATCGTTGATAGCTTCCAAGACTTCGTCCCATGACTCCCTCAAAACGAACCAAATCTCTCTCTCATTCAACCCAAGCCCTTCTAACCAGTCTCTTACCCCCTCTTCCCAGACCAACAGGGGGATGCAGCCTGCCTCCAAGCTCTCATAAAAGCGGAACGTCTCCGCGTTGTTTCCCCCTGGACAAGGACAGAATGCGCTAGAAAGGTGCAGAATGTCGCGAGAAACAAGGTCCGAGACACCAGAGGGGGTGTTCAGCAGTCTGCACTCGGAAAAGAGAGATGACGCCATTTGGGTGCGATTGTTGGAAGGGCGATCGGGGGAGCCGGAAGGCAGGGGATGGTCAATATTTCCAATAAACCCGCATTTCAAAGGGCGAAGGTGGGGAGGTTGAAGACGGAGCTAAAAAGAGAGACAATGTGACGGCACGCGCGATAAGAACCAGTGTTAGCGAAATAAAGCAAACCCTTGAGGAAAGAAGGGTTTTCATGCCTTCACTTACCTCATCCGTCTCTTTAACATCCCTCAAGGCAGGACCCAGCGGTAAGTACCTAACAATTGCATCACGATGACCATTTTCACCGTCGGCATCACCCATGTTGATCTTCGGGTGGTAGTAGTGCCTCCAGACACCATCAAACCTTTTGTAATCCTCCCTCAACTTTTGCACATCGTAGTAATTCCTCAAGTCCCCAACATCCAAAGTCAAAGGTTGCTCGTGATTCAAGTGCAATAGGTACAGAAGCCCGCGCTTATCGCCCTCGACCGCACGCCGTCCTCTGTAAAGCCTCTCGAAGAATTCCAGGCTCATGCCCTGTTTGTTTGAGTGTGCATTTACCACGACCAGTGTCGCCCTTCCACCACCCCCTATATCCCCACCTTTCCCGCCGGTAAATACGTCGCACTCTCCTCCTTCCCAATATCCCTCTGTGCATCTTTCCAACCAAAACCGGGTGGTACTATTTCTCGTCCCTTGGGGCAGAAGATTGGCAATGAACTCGACGTAGAGATGGAAATAAATGTCCAGGGAAGGCTCAGGGGAGAAGAAAATGACGTCAAGACCGGGGCCAAGGGAAGTGCCAGAAGATAGCGTCGAAAGAGACAAGATTAGTGGAGAAGAACTGCCCACTTCAAGAATTTCAAAGAGAGTTTGACGACGAGGAGATTTTTGGTCTTGTTTGATGTTGTCGGTTTTCTGGCCACTCTCGTTTCTTTTATCATTTCTGTCTTCCCTAGTTCTTGGGGGGGGGAGAACGTCGGCCCCATTAATTGACAGGCTCTTGACTCCACAGAAGACACTTGCTACTGTACCGCTGGTGCTAATCTCGCCCCCGCCTTCTAAATCCCAACCACTACGAGCAGCATTGACGAAACCATCATAGACCTCCTGTGGCACGGATCCATTGGCAACAAGCATTCCGTCTTCCAAAATGCCTACCCTTCCCCAGCCCGCTGAACCCCCTCCATCTCTAACAACAGTCCCTCCCAACATAGGTGAGGAGAGAAAGCCTCCCCAGTCATGACGACCAAGGATGCCATCGTTCAATCGAAAAATGAAGGCATGCTGTTTGTCTGTCTTTCCCCCCTCTTCTTCCCCAACCCCGGCCTTCATTTCATCTAATGACGAAGGAGAAAATATAAGTGTAATATTCCTACCCACATTATCACCGCTGTCTTTTCTGTCCATGCCACTCCACAACCTTTCACCGGACCACAAGCGATCGCTGGTGACCCCCGTTACCCTCCCTCCAACACCCGACGCAAAGGAGAGTCTGTACCCCCTTTCAGTGTCACTGATCAGTAGGGATGAAACGGTCTCGGCCATCTCTTCAGTAATTAGTGCACCGGGACGCTTCAAGGTGGTAGTAGTTTCAACTATGGTTATTGATTGAGGGGTTGGTGCTTGGCTGTCTTGCTGCTGGTTTGTCTTTGTCAAAGTAGATGTCTTCGAGACCGGTGGAAGTGAGCATGGGTGTAGTAAAACGGTCACAGTAAGATTCCTCCACCCGTTCGCGGCCCGACAGAGAAGGGAGAGAAGGTGGAGTACGATGGGAATCACTCTGAACACTGTCCCCATTTCACAGCTCTTGGTCAACTAAAAAAAAATTGCTGGTCCAATAACAAGCCACAATATAATATTACGTCTCGTAAGCCAAGTTTTGAGTCCAAAGGGCAGAAACCTAACCCTGCCTTTCTTGAGATCTTTCGATTTGACATCTCAAGAATAAAACCCTTTTGAAAGGACTTTAAGGTACGTCGCAGCAAAAAAAATGCCCTCGATGGCTAGAATGCATCCTTGTCGACCCCCGAAGGATGCCCTGGGAACATTTTTTCCCCTCGGTAGTGGGTTTTAGGATTATGATTGTTGACTCCCACCTGAAGCATTTTTTCTGCTCTCCCTGTGGATAGCCCGGCTTAATCTCCCCCATTTAAAAAACCCTCTAGATCATAAGGTCCTTCCATGTAGTGCTCCGGCGCTTTTTTAAAGTGGTACAACCCGAACTGCACTAGAATTGTGATTGAGAATATTGGAGTTGTTGCGTCAAGGATTTCTTGATCTATGTGTGGGACCTTATCGGGTTGGATCCTATTTAAAGTGGTCATTATGACGTTGAAGGAAACGCGTGCGGAGGAATATCACATGATTTTTGGCGGAGACTAACAGGAACCCACCCAACCCGCACACCCTTGCAGCGAACAACCCCATTTCTTCAATCCCCCCACTTTAGCCCACCACCCCCTCGCATTTACTAAAAATGGCCCGCAAAGAACCTAAAGAGCAGGAGGTTGTTCTCTCCAAGAAAGAACTGAAAAAAATTGCCAAACTTGAGCCCAAGATTGTCTTCCACGAGGGCCGCAATGAGAAGGATGAGGCCCAGAAGATCCGTGACCAGATTGCAAACATCTGGGACAAGGCGAGGCAGGAGCAGGGAATTGTTTAAGTGCGAAAACGAGGCTGTGCTGTGTGCATTGTTGCATTGTTCTCGCTTGTGTTGCTTAGCGCTATGCTATCTTAATGTAAGGAAAAGATTGAGGAAACCTTAAAAAGAGAATTGGAAACAGTGTGTTGCAAACTACCGCATTTTTTCTCCAATAATCCGCCGCAAGCACTTATCTTGTCTGCATCAATGCTGCGCATATGTACCTACACTTTTCACCTTCCAAGTCCTCCTAAAATCTTCATGTGCTTCTCAGTGAGCTCTACCGGTCCACGGGTTATGAGAACCTTCCAAGTCCTCCTAAAATCTTCATGTGCTTCTCAGTGAGCTCTACCGGTCCACGGGTGATGAGCTCCCCCAAGGTTTTAATATTCTCCTCCCTGTTGCTCCTGGGGATGACGTTGATCCCTCTGTTGAGACCCCAGCTAAGTATGACAATGGCAGGAGAGACGACGCGATCGTCGACCGGACATGAAAAAGACGATTGCAAAGATATATCGGAAGCAATCTCCAGAACACGCTCGTGTGTGAGCAGAGGATTCTGCCCGTTCGTTATATGCTGAGTCCCGAGGATACTGCAAAAAAAAGAAGAGGTAGGCGGCAACTTGTGAGATTACGCCGGATCGCTTCGTAGCGCGAGCACTAAACCTCACCTGTACCCTTCGATTCGAATTCCATTCCTCTGGCAATAATCAATCAATTTGTAATCTATGTTATCTGTACTTAAGGGACTAAAGTAATTCTGCAAAATGGTTGGACGTATCGCGCCATGGTCAGATTGGCGAGAGTCTACCCAATCGACGAGAGTCTGTAGAGTTTTCAAGTCAAAATTGCTGACGCCAAGGCTGAGGAGGGGCGGTGGCGGTAAAGGTGGCGGCGACGGCGGTCGGTGTTAAACATGGAGTGGATATAAGGATCCTACGTATTGATCCACTTCCCAAGCATCTCTGGACAACTCATCATACACTCAGAACTTACCTCATAATTAGCCCCTCGGCAACACCAAGTTCCAACCCTCTCCATGCACCAAATAAGTCGACTTCCTGACCCACGCAGTTTGGATGCCACCCCTTCCAACACTCTGGCGCATGGATCAAAACTGCACCGAGCTTACTGCTGGTATTATTGGCCCCAAAAATTTCTTCTTTCTCTTTCAAAACGACCTCCATCACTCGAGAAACATTAGCGGTGAGCTCCCAGGGTGGCAGTTTTGTCGTCACGTGGATATCATCCATACAATCCCGCAGCAAAGTTGCGTCGTCTTTGCGAGACGTACAGAAACGACGCAGCCCCTCCCCAACAGCTGTGCTATTGTACCAGAATTGCGATTCCATAGCTGTATCAATGCGCCTGAAACCATGCGACAGAGCCGTAAAGACACTATTCGATTTAGACGCCGCAGACGAACCACCAGCAGTACCAAAAGTGACATTGTTTTCAATGGTGGCGGTGGCGGTGGTGGCCGTGTTACACATCTGGAGGAGAAGAGCGAGGTGAAGAAGAGTTGCGCGTGATTTCATCGCGAGTCTATGCTGTGTAGCCTAAGATCACAATGCAAATGACATGAATGTTGGGAGAATTCGAAAATGGGGGGATATGGAGTAAATAATGATTTTCTCGTAATTATTATTCTGACTTTCGAAGTACATCTGTAGCTCCCAAATTAACGATTCTCTGACAATGAGCTTCTTCACGTCGCCCCATAGCTGGCAACCGCCGGCTATGGAACGAAATGATTCACCCCAAAAGGTAAGAACAAAACCCACTGACTGTTTTCGTTTGGTTTTTCCGCCCCAAAACTCACACAATCAACCCCCACAGAAAGATGATACCGAGCCTGCTGTTGTTACGGCTGACCACCCTCCCCATACACTGCAACACGGCGAGCTGGTGGTTAGAGCCGAGAAGGAATCAACGCAAGAGAGTGCGGAGCCCGAGCAGAAATTTTGGGAGCCTGATAACAATCCTGCTCAACGTCTGGGAGATGAAGGAGAGGAAGAACAGACGGAAGAAATGTCAATCGCCTCGTCTGAGGCACAAATGAAGATGGAGGATGTTGCAATGGGAGAGCCAGAGCCGTTGCGAGCTCCTGAAGCAACGCTGGTGTGGGAGCCGCCGCCCAAAGTCGAGCCGCCATCCGTCGTTGAGGCGCCCAATGAAAAAGAGGTGAAGATTGTACCGGAGGACCTACCCTCACCAACCATCATTGAGACTCCCGGTGAAAAAGAGGTGGAGGAGATCGACGAGACTAAAGCAGAGACAACAGTCGAGGCTACTGTCGTCGAGGCACCGCCCAAAGTCGAGCCGCCACCCATCGATGATGCTTCTGCAGTTGAGGAGGAAGAAGCTGAGCGTCTTGCCAGGGAAGAAGCCGATCGTCTCGCTAGGGAAGAAGCTGAGCGTCAAGCTGCGGAGGAGAAGGCGCAAAGAGAGAAGGAAGAAGCTGAGCTTCTTGCCAGGGAAGAAGCCGATCGTCTTGCCAGGGAAGAAGCCGAGCGTCAAGCTGCGGAGGAGAAGGCACAAAGAGAGAAGGAAGAAGCTGAGCTTCTTGCCAAGGAAGAAGCCGATCGTCTCGCTAGGGAAGAAGCTGAGCGTCAAGCTGCGGAGGAGAAGGCACAAAGAGAGAAGGAAGAAGCTGAGCTTCTTGCCAAGGAAGAAGCCGATCG
>ERZ651776.4109-NODE-4109-length-13759-cov-7.862520_pt1 | contig 13759 bp, 16 predicted proteins | sample MGYA00514761_ERZ651776 | MGnify/ENA metagenome assembly ERZ651776 | reverse complement strand
CTTTTATTGTAGCGACATTAGACGTAAACGGTGACCAGTAATATATTTTCATAAATTGATTATAGATAATATATTAATATCTATTTAAAAAGTTAAAATTATGAAAAAAATAAAATTATATATTTTTCACCCATACTCAAGGATAGGTGGTGCTGACTTATCTCTATCTAGATTAATAAATAACTTAGATGATAAAAAATATAGCATTACTTTCATAACATTAGAAAAACCAAAAATTAAATTTTATTTAAAGAAAAAAATTGAAATTCACATAATAAAAAGAAAGAGAGCTATATACTCAATATTTGAATTAAGAAATATTGTTAAAAAGGATATTAATCAATATTCTAAAATTATCTTTATATCTAATCAGCATTTTGCAAATATCATATCTGTGATTGCATTACGTGGAATAAAATCAGCTAAATTGATTTTAATAGAGCGCAATAATCCAATAGAATTAGATTACTCAAATAAATTAAAAGATAAAATAATAAAAATTTTAATAAAAATTACATATAGGTTTTCAGATAAAATTATAGCTATTAGCAAAGAACTTGCTAAAGATTTAGAGAAACTATGCAATAAAAAAGTTACCACAATTTACAATCCTGCTTTTGATAAAAATATATTCAAACTTGCTGCTAAAAAAATTATTAAAAAAAACTTTAAGATTATTCTTAACGTTGCTAGATTTGAAAAACAAAAAAATCATATTATGTTACTGCAAAGTTTCAAAGATATTCATAATACAGTAAATGCTAAATTATTTCTTATTGGTTATGGCAGTGAAAAAAAGGAAATAATAGAATATATTAAAAAAAATAATCTGAAAAAAAGAATCACTTTAATTTCTAATAATAAAAATGTTTATAGTTATTACAAAATAGCAGATCTTTTTGTACTCTCATCTATTTACGAGGGTTTTGGAAATGTCTTAGTTGAGGCTGGAATGTTTAAAATTCCAATTATTTCAACAAATTGTAAATCTGGCCCAAGAGAGATTTTAAAAAATGGCCAGTATGGAGATTTGGTTAATATTGGAGATAAGAAAAAAATGTCAAAACTTATTATAAAAAACTTGAAAAAATCTGACAAAAGTAAAATTTCAAAAATGTATCAATCTCTTAAAATATTTAATATTAAAAATCACATATTACAATATGAAAAAATTTTTAAAAAAATTTGATAAAAGAATTATTTTTTTTTGCCCCTCTATGGAAGAAGGTGGAGTAGAAAAAAACTTAATCAATATTTGCAATGGTATAGCTTATAATTATAAAGTATCATTAATAACTGCCAACAAAGATAAAAAAAAAAAATTTACAAATAAAGTAAATTTTATTTCACCGAGAAATAATTATTTTAATAAAAAAAGTAGAATTATAAAAAGTTTTTTTTGTATTTATTTATTGTTAAAAAATTTTAATTATGAAAAAGTTACGTTAGTTGCATTTCAATCCAATGTATTGGCAATAATAATGTCAAAAATACTTAATTATAAAGTAATAATAAGATCAAATCAAAGTCCAAACAACTATGCCCTCAATTTCATAAAAAGAAAAATTATGGGTTTTTTTTTTAGAAGAGCTGATAGAATCATTGTGAATAGTCTTGATTTTAAAAAAGAATTTAAAAAATTTTTCAATCTAGAAACATTTGTTATTTACAATTTAATTGAGAAAATAAGTGACCTTAAAAAATACTCAAAGAAAAAAGTTAATGAATATTTTTTTTCTGATTCCAAAAAAATTATAAATATTTTATCCGTTGGTAGGTTGGTCCCACAAAAAGATCAATTAACTATTTTAAAGGCTCTAAATTTGATAAAGAATAGGATTAAATTTAAATTTTGTCTAATTGGAAAGGGAGATGAATATAAAAATTTAATAAAATTTATTAAAGAAAATAAGCTTAACAATGAAATAAAAATTATAAATTTCAAAAATAACGTCTATCCATATTATCTAAAAGCTGATGTTTTTGTTCTTAGTTCCTTGTATGAGGGTCTACCTAATGCTTTAATTGAGGCTCTAACTTTTGGTCTACCCATAATCTCAACAAATTGTAAGACAGGACCAAAAGAGATATTAAATAAAAAAAAATATGGAAAACTTTTTAAAATCAAAGACTATAATGCTTTATCAAAATTACTGTTGAAAACGAAAAAAAAAAATAAAATTAAACTTGTTAAAGATATAAGATTTGATTTTGATATTAATCTACAAAAATATAGAAATTTAATTAACTCAATATGAATAAAATGAACTTATTATTTATTGGTGTTTCCTCATTTACTGGTTTCCATTTTGTAAAAAAAATATCTGAAACTAATAAATTCAAAATTTATTGTACACTTACAAAGAATTTAAATGACTATAGATCTGAAAGGTTAGAAAGGATTCGATTAATATCAAAAAATAAAAATGTTGTTTTAGTTAAAAAAACTAAATTTGGTGATAAAAAATTTATTAATCTTTTATCAAAAACAAAATTTAATATTATTTCAAAACAATTACCTAGAAATATACGTTTTCAGTCCTTAATAGCGACTGCATTGTCCATTACATAAACTCCGCTGCTTACATCCTCCCTATTTAATCTTAGGGTTCCAGTGACGGTAACCAGTTCATCCATTAAAAAAGAATCATAACCAGGTTTTAATCTTAACTCAATTGCCGATTCTGGACCACCATAGCCACAAAAAAAACAATCAGCGTAGGGATTTTGAGATAAAACAAATATCCCTTCATCTGGTGACAGAGTAAGCATAAATCCGGTAATTTTAACTTCTTTATTGTCTAAATCTTCGACTCCTTTTCCAAAATATGGAATTTGCATATAACCATATACGTCATCTTTATATTCTGATTTATAATAAACATCCCTTAGCATTAGCCAGTCAATTTCAGTCTGAGAAAAAATATTATTAGAAATAAATAAGATGATTACACAAATAAATTTATTCATCAGATAATATTTTAGAGATATTCATTTTATAAACTTGTATTACTGGAATTAATGAGGCTATAAGACCGATTAAAAATGACAAAATTAAAAGCCAGTATTCTTCATTCAAAATATTAAAAGAATTTAAATTATAATTAATACTATCCTCTATAAGAGAGGATACTAATATCACACCTAGTCTGCTAAATAATAATCCTAACAAAAATCCTGAAATTGTAAGGATTAAGCTTTCAAAAATTATCATTTTTGATAATTGTAATTTAGATCCACCTAATGTTCTTATTAGTGCCATTTCATAATTTCTATCGTTCATTGAATTAAATAAATTTATAAATAAACTGAACCCCGAAACTATTATAATTATGTAGGCTAAATAGCTTAAAGTTTCAATTCCAAATCCAAAAAGTTTAAATAATCTTGAAATTTCATAAGAGGGTACTGCAGCTTGAAGATTGGTCTTTTCATTAATTTGTCTAGGAAATTGAATAATATTCATAGGACTTTTAAATTTTATTAGCATTGCAGTAATTTCCTTTTCGTTATGTTGGTGCTCATCATCATCTAAATGATCATGATCATCATGAATATTCCAAACGCTTGTTGGAGATGTAATTATTAGTTGATCAATCACGGAATTTGAAGGTTCTAGTAATCCTACAACTTTAAAGGATTTATGGTCATGGGGTTCGCCATTTTCTCTTAATCCGTGTGAGCTAACGAACTCATCTCCTAAATTAATTTTTAATTCTTTAGATACTTTTGACCCAACTACAACTTCAAACGGCTTATTCCACTCATTTCCCTTTTTAAATACTGCGCCATAAAGCTCGATATATTTTTTTTCTGCTCCAACGATTCTAAAACCCTTATAATTATCGCCATAGAGAAGTTTTATACTTGAACCTACCATTTTATTTTTACTAATTTCTTCAGCTTCTTTATAAGAAATATTACCGGTTGGAGAATCCACGTGATAAACAGATGAAAGAATTAGTTGAAGAGGGCTACCTTTAGCTCCAACTACCATATCAATACCTTTTAAATTATTATTCATTTGATTTTTTATCAATGAATTCAGTTGAAGTAATAGAGAGATTATTCCGACTCCTAGAATTAAAAGGGCTAAACTAATGGTAGAGCTCAGAGGTTTATTGAAAATATTTTTTATGCTTAATTTAAATATATTCACAGTTCAATCGATTTTTTAAAATGTTTTTTCAATCTACTGTCATGAGTTATAACTATTAATTGTGCTCCAAAATCTGTAGCTTGTTTTTTTAGAAGTTTAATAACCTTAGAACAATTATTATCATCTAAACTAGAGGTAGGTTCGTCTGCTAAAATTAACTTAGGAGAATTGACAATTGCCAAAGCAATTGAAACTCTTTGTTTTTCACCTTGACTTAATTGATTTGTTTTTTTGTTAGACTTCTCAAAAATATTTAAGTTTTTGAGTATGCTTTCAATTCTATTATTATCATTTTTATTAGCTATATATTGGGCAAGTTGAAGATTTTCTTTTACAGTAAGAGAGTTAACAAAATGTGGTCTTTGAAATACTATTCCGATATTATTTTTTCTAAAACTATCTAGTTGATAAGACGACATCTGATTAAGTTCTTTATCAAACAATTTAATTGATCCTGAATTTGATTTTAAAAGTCCTGCAAGAAGATGCATTAGTGTAGTTTTTCCAACACCTGATTCACCAATAATTAATAAGTTTTCATTACTATTTAAATCAATGTTCTGAAACTTGAAAAACATTTGATTATCATAATTAAACTCAACCTCTTTGGTTTTTAACATGTTTTAAAGATATGACAATTAAAACATTTGAGAAAAACCAAATCTTATTTTTTCCAAGTGCCTCCATATCTGTAAAACTTATTATCTTTTTTTACAATGCTAAGACAATTTTTACAAGAAAAAACCCATTCTTTAGTTGGTTGAAATTGAATTCTATACATTGTAGAATAATCTATTTTACAGATTTCACAATATTTAGTTCTAAAACTATTCTTGTTCAAAATAGAATAATTTTTCAATTTTAATATTAAGTTTTTCAGCTAATTTCATAGCCAGCTCTAGAGTAGGTTTATATCTGTATCTTTCAATCGAAATAATTGTTTGTCTACTGACTCCAACATTTGCTCCTAGTTCTTCTTGAGTTAAACCCTTGTTTTGTCTAACTTCTTTCAAGTTGTTTTTTAATATCATTTTAAACGGTTCTATATAAGTAAAATTGATATATTGATTTTATAACTGATATAAATGCAAGTAGAACAAGAACAATAAAGATAATTCCAGCATCTGTTAATTGAAAACTACTATATAATTCAATGTTTCCAGTTAAATTTAATAATTCTTTATTTTGAAATTTAGAACATACATATCCAATAAAAATGAATAAGGAAAATTCATATAGTAAATAACCTAATTTATACGATTTTGAATTTATCATATCATCTCTTTCATCTCTAGTTTCCTTTTTTTTAAAAGCAACCTCTAATACAGAATAGGCAATAGCAAAATAGATTACTGTACATATTATAATTTGAATTATTTTTTCAACTAAACCATCCATTAATATTAGATTTTTCTCTTGATTTTCATAAAAATATGGAAGAAATATTAATGCAAATACAATTGAATATACAATCTCAATTAAAATTGATATTTCTTTTTTTGATAATAACATAATTTTATTTTTGAACAATTCGAAGTATAAGTATTGAAAATTTAGAAACGGAATAAGTAAATAGTCCAAATAGAGTTGATAGCAAGGCAACTTTTAAGCCTCCAGCTATTACTGAAGGATTCGCTTCTCCAGTTGCTTCAAGAACATCAAAAGCAGTTATAAGTCCTATAAATGAACCCATAACACCTAAAGCTAGTCCAAGTGAGCCACTATCCTTTATATGCTTAAGCATTTTTCTAGAAATTTCAATATTTGATTTTATATTAAAAATAGATTTTACAGTGAAGTAAAATGATATTATTAAACAAATAAGAACAAAAGACATAAAAAGTGCTCCTCCTTCCATAAATCTATTAAATAAAGTTGTTCCAATTAATCCTGTTATTATTGCCATAATTCTTAGTATTTTAAGTTTCATTTTATATTTATTTGTTAAGTTAACTTTACAAATATATAAAAATAATGTTAAGCTAGCTTAACATGTATATTTTTTTTCATTTTTGTATATTGTTATGATGACATTATTAAGATCATTTTTTGTTTTAACTACCTTTTTATTTCTTTCTTGTAATTCCTCAAATGAAATTAGTAAGCCTAACATAGTTTTGTTTATGGTAGATGATTTAGGATGGCAGGATACTTCCGTTTCATTTTGGAAGAACGAAACTAAATTCAATAGGCTTTACAATACACCTAATATGGAAATATTAGCTAATATGGGCGTGAAATTCACTAATGCTTATGCAACTCCAGTTTGTTCACCATCAAGAATAAGTTTGATGACAGGAATGAATGCTGCAAAGCATAGAGTTACTAATTGGACTCTCAATCCTAATAAAAAAAAACCAGCAGAAATTAATCACAAAATTTTTGAGTTTCCTGATTGGAATTATAATGGACTGTCAACTTTAGATTCGATTTCAAATACAATTTATGCTACTCCACTTCCACAAATTTTAAAAGACAATGGATATTATACTATTCATGCAGGAAAGGCTCATCTTGGTGCAATTGGATATCCATCTTCAAATCCATTAAATATTGGTTTTGACATTAATATAGCAGGTCACGCTGCTGGTGCTCCTCAAAGTTATTTGGGTGTAGATAATTTTGGAAATAATAATTCGAAAAATAAAATATGGGCAGTTCCAGGACTTGAAAAATATCATGGAAAAGACATTTTTCTAACTCAAGCTTTAAGTGAAGAAGTTTTAGAAAAATTACAAAAACCCATTAATTCAAAATCTCCTTTTTTTCTTTATTTTTCTTTATATAATGTTCATGCACCATTAATGGAGGATAATCGTTTTGTTGAAAAATATAAAAATATTGGTTTAAAAAACTCAGAAATTAAATATGCTTCAATGGTAGAAAGTATGGACCATGCATTAGGTGTTGTTTTAAAAGAGCTTGAAAATAAGGATGTTCTAAAAAATACAATTGTTGTATTTATGTCTGATAACGGAGGCTTGAGTGCTGTTGCTAGAGAGGGAGAAAAGCATAATCATAATTATCCTTTAAAAAGTGGAAAAGGATCAATATATGAGGGAGGTATAAGAGTTCCTATGATTGTTTATTCACCATTTCATAAAACTAATATTAGAGAAATTAACCACCCAGTTATAATTGACGATTTCTTTCCATCAATTTTAGAATTTACAAAATGTGAAGAAAGTAGTTTTGTGCAAAATATTGATGGTCAAAGTTTTGTTCCTCTGTTAAACAACGAAACTGTTGAACAAAAGCCATTGTTTTGGCATTATCCTAATTGGTGGGGACCAATTGGACCTGGAATAGGTAGTTACAGTGCGGTCAGACAGGGTAAATGGAAATTTATTTATTTTCATGATACTCAAATCATTGAACTGTATAATTTGGAGAAGGATATTTCTGAAAATAATAATTTAATTTCTGTAAACACTTCAAAATCTCAGTTACTAGCTAATGTTTTAACAAAATATTTAAAATCAGTTAATGCACAAATGCCTTACAACAAAATAACTAATTCAATAGTCCCATGGCCAGATGAACATTCTTTGTTTAATTAATGAAAAAATATAATCTTCCTCAAAAAACTTGTCCTATTTGTAATTTTCCATTTTCATGGAGAAAAAAATGGGAAAAAAACTGGGATAATGTTATTTATTGTAGTCAGAAATGTAGAATGTCAAGTAAGAAAAAAACATGATTAGAAAGTGGTGGAAGGAACAAGTTGTGTATCAGATTTATCCAAGATCTTTTTATGATTCTAATAACGACGGAATAGGGGACATTAAAGGAATAATTTTAAAGTTAGATTATTTAAAATTATTAGGGATTGATATAATATGGATTAGCCCTCATTTTGATTCTCCTAACGAAGATAATGGATACGATATAAGAAATTACAAGAAAGTAATGGAAGAATTCGGAACCATGGAGGATTTTGATCTGTTACTAAATGAAATACATATTAGAAAAATGAAATTAATCATAGATTTAGTTGTAAATCATTCCAGTGATGAGCATAATTGGTTTATTGAAAGTAAATCTTCAAAAGACAATAAGTATAGAGATTATTACATTTGGAAAGCTGGTGATAAAAACTCTCCTCCAAATAACTGGACTTCTTTTTTTGGAGGTTCTGCTTGGGAAAAAGATCCAATTTCTAATGATTATTATCTGCATTATTTTTCAAAAAAACAACCTGATTTAAATTGGGAAAATAATAAAGTTAGAGAAGAGGTTTATGATGTTATGAAGTTTTGGTTAGATAAAGGAATTGATGGTTTTAGAATGGATGTTATCCCTTTTATTTCCAAAGATCAAGATTTTAATAACTTATCAAAAAAAGAACTTTTAAATCCAGAGAAAGTATATTCTTCAGGACCAAGGCTACATGAATTTTTGAAAGAAATGAATTCAAAGGTTCTTTCTAAATATGATATTCTTTCAATTGGTGAAGCATTTGGTATTAGTGAGGATACAATGATCCAATTATCTGATGAAAGAGAAGAGGAACTAGATTTAGTTTTTTTATTTGATATTATTAGAATTGGTCGTGAAAATTGGATTCAAAACAAATGGAATTTAGCTCAATTAAAAAAATTATTTAACACTCAGTCTAGTGTAGATGAGTTTCACTGGCCTACAGTTTTTTTAAATAATCATGACAATCCAAGAAGTGTAAGTAAATATGGAAATGATAAGGACTATAGAATTAAATCTGCAAAATTGCTAGCTATGCTAACTTTAACTCAAAGAGGAACACCTATTCTATACCAAGGTGAAGAAATAGGTATGACAAACTATAATTTTTCCGAGCTAAATCAGTTTGATGATTTAGAAGTTCTAGGAAATCTAAGTAAAGCAATAAGTTCAGGAATAAGTAAAAAAGAATATATATTGCATTTAAATAAAACATCAAGAGATCATTCCAGAACAACAATGCAGTGGAGCAGCGGCACGAAGGGAGGTTTTAGTAATGGAAATAATAATTGGTTTTTATCTAATCCAAATCATGATAGAATCAACGTTGAAAATGACTTGAATAATGAGGATTCGATTTTTCATTTTTACAGAAAACTTTTACAGATTAGAAAACAGTCAAAAGATCTTATTTACGGACATTATTTTGATTTAGACCCTAATCATCAAAACATATTTATTTATCAAAGAGTTGGACTTAAAACAACATATTTAATTATTTTAAACATGTCTGATAGTTTAATAAATTATAATTTTAATAATTTAACAGAATACAGTTTAGAGTTTTCTAATCTAAATACGAAACCAAGAATTTCATCTAATCAAATTGAATTACTTGCTTGGGATGCTTTAATGTTTAAAAAAATAAAATATTATGATAAATGATGTGGAAATTTCTTGGTTTGCTCCCATATGTGATGGAGATGATGACGTTTTAGGATCAAGAAATCCAAAGTATAAAAGCACATGGGAAAATACATCAAGAATTATTAAAACAGCAGATAAGTTAGGTTATACTAATGTATTATGTCCTTCATCTTATCAAGTAGGTCAAGATACTCTGACATATGTTTCTGCAATGGCCACCTTAACTAAACAAATAAATTTTCTTGCAGCAATAAGGTGTGGTGAGGTTCACCCTCCAATGTTAGCCAGAGCTATAGCAACGTTAGACCATATTTTAAAAGGAAGACTTACAATAAATATAATATCCTCTAATTTACCAGGAAGTAATCTTGAATCTTCAAAGCGATACGCAAGATCAAGAGAAGTTATAGAAATATTAAAACAAGCTTGGACAAAGGACGAAATTAACTTTACGGGAGATTTTTATAATATTAATTTACCATCGGCACCAGTTAAGCCTTTTCAAGAAAATGGTGGTCCTTTACTATATTTTGGTGGTTATTCACCAGATGGAGTTGATTTGTGTGCTGAGCATTGTGATGTATATTTAATGTGGCCAGATACCGAGGATAAATTAAAAATTCTGATATCCAATATGAAAACTAAGGCACTTGTTTATAATAGAACAGTTGAGTTTGGACTTAGAGTTCACGTTATTGTAAGAGAGACAGAGAAAGAAGCTAAAGAATATGCTAATAAATTAATCTCAAATTTAGATTTTGAAAAAGGTGAGGATATTAAAAACAGAGCTCAGGATGCAAAATCACTAGGAGTTTCAATGCAATCTTCACTAAGAACAAGGTCTGATAAAGATTATTATGTAGAATCTAACCTTTGGACTGGAATAGGATTAGCTAGATCTGGATGTGGAGCTGCAATTGTTGGAGATCCAGATCAGGTTTACAATAAATTAAAGAGATATGTAGATATGGGTATAAAATCATTTATTCTGTCTGGATATCCCCATCAAGATGAATGTGAATTATTTGCTAAATATGTTTTACCAAAATTCAATAATATTCATTTTTCAAAAAAATTTAACAGAGTACCTAAATCGAATCCAGATAGTCCTTTAGGAAACGGATTAAGAAAATAAATATTTATGATAGATTTTACTATAGTTATATTCTATTTTATTTTAATTTTTTTGGTGGCAATTAAAGGAAAGGTTAATAAAAAAAGTACAGCTGACGAGTATTTTCTTAGCAATAGAAACCTTAAATGGTATTCAGTTGCGTTGTCCACAATTGCTACAAACATTCAAGGTTATCAATTTCTTGGTATGATGGGATCTGCATATTTATATGGACTAGCTCAGGCGAATCTTGAAATTAATGCTGTTCAGGGTATTTTAATTGCCACATTTATTTTTGTTCCCCTTTTTTTAAAAGAAAGAATTACAACAATAACACAATTTATAAAAATAAAGTTAGGAGATAAAATTGCCCTTTTCTATTCATTAAGCAATATTGCGTTATTTTCTACTATTACACTTGGAGCTGCTCTTTTTTGGGGAGCATATGCTGCGGAAATGGTCTTTGGAGAACAGCTTTCTTTTCTACATGAAAATAGAATTTTAAGAATAGCAATACTTATTTGTATTTTAGGGATATTCTCAGCGATTTATACATATTTAGGAGGACTGAATGCTGTTGTTAAAACTGATATAATTCAATTTTCTATATTACTTATTGGCGGGATTGTAGTGTGTTTTATTGCTGTTAATCAATTAGGTGGGTGGGAACAATTATATGTTAAAACACCTGAAAAAATGCATCTTCATCTACCAGCTAGTCATTCTACTCTACCATGGACTCATTTGCTTGGATTATTTTTTTTAAATATTAATTATTGGTGTGCTAATCAGACTGTAATGCAAAGAGCCCTTGCGGCAAAAAGTGTTTCTCATGCTCAATCTGGATTAATGATAGGAGGATTAATTAAATATTTAATGGCTGTAATAATAGTAATTCCTGGAATTGCTTTGTATGGAATTTTGGGAGACAGTTTAGCTGAACCAGACTTAGCATTTCCATATTTAGTTAAAACTTATTTGCCAATAGGTTTAAAAGGGGTAGTTTTATGTGGTTTGTTTGCTTCACTTATGAGTACTGTTGATTCGACATTTAATTCATTAGCTACTTTGTGGTCAGTTGACATATATTCAAAATATATTAATAAAAAGGCTAATGATTTTCAAAAGATAAGATCTGGCAGAAGAGCGATTGTTTTTAGTTTATTTACAGCTCTTCTGATGGCAATGATATTACTTTATTTAAAATTTGATGATCCTGATTCTGCTTTTACACATACTCTAAATAATCTTAGATATTATATTAATTGTGGTGTTGTAGTTTTAATATGTAGTGCTGTTATGCTTTTAAAACCCTCTAAAAAATCAATTTTAATTGCATTTCTTTTAACTCTGCCTTTAAATATAGTTCTTCAATTTTTGTTCCCTGATATGAATTATTTCCTTAGAGCTTTTTGGGTTATTTTTTCTGGACTCTTTGTTGCCATTATTTTTAATCTCAATCGAATTAAAAATGTATTTAAACTGATTCATGTTTCATCGGAAAAAAATAAAATTTTGGGATGGTGTCTTTTAATTAGTTTGATATTAATTCATATTATTTTTCATTAATTTTAATCGAAATGCAAAAAAAAATAACATTCAATACTTTACTTTTTCTAGGAATATTCACTGAATTATTGATTTTTTTATTTTCCTACTTATACAAAGAAAATTTTGGTGACGTTTTTAGATATTCTGCAAGATATTCTGGCAGATTATCATTAATTATTTATTTGTATTGTTTTTATGTTTTTTATATTTCATTAATTAGGAATAAAAATTTTAATAAACTAAAGGAAATAGTGTTGATTTTTGGAATTTTACACGTGATTCATTTTGGTTATTTAGCTATGTCAGTTTATTTAAATGAGTTGCCAATTATCCCTGTAAAAATTACAGGTGGTGCAATAGCTTATATGATGATTATTATTTATCCTTTTATAATTAACAAAATTAATAGAATTAATTACCATTTAGTATATTTCTATTATGTTGGCATAGTTTTTTTAGTGACTTATTTGGCAAGGATCAGAGGAGATTTTGAAGGTGCAGATCAGGAAAAATTTCATGTAATTGCCTTTATAATTTTAATTATTGTTTTTTTAAAATTTGGATTTGATTTTTTTAAAAACAGAAATAAATTTAATTCTTTATGAAAAATTTTAATATCTATTTTCTTTTTCTAATATTTTTTATTTTTTCTTCTTTCAATTCATTTGATAATTCTATTGTTTGGGGAAGTATTGGACATAAGGTTGTTGGAGAAATTGCTGAAAGAAAACTTAACTCTAATGTTAAGCTTATAGTAAATGATTTGTTAGATGGTGAATCTTTGGCTAGTGCTAGTACTTGGGCTGATGAAATAAAATCAGATCCTTTATATAAGAAATACAGTCCATGGCATTATGTCAATATGCCTTTAGATAAAGAATATTCGGATATTCAAAAAAATCCAAAAGGTGATATAGTAACGACTTTAAAAGAGTGTATTAGAGTTTTAAAAAATCCTGAATCAAGTAAAGAGTCTAAATCTTTTTATTTAAAATTTTTAATCCATTTAGTTGGTGACATTCACCAGCCATTACATACTGGTATGTTTGAGGACAGGGGAGGTAATGACATAAAACTTTCCTTTTTAGGAAAGCCTACAAATTTTCATATTGTTTGGGATATCCATATTATTGAATATTTAAATATGGATTATCTTCAGATATCAGATGAGTTAATGTTAATGAATGAAGTTGATTTTTCATTAAGCCCTGATGAATGGGTTTATGAAACGCATCAAGATGTTAAAATATTATACCCTGAAATAAAGAATGTTATTAATATTGAAAAAGATTATATAAATCATAAAATTCCTTTTATAAAACATAAATTATTTAAAGCTGGATCAACTTTAGCCGGAGTTCTAAATGATATTTTTTCATAAAAAAACGCCCATGAAGGACGTTTTTATTGTTATAAATATAATTCGAATTTTATTCAATATCAGTTGCTTTAGAATCTTTTGGAGTAGGGGGGACAGCTTTAAAGCTAATTTCTCTACCCTGCATTTTTAACTTCATAGATCCTTTGTCAAAAGTAACTTCCATTCCTGCAATTTCTTGTTTGAAAGTGTTTTTTGATGTTGCTTCAAG
>ERZ651776.4106-NODE-4106-length-13769-cov-3.126643_pt1 | contig 13769 bp, 13 predicted proteins | sample MGYA00514761_ERZ651776 | MGnify/ENA metagenome assembly ERZ651776 | reverse complement strand
GTGCTCTTCTGAGCGTGCGGGTTCAAGTCCCGCCTCTGGTACGTTTAAAGCCCCTTTTTAAGGGGCTTTTTTCGTTTACGATATTGATTTAGCCTTAGGCTTAAGACTTGATTTCTCTTTTCTAAAGATTTCGCAGTTGGTACCTTCTGCTGCCAATACTTGCCACGAGAAGCGATAGACATATAATTAGGACTCCTATTAGGTATCCTGTATTGGTATGCGCGCTTCCAAAGTAATCAAGAAAGGGTACACGATTGAGATTACCATAAAGGATAAAGAAGAATAGTATTTCAAAAAGCTTTTTACCTTGACCGATCACAGCTGATATGGCCGAAAGACCCACAATAAAAAGACCGCCCAGTATAGGGCCAGTCACTTTGGCGAAATCGAGTAGAAACATGTACCGTAGTATAAGGGGAAGGGCTAAGCCTAGGGTTAGGCATATACCTGCCAAAAGCTGTGCAGCATAGACTCTAGACAAAGGTTTGTACGCTGCAAAACTGAATTGATGCACATTGTGATGTCTTTCTTTTGTTGTCAACCCTGACAAACGAGATACTTGTAAGAACCATAAAACAGGTAGCACCATCATATGGGCTATGTCTAAATTTAAGAGTCCCAGTAGTAGCATGCCTACAAAGTTTAAAGCCCAAAGCCAGCGATTGCCCTGTCTTACTAACAATAAGAACTCTGTTTTCAACAACGGCCAAAGTGCGTAGGAAACCTGAGCTTTTGGCAGGGTGCTTAAATCTAAATTTCTAATGGGCGCTAGGTCCAATCCTGATGACTCTTTTTTAGTCTTAGTCCGTTCTTTCACGCTAAACCGGTGGAAGAATTTAGATATGGACAAGGTGAGTATAAGGCCAGCTAATACCCATAAGAATCTACTGGCAACAGCTATGAACGAAAAGCTTATTCCTTCGAATAGAAAGGGTGTGTATGCTTGTTTTCCACCTATACGGAAGCCGATATTGAGTTGATGAATTTCACTTTCTCCATATAGTGCATTGACTTGTGCAATCATATCTGAAGTAGCCATTTTGGTGCCAAATGGATCTATTCCAATGGACCCAGCTTCTTGCGTGGTTTGCGCAAACATAAACCCGAACAAGATAAAATAGCCGATATTTTGCAGCGTAGACTTTTGTATAAAAATTACCTCTAACACTACAGCAAGACTCGCTATCAGAAACATAGCGGGAATCGGGATAAGCAAATATGGAAGAATGAATTGAAGAGGCTCAAAATTAAAGCCCGTGTTGTATGATAAGAAAAGCCCTACGTTCATAAGTGCCATCGCTAGCACCATGGTAGAAAGGACTAGAAAATTACTAACCACTTTAGAAAAAAGGTACTGAAAATTATTTATCCGAGTAGTGGCAATGATCTGACCTACTTTGGTGTCAATATCATTTTTGAGACTGTTGTTTATTACATAAAAACCAAGCAGGCCAACAAAAGTGCTGGCCATGATGGCAGATACTACGCCAATCCAAGCCGCATTGTATTGTCCTTTATAGTTACCGATCGTAACGGTTTCGTAAGTAGCATCTGTGGCAGGAATAAATAGAAAGCCTAATACTAAGCTTACAGCAAGAATAATCAAGAAACGATAGCTTCTAATACGCTGCAAATAATCATACTTCACCTGATTGAAAAACAGCATGTCAATTGGATTTGGTAAGGTATAGATATGCATCTTCAAGTGAGGCCTCTGCTGGTATGGAATCGGGTACTGGTTGGTTGGCTATGTAGCGAATCCTTAACGCTTCCTTCTTACGGATAGCGTTTACCACCATGTGCTTCTCTTTAAAGTCACTGGCCTGAGCTTTAGGTATATCTACCTCAAATACTTTGTTCTTTACTTTTTCCACTATTGTTTCAGGATAATCCATGGTAATTAGACTACCTGATTTCATAATGGCCACCTGGTCGGCAATGGTATCAATATCCGATACAATGTGTGATGATAAAATGACGATGCTTTTGTCAGCCAATTCTGATATGAGATTTCTAAACCTAACTCTTTCTTCGGGGTCAAGGCCCACCGTTGGTTCATCAAAAATGACTACTTTGGGTTCGTTCAGTAGAGCCTGCGCTATGCCTACGCGCTGTTTCATGCCACCAGAATAGCTGCCAATAGGTCTTTTCGCATTTTCAGTAAGATTAAGGCCTTCCAATAAAAACTGTATTCTGGTTTTTAATCCAGCGCCACCAATACCTTTCATTGCCGCTATGTAGTTTAAAAACTCTATGGCATTAAGATTCGGGTATACCCCAAAATCCTGGGGTAAGTAACCAAGTTGCTCACGCATATAATTCGGTTCTTGGATGATATTCTTATCGTTGAGCAAGATGCTACCTTCAGTGGGTTTACTGATCGTGGCGATCATTTTCAGTAAGGTTGATTTACCTGCGCCATTTGGGCCTAAGAGCCCGATTATTCCGGAATCTACCGATAGAGAAAAATTTTGAAGACCGTATTTGTCTTTGTTGTACCGCTTACTCAGTTGGTCTACGACTAATCTCATATTGGTGTTTTAAGCATTTGTTCCTTGTGTAAATTAAAGTCATTTTGAACCAGATACAATCTTGAAAAGAGAAGGAGGGTTTAAAGGTTGCTATATGCTAGTGAAGGGTTCATGGCTCTGTTCTGCGCTATTAAAATTGAAAATTTTGATATTTTTAGATAATTTTAAATTATAAAAATATTAAAATATTCTGATTAAATTCTATGGACAGAATTTAAGGTTTGTGTTGCTTTTGATAAATTTTCTTTCTTATCTTTAATCTATTATTATTCAAATTGAATTTTTGAACAATAACAATAAAGGGGCAAAACAATAAGTTTTGCAGGCTGGCGCCAAGTTGTTAGACTCTTGATTCATCAATTTTTGATGAGTTGTCAGAGTCATTTTATAACAATTACCAAAAGGCCAGTGATACCCTTAGAATCTCTCTTTAAAGAAAATTTCCAAATTTTATTTAAGCATGACTTCTTATGCCAGACATTGTGGTGTAAGCCAACTTTGGAATTTCTTTCAAACATAGTATTTGACGATGGCAAGACCTCATATTTATCCTTAAGTGATACTCGGTCTCAGTCTTCAAAACCTCTTTGTGTTTCACAACCTTCTACAACAAAACCATTACCACATCCAATTAGGGTCAATATTACTGACTCTTTTCTTGACTCATTCTTACAGAAGATAGTCAGTGTATAGGAAATAACGGTATTGATTTAATATGAGATATTTTTTTAAAAACAGTATGGCTAAAGAGGGGAAGCATTATATGAAAAAGTACAACAGAAATCTTTGGGGACATTCATCATATGACGGAAACCTTTTTGTCTACAAGACATGGAAACTTTGGAAGCCTGTCTTTGTAATCCTAGGGTTTTCTACAAAATGCAGTACTCCACTAAATCTAGTTATGGATTACGAGGTGAGCGAGGTTCTTTTAGAAGCTAAGCTGATACTCTCGACTCATTGCCATAAATCAAACAAGAAGATTAATCTGGTTGAAAACAGGCCCGTTTGGGGGCTAAAAAAAGATTTTATGGGTCATTTGGTCGATGAGATCAAGAAAGTTATAGCGTTGAATAAGACAGGTAAAAATATAGCGCTGTTATGCGTAGATCCAAGTATTGTGAAAGCATACTATGCGGCTAAAACTTCCAATGAGGATAAGGTAATAGACTTTGCCAGTTATCAGTTTAACAGAATGGGGTCAACTAACTTTCCGATATCAGTTAAGAAAGTGAATGAAATTATGTGACATGTTTAGGTAGTTCGAAAAAATAAAACTTCGATTCTTTGAATCGGATTGATGATTGCCAGGGTACGCTTGGTTTGACCCAAGAGTAATTGCTTAGCATTACTTGTTTTATTGGCTCAAGTATAATGGTCTTTGAAGAGGAACAGAAATGACCATCACTTGTTATTCGAACTTGAGTGAGAACCCCGTAGCAATACGGGGTTTTATTTCCCCAATTTGTCTAACTAAACAGACTTGTTAAGAAACGATTGCTTGTATACAACGTTAAGATTACTTCTAACTTTACGGTCAGATAGTTCAACAAATGAGATACATACCCTTTCTTTTTTTACTTATCCAATTAGGGGTCTTAAATGGCCAAGACTTTAAGCAAGAACAGGAATTTCGCATAGGTGCAGATCTGGTTCCTGAAAAAGCATTTCACTGGATTGAAGATGTGCAATTAGATGGTGAAAAGGTGAAATGGTATTTTGAAAAAAGTGGCTCAAAAGAAAGTTATGAGGCTAAGTTTAAGCGCAATAAGAGCAAGTACAGTATTGAATTCTCGAAAACGGGAGATATCGAGGATGTTGAGATTCAGCGTTCCTGGAAAGAGTTAACTCCAGAGCTAAGAGCTTTATTACAGAATAGTTTCGGCCAGTTTGAAAAGTTTAAAATCAAAAAGATTCAAGAACAGTGGCTATCGTCGAATGATGACCTTCTAAAGTTGGCGTTGTCAAGTAATGATGCGTCCAACCTTGAAGTGAATTATGAGATTGAGTTTCGGGCAAAAATAGATGGACGGTTTTTTTTCTGGGAGGGCCTTTTCGACCATAAGGGAAAACTCATCAAGAAACAACGAATTAAAACACGGGCTACAGATAATCTTGACTTCTGATGAGGAACTATATACTCATATGGTTTTTGATCTTGCCACTCGGTTTGGTAGGTCAGTCGCAAGCGTCTATTGGCATTTTGCCAGAGGTGAATGTATCCTATCGTTGGGCCGACAAATGGCGCTTTACAGGTCAAATAGAATCAATGCAAAGGTCTTGGAATAAACCTGCTGCTGAAGGGTTGATATGGGACTACGAGTATGTTAGAACTGATTTTACATCAGCATTGTCTTATAAACTCAATCCAGAATGGACGCTAGGGACTGGTTATATGCTTCGGTTTCAAGACGGAGAGGTGGTTCATAGGTTTATTCAACAAGTTTCCTCTGCCAGTAAAAAAGGAAGTGTCCGTATAGGACATCGGCTAAGGACTGACGAAACTTTTACGGCATTAGAGAGTCCTGAGTGGCGTTTTCGATATCGATTTTCGATAGAGGTTCCATTAAATGGTCTGAGTATCAATGATCGAGAGTGGTACGCATTGGCCTCTGCAGAGGCGCTGGGTCGCGTTCAGCAAAGTGATTTTAGCTACGAGCAACGTGCGGTATTTAGCTTAGGCTACAATATCAACTCAGCAAATAAAATTGAAACAGGTTTTGACTATCGTTTGGATAGGTTCTTGGATAGTGCACCTCGTCATCGTTTATGGTATACAGTAAGTTACTTTCTAAACCTCTAGGTTGTAAACCGGAGGAGGGACTGAGTTAATGCGTCACGTCTATTTGTCGCTCTCTAGTTTTTCTAAATCCACTTCACCATCTAGCTGAAGGGCTATCACCGTTAGCTGTTCATCTAACGCTGTTTCTGGCACCTCAAAATACAGTAATCCTGCTTTGGCGCTCCAGTAAGGTTTGTTATGAATTTGCTGGCTCAGTTTAGTGCCTTGACCTACAACTCTGATTCGATTCACTTTATTCTTCAAGCCACGAATGACAATAGGCCCATTCGGTTTATGTTCCAAGAAAACGTAAAGTGTCTTTTTGTCTTTGGAAAGCGTTGTCGGACCATAGTAGTATTCTAAGGGAATTCCTGCTTGTGTGCCATATATAGCCTCCTCGTGTTTGTTAGCCCACTTACCTAACTCTTTGAGAATAGCCTGTTGTTCTTCGGGAATAGTTCCGTCCGCCTTGGGGCCAATATCCAGTAGTAAGTTTCCGCCTAGCCTCAAGCAATCAACAAATATTCGTATGATTTGATTGGGCGTTTTGTAGTTGTTATCGTTATGCTGAAATCCCCAAGAGTCATTCATGGTCAGGCATAATTCCCAGAAAGGACTTATTGGTTTGCTCAGTGGCACCCCTTGTTCGGGAGTTGCGTAATCTCCATTTTCTGGTAGGCGCGCATTAATTATTGTGTTGGGGTTCCTACTTAATAGCATTTGCCTAGTTTCAGAAGCTTTCCATTCTTCCGGTTTATGTTCCCAGTCTCCATCGAACCACCAAAGATCTGGGTCATAGGCTTTCGATAATTCTCCCAGTTGACCTTGGTAGTAACTTAGAAAGTCGTTCCATCGCTTAGGATCATCTTTAATTTGATACCGTTTTTCACTATTCGTAAAATGAGTATATAGTTCACTAGACCAGTCGGGAAGGGAATAATAAAGGCCTAGTTTAAGCTTTTCTTTCCGAACTGCTTTCACAAAAGGAGTTAGAAGATCTTTTCCAGCCTTAGCATGTTTAACGGAGTTTAACTCTCCGAATTTTGTATCCCAAAGGGAAAACCCATCGTGATGCTTGGTAGTGATGACGGTGTATTGAGCTCCACTGGCTTTTATGAGTTTAGCCCACTGCTTTGGGTCGTAGTTTTCAGCCCCAAAGCCGTCTGTCTGTTTCAAATAATCTTTATGTTATATATATCCATTGTAGAACGACCAAGACTCATCAATTCCTTTCACTGAATAAATACCCCAGTGAATGAATATACCCAGTTTAGCATCACCAAACCACTCCATTTTTTGGGAGATTGTATCCTTAGTTGTGTTCTGAGCAAGGCATGGCTTGAAAAGGAGAAAAGTAAGGCTGAGAAGAAAAACGACTTTTTTAAACATGAGGCAATCAATTTAACTAATTCTAAATATTATTAAGCATGTTGCCCTGAGCTTACGTATAGCTAGGCACCAATTACGAAATCGTTTCTTCCTTATGAGAATAACCAAGAAGCCTCTGTCACTTCTTTTTGAATGACACTTTTAGACAAGTCGTATTTACAAATTGCCGATACCTTTAAAGGATGGAGCAAAGACGAGTCAAATATATTTACTCAGGAGAACTGACTGTGGCGGCAACATATGAAGCTGCAGATAATGAGAAATTAAGTTCCTCCTTTCCTATGACTGTGCTTTTGTATGTTGAAGTGGGAAACAAGCACCATTCCGTTGATGGACATGTAAAGAGCTTCGCTCAAGGGAGCTACTTACTGATTCGCAAATTTACCGATGGTGTTCTATACAAAACACTGAGGCCAGGGCAGACAATGTCAAAATCATATGCCTTTGCTTTGACTGATGAATATGTGAGAAAAATAATCAGTGAATTTTCCATCCCCCCGGATTTAGAACCTGTAAAGGATAGGATTGTAGGACTGAAGAAGAATGACCTGTTGGTAAAACTCATGTCTTTTGTGAAGAAGAGTTTAGATGATGGCACCGACTTGGATAAAAATGTTTTGAATGAAAAAACTAGAGAAGCGCTAAGTGCTATAATTAAAGCCGACCCAAAACTAGCAGCAGCATTTAGAGAGTATACACTAGCACAAAGGGTAGATTTAGAAGAATTTATGAATCAAAGCTTTTTGCTGCGCTTACCCCTAAAGATGTTGGCAAACCAGTCAGGGCGAAGCCTATCTACCTTTCATAGAGACTTTAAGATGATTTTTGCAGAAACACCGCATCGGTGGATTATGAGAAAGAGGCTCTCCTTAGCCAGAGATTTATTAAATCAAAAAGATAACACGCCATCAGGGGTTTATGTCAATGTAGGTTTCGAAGATTTGGCACACTTCAGTAGAGCTTTCAAAAAGGAATTCGGTTACCCACCTTCCAGAACCCTCAAAAAGGAGAAGATTGACACTTAAAGTCAAATATTCTTTTTATTTCTTGGTTACCTTTCACCTATGGCGCCTAAAAAACTTCTTTTTCCTATCGTAGTCGCGTTTCTACTTTTAGTGGTGGTTTTCACTACTTCTGGAAACGTTGGTGAGAATAATTCTGTTGAAATTACCCTAACTGAAAGTGAGGTGGTTTTCGATAAAATGATGTCAGTTATTACACACCAGCGGTGCATGAATTGCCACCCTTCCGATAATAATCCAAGACAGGGAGACGATAGTCACTATCATAAATTTGGTGTTCAGCGAGGGCCTGAAAATCAGGGTTTGGCGGCGCTACAATGTGGTAGCTGTCATCAAGAAGCCAACAATTTATCTTCAGGTGTTCCAGGCGCTCCACATTGGTCTTTAGCGCCTATTTCAATGGGTTGGCAAGGGTTGGATAAGTATCAGATTGCGACAGCCATGCTTGATCGATCGAAAAATGGCAACCGATCTGTCTCTGATATTGAACATCATTTGACAGAAGACCCACTAGTACTTTGGGTTTTTGAACCCGGTGTAGATAATGAAGGGAGTGAGCGTGAAAAACCACCATTATCAAGGGAAGAATGGATTAGCTCAGTAAAGGAATGGGTATCATCAGGTGCTCAGGTGCCAACAAAGAAATAGCGTTATGGAAATATCATTTAGTATTAATGGGGCGAAGGCCACTGTAGATGTCGATCCGAATATGCCCTTACTTTGGGTAGTTCGAGATGTGCTTGACCTGAAAGGAACAAAGTTCGGTTGTGGTAAGGCAGCATGTGGGGCTTGTACTTTACAAGTAGATGGTCTCGCTGTCCGATCGTGCTCCTATGCTGTTCGGTTTGCGAGTGGAAAAGTCATTACTACCATTGAAGGACTTTCTGAAGCGCATCCCGTTAAGAAGGCTTGGGTAGAAGAAATAGTGCCACAATGTGGTTATTGTCAACCAGGTTTTATGATGGCAACAACAGCATTGCTAGAGAAAATCCCAAAACCAACTGATGAGGACATAGATAACAATATCGTGAACGTCTGTCGCTGTGCTACCTACTACAGAATGCGGAAAGCAATTCATAGAGCCGCCGAACTTCAAAATGAAAATGCTTAATCCACAGTCATGAGTATAGAGAATACAAAAAAGAAAAAGGGCTGGTCTAGAAGGAAATTCTTGGTAAGGTCCTCTATGGGTTTGGGCGTGGTGATTGGTACGGGCTACTTTACCAGAAACATTTGGCAAAGGTACATAGCCGGTTTTGCCAATACCATTGAACAGCCATATCAAGGCACTACAGATGCTAGTTTATGGTTTGAAGTAACCGCTGAGAATGAAGTGATCCTTCACTCTGCTAAAGTTGAAATGGGTCAAGGTACTTTTACCGGCCTAGCACAGATTGCAGCAGACGAATTGGAGGTTGATATAGCTCAAATCCGGGTTGTTCATGCCGAAACAATTTCTGGAAATATCGATCCATTTGCCACTGGGGGAAGTACCTCTATTGCCTCCCTTTGGAACCCACTGAGAGAAATGGCAGCTACTATGCGAGAAATGATCCGTAACGAAGCAGCCAAACAATTTGGCGTTGATGGTGGAACACTTCGAATTGAAAATGGAACGGTTTCCGATGGAGGCAAGACTGCCACTTTTGGAGAAATTGTTTCAAAAGTCACCGAATGGGAAGCCGTTGATACACCTGAACTCAAAAAGGTAAAAGATTACAATTTTGTGGGGAAACCCATTGCCAGAGTTGACTTAAAGGATAAAGTAAACGGCGCACCGATTTTTGGCATGGATGCTCAAATGCCTGATATGCTTTATGGCGCTGTACTACGTCCTTCAGTGATTGATGCACAGCTTAAAAGTGCAGATACAAGCAAGGCAGCTGGAATGCCGGGCGTCATTGAGGTCGTAAAGGAAGAAGATTTTATAGGCGTAATCGCATCGTCATACCACGCTGCAGAAACGGCCAAAAATACCATTAAGGCAGAATGGTCGATCAATAGAGCATGGCAATCAAAGGACATTGTCGATATGATTGAGGTGGGTAAGGGCGATGCGCAAACGATCCAGAAACAAGGGAAATCGAGTAGCGTACTTGACGAAGCGGAAGATTTGATTACCTCAGAATTTAGGAGCCCTATTGGTGCGCACGCACAGATGGAACCAAACGGTGCTGTGGCGTATGTCGAAGATGGTAAAGCTACCGTGATCATGTCGACCCAGGTAGTTGAAATAACCCGTAAAGAAATAGCCAGTCGACTTGGTTTAGATAAAGATCAGGTGAACATTAAACCTACTTTTTTGGGTGGAGGCTTCGGCCGAAGGCTCCACACACCGAATGCCGTGCAGGCCGCTGTTTTGTCAAAAGCAGTAGGGAAACCAGTAAAGAGTTTTTTAAACAGACAAGAGGAGTTTCAGAATGACACATTTCGTCCACCAACGCATCATGTTCTGAAAGCAAAACTTAACGCCGAAGGTCTAATAGAAGCGTTGGAACATAATGTTTCCAGTGGAAGCGTTGCCTACGGTTCGCCAATGTTGCCCGCAGTGGTCAATAAAATAATAGGGTCCGATGTTGGTGCATGGCGTGGCGGTATGATTCAGTATTCAGGTATTCCAAACTTCAAGGCCGTTTCTTGGCATGTAAGCCTCCCATTCGCTACAAGTTGGTGGAGGAGTTTAGGCCTGCTGGCCAATACTTTTGCCATTGAGAGTTTCATGGATGAACTGGCCGTAAAGGCAGATAAAGACCCTGTAGATTTCAGGCTTGCACAAATTTCAGATGATGACAGAGGCTATCGACTCAAAGAGGTAATTAAGTCGGCAGCAAAAAAGTCGGGCTGGAAGGATGGCGTTGTTAACAACCGCGCCATGGGTTTTGCCTGTTCTACAGATGCCAATACACCTTGTGCCCAAGTGGCAGAAGTTTCTATTGAGAATAATAAAATTGTAGTGCATAAAGTCACTTGTGCCATGGATCCTGGGCTTGTCGTTAACCCCGATCAAGTTAGGGCGCAATGCGAAGGGGCTATTATCATGGGAATGAGTGCCGCTATGTTCGAGAAAATGGAGGTAGTAAACAATGAACTAAAGCCAACCATTTATGGTCCTTATAAGATGGCTTTGATGCGCGATGCACCGAAGGAAATAGATGTGATTTTGTTAGAAAACGCTGATGCACCCGGTCCGGTTGGAGAGCCACCTTTGGGCCCAATTGGAGCCGCAATAGCCAATGCAGTCTTTCGCCTAACAGGTCAACGCCTAAGAGAAATGCCTTTGAAATTATCTTAGCTTAAGAGTTTTTGGTCGTTGGTGTACTCTAACGTGGCTGACTCTGTATGCGACTTTAGCAACACTCACTTTTTGCTAGGCTACCAACTTCTCATTTGAGCATCCATTCAAATAGAACGTTGGTTTATCCAGTTCTTTACATAGTCAACTTCTTCATCCATGCTATTACCTACAAAACTATTGAAAGGTAGGGCGGTGCTGAATACTGGCCATTGTGCGTAGTTCGGGTTGATCGCTCCGTTAGTAGTTAGGTATTCAATCCAGTTGTCACTTCGAAATTTCCTGATTGTTATCAGGCTTATCTTTTCAACTCAAGTATATTTGGGGGCCAACAAAAAATGACATGAGAAAAAAGATTATAGCAGGGAATTGGAAAATGAACAAAAACTTAGAAGATGGCCAAGCGCTAGCGTCTGAGGTAGTCAATATTGCACAGGACGAAACACCAAGTGATGTGACGGTCATTATGTGTACACCCTCAATCCACTTGTCGCAAGTAAGTGCTATTACTGCTACTATTGATAACGTTTCGGTAGGTGCACAAAACATGAGTGAGCATGAATCAGGAGCCTATACAGGCGATCTTTCGGCTGAAATGATTATTTCAACAGGAGCTTCTCACGTCATCATTGGGCATAGTGAAAGAAGAGAATACCACTTCGAAACAAACGATCAGTTAGCCGCTCGTGTGAAATTAGCACTAGCTAAAGGGTTAACCCCACTTTTCTGCTGTGGAGAGTCTTTGGAAATCCGTGAAGCAAATGATCATGTCTCATTTGTAAACAAACAATTGGCTGAAAGTCTTTTCGATCTTTCGGCAACTGATATGAAGAAAGTTGTGATTGCCTATGAGCCGATTTGGGCTATTGGTACGGGGGTTACGGCAAGCTCTGACCAAGCACAAGAAATGCATTTAAGCATTAGAAATTCACTGGCTGGCCAGTTCGGTCAAGAAGTAGCTGATGAGATTTCCATTTTATATGGCGGTAGCATGAAACCATCAAACGCGCAAGAATTATTGGCGCAACCAGATGTTGATGGAGGGCTTATTGGTGGTGCTTCATTAAAGGCAAGAGACTTTATCGACATTACTAAATCCTACTAATGGATTTCATTCAGATCAACGTTCATTGCGATCCGCCATTCGGCGAAATTCTTACCGCTGAAATGGGTGAGTTGGACTATGCCTCATTTGTAGAAACTGAGCTGGGCTTTGAAGCCTACATAGAGGAAGAGAAGTTCAGCCACCCAGCGCTACAAACACTCTTCAATAATTACCGAAAGCAAACAAGAATTTGGTATGAGTTGAAAAAAATTCCGAAAGTGAATTGGAACGAGGAATGGGAGAAGAATTATGATCCCATTAACGTAGATGACAAGATTTACGTACGAGCGACTTTTCATGAGTCCAAACCTCAATTTCCTTACGAGATTGTGATTAACCCGAAGATGTCTTTCGGTACAGGTCATCACGAAACCACGCATCAAATGCTGTCTTTGCAGTTTGATGTAGACCACAAAGGCAAGAAAGTTTTAGACATAGGATCTGGAACTGGCATTTTAGCCATTATGGGAGCCAAGCTCGGTGCAAGCAGTGTGGCAGCCACTGATGTTGACGATTGGTGTATCGAAAACTCGCAGGATAACTTTGACCTTAATAGCGTTACACCTGAATTCATCAGTAAAGGCACCATTAAAGAATTGGCCTTAAGTAACACGTATGACATTATTTTGGCCAATATCAACACAAATGTGCTGTTAGAAGAAATTCCAGAATACATTAAGCTACTGAATGGAAGCGGGCACCTTTTCTTAAGTGGATTCTATGAAAGTGACTTGTCACAGATTGAGGCACTGGTAAGTGCTCATGGCTTAGTGGAAGTCAAACATACAACTCGGAAAAACTGGGTAGGTATTGTGTTTCAGAAAGTCTCCTAAGTTTTCACTATTCTGCACTTTTCTTCGTTCATTTATCAGGTCAAGGAAGTTTTAATCTGATATGATTATTGGTCAAAGGTTCATTTTAGGATTATTTGCATTGCTAATTTTGTGTACCCCTCTTGGCGCACAAGAAGCATCCGGCGACTCCATTCAAATTTCCCCAAATATAGAAGCGATCATCAAAACCGATGATGTAGCGTCGTTTGCACCAGAATATAAATTCTTTGTAGAGAGTTATCGTCAGGATAGGTTTACTCCTGAAATGAAGCAGGATCTGCTCAAGAGTCTTGTCAAGCTGGAAGCCATGCGTGTTAGAATTCGGTACGACCTCCGCGACCTTTTTGAATCCATTCAACTAGCAAAAGAACAGCATGACTTCACTGATGATCAGATGAAGGATTTGACGAATTCAATCAAAAATGCAACAGAGAAATACAACAGGATAAACTTTTTAGCCTACGTAAAGACACTCCATGGCTTTATGAAAAATTCGGCCATTTATGCCGATCGATACCAATCCGTGTATTTTGAAAATGCCTCTTACGAGGTTCTCTACAACGAAGAAGGTCTCGGAGAAGAGGAGGTTGTAGTATATCAGGCGCAGAAGGCAGTGAGCTTGGAGGAGCTGATGGCCAGAAAGAAAGAAGGGTATGTAGCACCTAAGCCAAAACCGCGAGATCTAATGAATGAAGATCTTCCGAAACAACTCAATGAACTAGGACAAGTAATTCACCTTAAAAAGGGAGACTTAGTTTTAGCCAGCGCTACAGATACCGTAGTTATTTATGGCACCTCAGGTTACTATCTATTCG
>ERZ651776.4097-NODE-4097-length-13795-cov-4.430238_pt1 | contig 13795 bp, 9 predicted proteins | sample MGYA00514761_ERZ651776 | MGnify/ENA metagenome assembly ERZ651776 | reverse complement strand
AAACTAAGAAGAGTTATATAAACTTGTTCATTAATATAGATGATATCGAAGTGTTGAGATAAGCAATGGTATGATAATCGAAAAGTTTATTTACCGGTTATTTCAACCTAAATGGTGGATAAGCCGTTTGTTCTCCACTTTTATTATTTGTTTAGATTAGAATTCATTAGATTGAAAGAAGAGGGCATAGTTTAATTGGTTAAAGCGTTAGCTTGTCACGCTAAAGATTGTGGGTTCAATTCCCATTGCTCTCGTATATTAGAAATAAGAAAATTAAGATGACGTTATACTTTTCGCAATACGCTGGTTTATTTATTTATTTTGTTATTTGTTGTATTTTAGCTTTTGTTTTCTTTGGTCTTTCGTATGTTGTTGCGGCTCAGAATGGTGATACAGAAAAGCTATCTGCGTACGAATGTGGGTTTGATCCATTTGACGACGCCCGAAGTACATTTGATGTGCGATTTTATCTTGTAGCTATTTTATTTATAATTTTTGATTTAGAGGTAAGTTTTCTTTTTCCTTGGTGTGTTGTAATAAGTAATTTACCATTGTTTGCATTTTGGTCTATGGTTGTGTTTTTGTTCATTTTGACTATTGGGTTCGTATATGAGTGGAAGAAGGGTGCACTTGAATGGGAGTAACAAGCAAAAATATTAGCAAAGATTTTTTGTATTATGCGGAACTAGGTCACAAAACAAAGTCGGTAAGTCCTAAAGCGTATTCGAATCTCTTAGGCTTCAGAAAAAATGTATCTCTAATCAATGTAGAAAGGATTAAAGAAAGTCTGTCATTATCGAGTCAGTTTATTAGTTCTGTCTTAAGTAAAAAACCCTGTTCAATCTTGTTTGTAAATTTAGATAACGAATCGAACACTTCAACAAAAGTAGGCGCTTTAAGATCGATGCAACCTTTTTTAGTAAAAGATTGGTCAAGTGGAACCCTTACGAATATTGTAGCCGAACATAAAATAGATATTATTTTCATGTTAAGTGCGAAAACTAATAATTTCATATTACAAGAAGCTAAGAAGTTAAGTATACCTGTGGTGGCAGTTGTGGATACAGATACAAACTCCAATTTAGTAAGTTTTCCAATTTGGTTAAACGATGATTCAATTGACCTTCATCACGATCTAACAATTTTTATAAGTTCTATCATTTTACGAGCAAACTTGACTAATTATGGTTTGTCAATTTTAGATCGATAAGTTGCAGTAGTAAAAGATAGTTTGCTTTGACTAAGGAAAGTTGTTACAGAAAGCCTCTCAGAATTTATAAAACTTCGAAAGTTAAAGAAAAGTCTTTAAAAATTTATAATTGACTAAAATGTCAACTTTTATTAATAGATGGTTGTTTTCAACAAATCATAAAGATATTGGTACTTTATATCTTATCTTCGCAGCGTTTTCAGGTGTTATTGGTACTACTCTTTCTGTTTTGATCAGAATGGAGCTCGCGGGACCAGGTGTTCAAGTTTTAGGTGGTAACAATCAATTATATAATGTAATTGTTACTGGACACGCATTTATTATGATTTTCTTCATGGTAATGCCTGCTCTAATTGGTGGTTATGGAAATTTCATAGTTCCTATCATGATTGGTGCCCCAGATATGGCTTTTCCTAGAATGAATAATATTTCTTTCTGGTTATTACCACCTGCACTTATCTTACTTTTAAGTTCTACTTTAGTTGAAGTTGGTGCTGGAACAGCTTGGACTGTGTATCCACCGTTAAGTAGTACAATGGCTCACCCTGGTGGTGCCGTTGATTTAGCGATCTTTAGTTTACATGTGTCGGGAGCATCTTCAATTCTTGGGGCTGTTAACTTTATTACTACTATATTTAACATGAGATGTCCAGGAATGACTATGCACCGTGTACCATTATTTGTGTGGTCTGTATTGATTACTGCTTTCTTATTATTATTATCTTTACCTGTTTTAGCAGGTGCGATAACAATGTTATTATGTGATCGTAACTTCAATACGACTTTCTTTGACCCTTCAGGGGGTGGTGATCCAGTGCTGTATCAGCATTTGTTCTGGTTCTTCGGTCATTAAGTTCAAGGGTGTCCGAATTTAAAAAAATCTCACTATATGCTGGAACCGTCTTAGAGTTGATAGTTCTTTATTCGGTAATTACTTTCTGTTGTTTCTCAACTCTATATGTATGTAATAAAGAAAAAATCTGTCAAATTGGCCAATCAGCAGGAAAGAAGTCGTTTTTGACTTCGTTATCCTCAGAGACTACACGTGAGACAAAACCTATTTCTATTCATTCTCCTTCTCATAAAAAATTGCATCAGTTTTCTAAAGAACAGGTTGGTTTTTATTTGGCTGGTCTTATTGATGGAGATGGTCATATTTATAGAAAAGGTATGACTATTTCTTTCCACTTAAAAGATATCTCTTTGGCCTACCAAATTAAATCGGTTGTTGGTTATGGTTCTGTTTACAAATATACGAATCATGCTCGTTATTCATTAACAAATCGAGAAGGTTTGTATTATCTTTCACGATTAATTCATAATAAACTATTAATACCTCACAAATTAGCGTCTTATAATCTACTTGTTAAGAACTACGGTTTTGATTTGAAGGAAGCTAAACTAGAGAAGATAAATTTTAGAGATAATTATTATCTATCCGGTTTATTCGATGCAGATGGTAACTTTACAATTAAGATTATAAAAAAAAAAGCAAGACCAAGGCCAGAAATCAGGCTACTTGTACGTTTAGAATTAAAAAATAATTCAAACATAATTTTAATGATAAAAGATCAATTTGGTGGTTACGTTGGCGAACGATTTCACCCAACAGGATCTATTAGTAATGCTTATTCATCAACATCGTTTGGAAATTTTCATAAATTTGTCAAATATTTTGATAGTTATCACTTACAATCAAAAAAATCATTAGAATTTTTTTATATGAGAAAATGCTATCTTCTTGTTCAGAGTAAGTTGCATTTAACTGAAGAAGGTGCAAAGAAAATTGGCTGTTATAAGACCAGAATAACAGTTTTAAAGAAATAAGGTTTTGATGATATAGTCCGTTTATAGTAGTTGATACTATAAGTGCCTGAAGTTTATATACTAATTTTACCTGCATTTGGGATTGTTAGTCAAATTGTATCTACGTTCTCTAGAAAGCCAGTATTTGGTTATGTAGGTATGATTTATGCGATGCTTAGTATTGGATTATTAGGGTTTATCGTGTGGGCGCACCACATGTATACAGTTGGAATGGACGTTGACACTCGAGCTTACTTTACAGCGGCAACACTTATTATTGCCGTACCAACCGGTATTAAGATTTTTAGTTGGATCGCCACAATGTGGGGTGGTTCTATACATTTAAAAACTCCTATGGTTTTTGCTATTGGGTTTATTTTCTTATTTACAATTGGTGGTTTAACTGGTATTATTTTATCCAATGCCGGGTTGGGTGTTGCTTTTCATGATACGTATTATGTAGTAGCTTAAGAAAATGGGCCCTTGAAGTTGGAAGGCTTCATTGAACCTCACTATATGCTGGAACAGCTAGAAGTAAATTTTACAGAAGACCATATACTCGTTATAGCTTACAAACTTAGTTTTGTATTTTTTAATATAATAAAGATTTATGTATCAATTAGAATATGACAGTAAAAATTATGAGTTGGATAGCCAATCAGCAAGTAACTCGTCTAGAGGAACTTCAACGACTTTACGTGAGGGGTCTTATATAGAATATGCAGCTGGTGTAATTGATGGAGATGGGAATTTTGATGTTCGTTGTTCATCAGATGGTAAAAGAAGGTTAAAAAGCATAAGAATAAAACTAGCTAATAGAGATATACGAATTTTATCAACGGTTAAGAATATCTTGAAATGTGGTAAGATTCGAACTAACAGAAGCCTGTCAACCTATCAAATTTCTACTAAATCTGAGTTAGAACGTGTTGTCAAACTCTTAAATGGACACATAAGGTTAAAAGTTCCAGGTTTTATTGAAGCTTGTGAATATTTTGAAATACCTTACATTCCAGCCAATTACGTTCTCTCGCCAAACACCCCATACTTAAGTGGGTTGATAGATACTGACGGTAGTATTAGCTTTGTTTATTCTCAGAATGTTATTAATTTAAGAATTGAGTTAAAACAGAACGAGTATTCAGAAAAGTTAAATTTAGATGGTGTAATTCCAGGTTTTGAGCCTAGAGTATATAAATTTCATAAAAGAAACCAAACTAGGAATAAAATCTTTTACTCTATCAGATTTGATTTTACTGAGGTTGGTAAAATGATATACTTATATAATTTTTCAATGACTTCTAGATTGTATTCTGATTTTAAATTCTATCGTTTTACTCAAATTAAACGTTTTTTAGAAATAAGACATTTTAAGAATTCAGAAAAAGGGTCACCAGAGCACAAAGCTTATTCAAAGTGGGTTATTAATTTTGTATCTCATTTAAACCCGATTTATACTAAGCTAAATTATCTTCCAGAATTATCCCTCGGCTAGCAAACTATTTTAAGATCATGATAAAGTCTACTTTGCATTTTCACTACGTATTATCGATGGGTGCAGTTTTTGGAATGTTCGCAGCGTTTTACTATTGGATTGGTAAAATGACTGGATTCCAGTACCCTGAGAATTTAGGTATTGTTCATTTTTGGACTACTTTTATTGGGGTTAACATTACGTTCTTCCCTCAGCACTTTTTAGGATTAGCAGGAATGCCGAGAAGAATTCCTGACTATCCAGATGCTTACGCAGGTTACAACTTTGTTTCATCATTTGGTAGCTATGTGTCTGTATTTGCAATTTTTATTTTCTTCGTTGTTGTTTATGAAACATTAACGAACTTAGAGACTTGTCCTGTTAACCCTTGGGCATTTGAAGGAGATACTGATTCGAAATATGAGTTAACTTTAGAGTGGGTTGTTGGTTCACCACCTGGTTTCCATACATTTGACGAGTTACCTTTAATCAAGGATACAAGCATTTCACAAATCAAGTCTTAAGTCTTATATTAAGGGTGTACTCGATGTACACCCTTATATTCAAAATATATATAAATTATGTCATCTACAAGTTTAAGAATTTTAAATAGACCGATCGTTAACATTTTAAACGACCATCTTATTGACTATCCAACTCCGATCAACATTAATTACATGTGGAATTTCGGATCGTTAGCTGGTATTTTTTTAGGAGTTCAAATTTTAACTGGTATTTTTTTAGCTATGCATTATACTCCACATGTGGACTTAGCATTTTTAAGTGTTGAGCACATTATGAGAGATGTGAATAATGGTTGGTTAATTCGATATTTACATGCAAATGGTGCAAGTATGTTTTTCTTGGTTGTATACGTTCATGTGGGAAGAGGTATTTACTATGGATCGTATCAAAAACCTAGAGAATTCGTTTGGATGGTTGGTGTAGTTGTTTTAATCTTAATGATGGCAACTGCTTTTATGGGATACGTTTTGCCTTGGGGTCAGATGAGTTTCTGGGCAGCCACTGTTATTACGAATCTTTTTTCAGCATTTCCAATTGTTGGAGAACCGATTGTAGCTTGGTTATGGGGAGGTTTCTCAGTAGATAATGCAACTTTAAATCGATTTTTTAGTTTTCATTATTTGTTACCATTTTTGATAGCTGGTGCAGTAGTTGTGCATATAGCAGTTTTACATCAACAGGGATCGAACAATCCTTTAGGAATTAACGGTAATGTTGATAAGATACCATTCTATCCATACCTTATATTCAAAGACTTATTTAGCTGGGTAGCTTTTTTTGTTATGTACATAGCTTTTGTATGTTTCGCTCCTAATTATCTTGGTCACTCGGATAACTACATCGAGGCAAACGCTATGGTTACACCTGCGCATATTGTTCCGGAGTGGTATTTTTTACCTTTTTATGCTATTTTACGATCAATACCGCATAAGCTTGGAGGTGTAATTGCTATGTTCGCAGCTTTATTAATCTTATTAGCATTACCTTATACTGGTACGTCTGAAGTTCGAAGTTCTTCATTTAGACCATTACATAGAATAATCTTTTGGATTTTAGTTTTAGACTACTTTGTATTAGGTTGGATTGGAGGATGTGCTCCTGAGTCGCCTTATTTAGAAGTAGGACAAATCGCAACGTTCTTTTATTTCTTCTATTTTATTGGTTTATTACCTTTACTTGGAGTTTTTGAATCTTATTTATTATCTTATTCTCTTGAAGAGAAGTAAATCGTAAGATTCTTTATTTTATCACTTTATCACATAATTTTAGAATAAAATTTATTATCTATGACATTAAATGTATTTGTTAACGGTGTAGAGATTTCTGTTGATTCTCGAATATCAGTATTACAAGCTTGTGAAATTGCTGGTTTTGATATACCAAGATTTTGTTATCATGAACGACTATCAGTAGCAGGAAATTGTAGAATGTGTCTTGTTGAAGTTGAAAAAGCTCCTAAGCTAGCAGCTTCTTGTGCTATGCCTTTAATGCCTGGGATGCGTATAAAAACAAATAGTCCTGCTGTTCGAAAAGCTCGTGAAGGAGTACTTGAGTTTTTATTGATAAATCATCCACTAGATTGTCCAATATGTGACCAAGGAGGAGAATGTGATTTACAGGATCAAGCTATGGTTTATGGAAGTGACAGAGGTCGGTTTAGAGAGTACAAAAGAGCAATTGAAGATAAAAATTGTGGGCCTTTAGTTAAGACTATCATGACGCGGTGCATCCATTGTACAAGATGTGTGCGATTTGCAAATGAGATTGCGGGAATAGCAGATTTAGGTACTTCAGGTAGAGGAAGTCAGATCGAAATCGGGATGTATATTGAACGTTTGTTCAAGTCAGAATTTTCTGGGAACGTTATAGACCTCTGTCCTGTGGGTGCATTAACTTCAAAGCCTTATGCTTTTTCAGCAAGACCATGGGAATTAAAAAGTGTTGAGTCTATTGACACTCTAGATGGTATTTGTAGCAACATACGGGTAGACTTGCGTGGATACGAAATTATGCGAGTATTGCCAAGTTTGAATGAGGAACTTAACGAAGAATGGTTGAACGATAAGTCTCGATTCAGTTTTGATGGTTTGAAGCGGCAACGTTTATGCGACCCGTTACTCAAACAAGATGGTAAATTTGTTCAGATTTCGTGGTTAGAAGCGTTTGATGTGATTTTAAATAAATTGAAAGGATCAGAGTACAAGATTTACGGGTCAATCGGTTCACAATGCGATTTTGAATCAGCTTTTATGTTAAAGAACGTACTGAGCTTATTTGGAAAAGTTAACATTGAGAATACTGAATCAAATATTTTAAAAGAGATTGACTTTGGGTCCTTGTACAAGTTCAATTCAAGTATAAATAAGATCGAAGAAGCTGATGTATGCCTTTTAGTTGGTGTTGACCCTAGAAAAGAGGCTGCCATCCTAAATCTTCAACTTAGAAAGCATTATGTAAATAGTAATTTTAAGATAGCGAACGTTGGTTCAGTATTGAATCTGACTTTCCCTTGTACTCAATTAGGGTCGTCAACTGAAGATATTTTGAGACTCGCACAAGGTCAAAATCCATTTTGCGAAGTACTTAAAAGAGCAAAAAAGCCTATGGTAATCTTTGGAAGTAGCTTTTTTGACAGTCTTGATGAGAGTACAGCTCGATTAATCTTAAGTTTTGTTACTAAGAATATTAATATAGTTTCTAAAGACTGGAATGGAATCAACTTTTTGGGGCATCAGGCGAGTCAGGTTGGTTGTTCAGAGATTGGAATAAGTGCTAATGATTCTTTGGCTGATAAGCCAAAATTTATTTATGCTATAGGGGATGCTGTCGTTGAAAACAATTCAGAAGATTGTTTTGTTGTTTATCAAGGGCACCAAGGTAATTCCTCTGCACTAAAAGCAGATTTAATTTTGCCTGGCGCAGCTTATACTGAAAAAGATTCTACATTTCTTAACGTCGAAGGTCGTGCACAGAAAACTCAAAAGATTTTGTCAGCACCGGGTAAAGCTAAAGACGATGTATCAGTTTTATCAGCTATTGCAAGTGTACTGTCTCCGAAAGACTTCGATTCTAAAATAGCTAATATAGAGAATTACAACACTGTTAATGAAATTTTTTTTAGTGGTATAGATATCTTCAATTTAAGTTATTCAAAAATAAAGACTAAATTCGTTATTTCAAGTAAGGTAAACAATTTTTATTTGGCGGATCCTATTAGTAAAGCATCCCCAACGATGACAAAATGTTCTAAGCAACTTTTGTTGAAAAGCCCATTCTTAGTTTAAGTTTTGGGTTATTTGTTTCCTTAAAAAAACGGATGTTATATATATGATGTTGATATTAATATTTTGATAAAAGAGTTTGATCCTGGCTCAGAATGAACGCTATCCATTTGCCTAACACATGCTAGTTGAACGCGTTGAAAAACGAGTAGCGAACGGGTGAGTAACGCATGGGAATCTACCTTATAGTTTGGTTAAATGCCTTATATAAAAAGAATTTTCGCTATAAGATGAGCCTTTGTAGGATTAGGTAGTTGGTAAGGTAACTGCTTACCAAGCCGATGATCCTTAATTGGCCTGAGAGGGTGTACAATCACATTAGAACTGAGAAAGGTCTAAACATTTACGAATGGCAGCAGTGGGGAATATTGAACAATGGGCGCAAGCTCGATTCAGCGATATGGAGTGGATGATGACAGTCATTTGATTGTAAAGTCCTTTTACCAAGAAAGATTTTGACTTTACTTGGAGAAAAAGCCCTGGCAAATTTCGTGCCAGCAGCCGCGGTGATACGAAAAGGGCTAGTGTTATTCGGAATAATTGGGCGTAAAGGGTGAGTAGGCTGTAATCAAAGTTAATCATTAAATCTTAGTAGTAAGTACTAAATCAATTTTTAATAACAAGTTACTAGAGTAAAAGAGAGGATTGTAGAATTTCAAGTGGAGAAATAAAATTCGTAGATTTTTGAAGGAATATCGAAAGCGAAGGCAACAATCTGGCTTTATACTGACGCTGATTCACGAAAGCGTAGGTAGCAACCGGGATTAGAGACCCCGTTAGTCTACGCCGTAAACGATGAGTACTCATTTTTGGATAGAATATATTCAGAAATTTAGCTAACGCGTTAAGTACTCCGCCTGAGAAGTACAGTGGCAACACTGAAACTCAAAGGAATTGACGGGGATTTATACCATTCGTGGAACATGTCATTTAATTCGTAAATACACGCAAAACCTTACCAACTTTTGAATAATTTTGTATTCTAATGAAGAAATTTGTTATGTTAAAAATTACAGGTACTGCATGGCTGTCGTCAGCTCGTGTCTTGAGATGTTAGGTTTAGTCCAGTAACGAGCGAAACCCTTCTTCTTTGTTGCAAAAGACTATTTACTCGGTTGTATCAATTGAGTTATATCTGTGTACTTAAAGAGTATTGCCTATGATATATAGGATGAAAGAAAGGATGACGTCAAGTCTTCATGGTCCTTATAAGTTGGGCTATCGATGTGTTACAAGGGTAACTACAGTGAGATGCAATAATGAAAATTGAAGCAAATCTATAAAAGCTACCTCAGTTCGGATTGTTTTCTGTAACTCGAAAACATGAAGTTGGAATGAATAGTAATCGTTTATCAGCAAGGAACGGTGAATTTGTACCTAAATCTTGTACATACCGCCCGTCACATCAAGAGAGTTTGCTTAATTTAAAGACATTTTTTCTTTTCAAGTTTTGATTATTTTTAGATTTCTTATTGATGTTTAATTATTTTAGAGTTGAAAATAGATAGTGTTTAGGATTAGGAAGATTATTTTGATGAAGTCGTAACAAGGTAACGGTTGGGGAACCAGTCGTTGGAAAATTTCCTTTAAATTTTTTATATAACATTCGTTTTTTTAATGAAGCTTTTATACAGCTTATTAATAACTTAGTAACTCAGCAATTATTGTAATTCTGAAAACAAGATCCCATTTCGAACTCTTTTTATAGTTAAACTGAATTACGCTAAGAATACTTATACTAACAGGGAAGATTAGTTTTGTTGAGTTATTAAGTTAGTGATAAAAGCAGATTTACATATAATCTAGAATATAGTAACTTAAGATATAAAGTGTTGTTTTTGGGGTATCAAAAGAATACCTAGGTATGAAATAAAAAGACGTAGCGTTATACGAAAAGTCATGATGAGAACGCATATCTATGATTCATGAGTTTCTTTTAGTGAAAACTATCTTGTTTTGAATTAATTTACTGAGTGAATTGAAACATCTTATTAGCTCAAGGAAAAAAAATCAACCGAGATTTCGTGAGTAGTGGTGAGCGAAAACGAATTAGAGTAAAAACAAAAAAATGAATAAAAAAGCTTGAAAAAGCATACCGAAGAAGGTTAAAGTCCTGTTATATTCATGATTTGTTTAAAATAGTAGAAAAGAACATGTAATTTTTTTTGAACATTGGGGAACCATACCTCGAACTCTAAATATAATTTCATAACCGATAGAAAAAAGTACTGTGAAGGAAAGGTGAAAAGAATCCTTGGATGGAAGTGAAAAGATCTTGAATTTTGTTACCTTCAACTAATCGAAGTTTTGTTCATACAAAATTACGGTGTGCCTTTTGTATCATGTTTTAGTGACTTTATTATTATAGCAAGCTTAAGTTGTTAAACGAAAGCAAAGTAAAAGCAAGATTGAATAGAACATAGTTTTAGTTATAATAATAAGACCCGAATCTGAGTGATCTAGTCATGAGCAGGTTGAAAGTATATGAGAATATATGGGAAGACCGAACTCGTAGCTGTTGCAAAAGCTTGAGAAGACTTGTGATTAGGAGTGAAAGGCCAATCAAACTCAGTGATAGCTGGTTCTTTGCGAAATATATGTAGGTATAGCATAAAACATTAGTAATAAGAGGTAGAGCACTTTTTAGACTAGGGAGGCTAATACCCTTACTGAATCTTGGAAAACTTCGAATGCTTATTATATAGTTTTGTAGTCAGACTTTGGGTGCTAAGGTCCATAGTCGAAAGGGAAACAGCCCAGATTATTAGTTAAGGTCCCTAAAAGATATCTAAGTGAGAAAGAAAGTAAAAAAGTTTTGACAATTAGAAGGTAGGCTTGGAAGCAGCCATTCTTTAAAAAATGCGTAATAGCATACTAATTGAAAACATTATGTTTAAACTTTTTTGCGTCGAAAATTCAGAAGGACTAAAGATATTTACCGAAACTATAAACTCTGTAAGAGTGGTAGCAAAGCGTTTTTTAAGTCGTAGAAAGTGATTTGTAAAAATTACTGGAGATAAAAAAGTGAAGATACTAAAATGAGTAGCGAAAAACAATGTAAAAAACATTGTAGCCGAAAATTTGAGGTTTTCTACATAAAGTTAAACTGTGTAGAGTTAGTCGGTCTCTAAGATATTAATGCGAAAGCAGAATTCGATGAGGTTTTTTAATAAAAATAACATATAAAGTAACAGGTTTTCTTAAATCATAAAACAGAAAATGGATTGTTTTATGATGCACAAAATTTCAAGAAAAACTTTATATTAATAAATACCGTACTTAGCCGACAAAGGAAAATAGATTTAAAGATTAAGGCTTTTGGGTGAATCATTCTTAAGGAACTCGGCAAAATAATTCTGTAACTTCGGGAGAAAGAATACCTTTTTAATTAAAGGTGGCACAAAAAAAAGGATAGCGACTGTTTACTAAAAACACAAGACTTTGCAAAATTGTAAAATGAAGTATAAGGTTTGATGCTTGCCCAATGCTGTAATGTTAAATGGAGACGTTAAATGCGTCGAAATGAAGCTTCAGTGAATGGCAGTCGTAACTCTAACGATTCAAAGGTAGCGAAATTCCTAGCCAGTTAATTGCTGGCCTGCACGAATAGCATAACGACTTTCCTACTGTCTCAAGAATGATCCCAGCGAAATTAGAGTCTGCGTGAAGATACGCAGTAGCAAAAATAAGACGGAAAGACCCTATAAACCTTTACTATAGTCTTGTATTGTTATGATTTATTTTTTGTGTAGCCTAGGTGGGAGCTGTTATTAGGTCTTAACGCTAGTTAATTACTGAAGCATTCATGAAATACCACTCTAAAAATAAAATCTAACTAATTATTTGAATAAGAAAATGCAAGATGTTTAGTTTAACTGGGGCGGTAGTCTTCTAAAAAGTAACGAAGATCTGCAAAGGTAAGTTCAAATTCAGTAGAAACGAATTTTAGGGTATAATGGCTAAAGCTTGCTTGACTGGGAGAGAAACAACTCAACCAGGGACGAAAGTCGATCATAGTGATCCGAAAATTTTTTATGGAAAAGTTTTCGCTCAAGGAATAAAAGGTACTTTAGGGATAACAGGCTAATGACTCTCAAGAGCTCCTATCGACAGAGTCTTTTGGCACCTCGATGTCGAGTGCGATTCGTTTCAGGTAATTTTACCGTAAAGAAGGGTAAAAGTAAACTGAGGACCAAATATCCGAAGTGATATAAAGTCTAACTAAAATAATTTGAGGTGAAAATCCTCCGTCCAAATTCATCTGGACGAAAACACCGACTCAAATAGAACTTATTTGAGTGCAACCCTTCCTTTAAGAAGATAGGTACTTCTTAGAAGCGAGAAGCTGGGCGGTAAAGCAAGTGAACTTGCACTGTTAGCAAGGTAAATTGTGAGTTAAAGTCATGTGAGTTGAAGAACATGAACCAGATAAAAAGTCTCTTAAACGAGGATGCTTGGGGACAATTAACAGTGTTCTCTTAGAGATACCCAGGCAAAATTAAATAGAATTAATGTTGAGAGTGAGAGCAATTATGCGACGTAGGCGCTCGATGAATACACGTTTGAATCAACAGGGACAGATTTGGCAACTCAAATGAACGAAAACATTTAAAATGTTTTATGATAATTATTTTGGAACGAGGTAAGTCTGAAATTTAATCTGTAAGATAAGCGTTATAAACTTATTCTTTACAAGGACCAACCTTAAGATTAAATTGAGAAGATGCTAGAAAAAGCAAATGCCACGAGTAACTTCATGGATAGGCTGACGTCTAGCGGCTAAATGAAAACCATACGGGCGTTGGTTTAAAGAACGTCACATGATTTTGAATATTATTACTGGTAATATGACACAGAAATTATTTAAGTTAGAATGGAATGAACATGACTGGCCATCTTATCAAGCTAAAATATATGGCATACAAAATGCGATATATGAAGCAAGTAAAAAAGGCAATAAATTAATCGTTGGGTTAGATTCCGATGAAAAAATTTCTAATGATAAAGGACAAGATAGACCATATAATAGATTAGATGACAGAGTTTATGCCTTAGAAAGTTTAAAAGCTATAGATAAAGTAATAGTTTTTGATACTCGTGAAAACCTAGAATTATTAGTATCTTCAGTTTCCCCTAATATCATGGTAGTAGGAAGTGATTGGAAAGGAAAAGAAATAGTAGGTAAAGATGAACAAGGTTATTTTACGAGATGGAGCAGGTGCTTCAAACGGAATGTATTTAACACCTGACTGGTAACGACTTAATGGTATTGCCAATTGTGGCAATAAAGTTAAACCATTTTCAGCACTGATCATATGGCGCAAGGTTTCTAAGCTAGTTGCTTTAAAGCTATTATCTTCAATTGCACCTGCTGCAAAACAGAACCCCATCGCTTGATCTCTTAAACAATGGCCATCTGCTAGCATTAGAACATGTTCACCACTCAGCTCTTGCAAATTTATTTGACGTTGTTCTGCCCATGCGTGTTTATCTGATAAT
>ERZ651776.4091-NODE-4091-length-13806-cov-4.197829_pt1 | contig 13806 bp, 2 predicted proteins | sample MGYA00514761_ERZ651776 | MGnify/ENA metagenome assembly ERZ651776 | reverse complement strand
CCCCCTTTCCCTGGTGCCCGATCCGGACCCTGACCCTGACCCTGTCCCTGACCCTGACCACACACAGAAGAGGAAAAACAACCCCTGGGGGAATTCGGGGGTAAAGTGGAGAGCTTGATGCAATTCTTCCAGAAGCTGGAGTCAGGGACACTGGAGGAAGCAGTGGACCTGGAGACAGCTGGAAAGGTGTCCATATCCGAACTGTGTGCCATGGCAGGGCTCGATAAAGAAGAGTTGGAGCAGACCGCAGACCGATCAAGACAGGAGACGGAAGAGGAGCGAGATCTGGGAAAGGTCACAGAGCGAGAACGTCACGAACAAGAACATCGAGAGCTTCAAGAGTTAGAAGAAGAAGCTGAGAGGTGCTTGGCATGGGCTGCTGAGACCTTTGATAATTCAGACTGGGATGTGCTGAAGTGTGGAGCAGAAGACCAAGAACAGGTGAAGTTGAGAATGGATCCTGAACTGTTGGCAGCTGCAACCATGGATAGCATGCAAGGAGTGCAGATCACGGAAGCAGATCTGGAGAGACTCCAGATTCACGCGAGGAAAGTGGACGGCCTGAGGTGCCCAGAGTTGGCTGACAACCGGACTTTACAGGTGGAGTTCATCCAAGCGATGGGGGAGTTCGCAGAAGCCGCAGCCAAGAATGGACATGGTTATGATTGGCCGATCAGAGTGGAAGCTGCGAAGAAGAGCCTGCACCCTGGAACAGTGGATACAGAGGTTGACCCTGTGGAAATGATGCTGTTAGGAGTAGGAGATGTACCGGATGAGTTACTGAAGACACATCTGAGGCAGCAGAGTTTTGGAGTGCTGGTTCACCTGAGACAACCTAGGGTGAGACAGAGGTCCCCTGTGCTGCCCTCAGCGAAATCGTATCTCCGGGAGGTCTGGGCTCAGATTTGGAAGGATGTGAGTCTGGGGAGGACGGACATCTTTGGTCCAAGTGTACTGCACCTGATGGACTCTGCTCAGATCCAGTGTTCACCGTATGCTAGGGTGCCAAAAACATCATCAGCGACGGGAGAGATCATTCCGAATAAAGGCCGGATTATCTACCATGGCGCCTGGACAGGGACACATGCTCTCTTCAGTGTTAATTCGAACATTGAGTTGGAAGAATACGGGAGGTTTAACCTTCCACGACACATTGACATCGGGATGTTACAGCTGTTCCTACGCTATTGGTTTGGCTTCTGCATCCGGATAGTGGGGGCGAAGAGAGACGCTGATGGTGCCTTTAGGCGAAAGAAAATGGCGAGCATCAGTTACGGGGAAATAGCACAAGAGCTCCAAGGACATACCATGCTAGAGCCAGCAGGTGTGTTTGGGCCTAATTTCACTCCTGCTGTGTATAATGTGTCGGCAGATACGATCGACTATAAACACAACAGGGTGGAATGGCTGTTTGATCAGTACGAAGCCATGAAGTCGTGGCTGAACGAGACGGATGACCCTGACCGGTTGAAAAAAGGCGAGTGCCATTTGAGAGAGAAGTTCGTAGAGAAGTCACGGGATGGATCGATCAAGATGTGGGAGCCACAGTTCAAGACCTTACCAGAGCAGTCGACACCAGAAGAAGCTGAAGCAGTGTGGATGCACAACGCAGAGGTCAGTCGAAGAGCTGCAGAGGAGAAGCTGGAAGGGAAGGTCAACATCCCGGGATGTTTGGTGAAGCATGGGCAAGAGGTACCATGCTCAAGTGCCACGTATGTAGATGATGGAAACATGTTGACCCCAGATATTCCTTCTGCACGTGCAGTGACTGCAGACAAGTATGAAGAGGTGCTCGTTACAGCGCTTGGAGATGGTTCGAAGCATGGACAAAGTGCAGTGTCAGAGAAAGATCCAGGAGAAATGAAGTGGGAGTATATCCAGACTATGCTGGGGCATCCGGCATACTTTGACCGTGGGGACTATATGACCAGTAAAGCGAAGTGGAATCTCCTTAGGGTTACATCTCACAAGCCGTGCTTCGATCGAGGCTGCAAGGACCTCCAGGCAGGACCGGTTTATAGCATCTTTGGGATATGCACGTGGGTCGCATTGGTAAATCCTTTAATGCCAGGGTTGGGGACAGAGCTGAAGAGGCCACTGGAGGAACAGGATCTGGGACGGTTGACACCAACGGACAAGGTAACTCCAGTTCGCAGAGGAGAAGACCCTGAGGAAGCTTGGGACTCATGGTGGTCTGCGATTGAGACTATCAGGTGCTTTACCACGACCTTCGACCCAGAGGATGAGAAAATGGCGAAACCGTTCTGGAGGATGCTCTCGCATGAAGAGCAGCTCAATGTTCCCGGGGTGTACCAAAGTGTACGCATCACCACCAAGGATGCCTGCATCGCAGGTATGGGTGGGGTGTGGTTTAACCCTCCTTGGTTGGAATGGTGGGGAAATGCTTTCCCAGATTGGGTCCAAGAGGAGATGGAGAATGGAATGGAGAATGGCTTCGATGGCAAGGAGACAGGTGAGCATACCATAGCCATAGGTGAGCAGGTGGCGACAGTGCTACAGGAGATATTGTGGTTCTGTATGTATCTGTGGATCATGACGGACAATGAGGACGATAAGCATTGGATGCAGAAACGGAGAGCGAAGCCCCGGAGAGCACAGTACCTGGTGAGGGTCTCTGATCACACAGCTATGGAGCATCGCATGTACGTGATTTATTCATATATTAACACCCTCTTGAACAAGCTCTCAGATTTGGTATCTCGATCCTTCATCAGAGCAAAGTTTGGAGGGGGCAGGGACCAAGCCGTCTTGAAAGAGTTCTTCGATTTGGTTAAATCCATGGGTCTGACCCCGCGAGAGCACAAGATGAAGCAAGAGTGGTTGGATTTGGTCATGCCAAGGCACCTGGCTAAAACAGCCGGAGAGCAGCTGCAGTACATCCAGGATTTCGTGAAGAAGATGCATCAGGAAGACGGAGAAGCTGCTCCGATGCCAGTCCCGTCGGGGGGAATGAAAGTTTCAACCGCAGGGGTGGGTGCCGTTGTGGGGCAAGGCAATGTGGTGCAGAAATCTGAGGTGAGCACAACACCATTCACCTTGACTGGGGCAGTAGCAGGAGGAACGTCAGTAGCTACGGAGAAGAAGGGGAAGTATACCTTCACCTTTGGATGCCATGGGATAGGGGGAGCTCTACTGGGATTCGAGAGTACAGGCCGGATCACGCCAGTGTACGCCTTTGATATAGATCAGAATGCTCAGGCTTGTCTCCGTCGTACCCACCCTGAGACGATCCAGTTAGGAGATGCGAGGGGTGATGCAGTGCTCACTGTGCCGCCGCAAGATGGCTTCCAAGCGGGGAGCCCGTGTGTAGGGGCTGCTCTCTGTGGTCTGGGACAAGGGTTGGAGAACGACCTAATGGTACTGTACTTGGAGATTGCAACCAGGTTCTGTCTGAAGGGCTACAAGTGTGGATGCTTTGAGATGGTGCCATGGATTCTGGAACTTTATGGAGGCCTGGTTCAGTTCGCGTTTGAACAAGTTTTGGAGAAGTATGGTTATGAATACTCAGTGTTCATTGAGCATGGTCCGGACCATGGGGTACCGCAGTGGAGGTCACGCTTGTACACGGTAGTTACTAACCCTAGGTATGGACCACACTCATTGTGGAAAATCCCGGGTCCCACTCGGACAGATAAAGACCCCAAGTGTGCTGCAGAGGTCTTAGATCCGGACGACAAGGTGCCTCGGAAACATTTCTTCGATCCAAGCAAGATTGAAGAGGTCAAGCCAACCCCAGCTCTGATTGCAGGTAGGCCACGTATCATCGCACACAGGGGCCGGGGAGGCCTGGGGCATGAAGGAAACCCTGGAACAGGTTACTCCATCACAGACCCTGGTGGTCTAGTCTTGAGGCAAGATGGTTCGGTGGAGAAAGGTGAGTTTTTCGCCACCCTCCTGACTGGGAATTGGAGATTCTACAGAACGAAGAGTGGTAACTGGAGAGATATGACCCCTCGTGAAGGTGCAAGAGGACAAGGGTTCCCGGACACCTTTCCTTTGCCAGAGGACGAGGTAGTGGCCCGCTCACTCATTGGCAGGTCTGAACCACCTCCCATGGCACGAGCAGTGGGTCAGTCCTTGGTGGATTGGCTGGATGCCACGAAAGACCGCTGGGCTGGGTATCCGAATGGTTTGGTACCAGTCACTGCTGAGAGCAGGATGGCTGGGGCATACAAGCACAAAAGGGAGGATCCAGATATTCGGTGGTACGTCCGTAAGTTCGCAATCAAGACCTTTCTGATGAGGACCCTTCGCATCGAACTTCAGTGGAAGGCCGGTTTGGTACTTCGACTCTGGAGGCTGGATGCTAGCCTCGTTTACAGAGCACGTTTGGCTGCTGAGTGGAGGACGCAAAACAATCTACCGGACCTGGCACCCCCAGCAGGTACGGAACACATCGTGGTGAGACCGGATGGACACATAGTGTACATGGCACAGACTGCTGCGGACCTGCCCCCTGTAGCTGGGGAAGCTGAGGAGCGCACGGTGGTAGTCGCAGTCGATGAGACTGGTCAAGAGAGCAGTGACAGCGTGGCGGGGCAAGCTATGGAGTTGGTGGCAGGCTTGCAGGTGACATTGGCCAGGCTGCAAGAGTTGCCAGATGTGGATTGTGTGACAAATATGCAGCAGATCTTGGGCATACAAGCTGAGGTGGACCGCATCACGCGAGAGATGGGGCCGCAGTTTGAAGAAGCAGTGGCGGTACATCGACAGCTCCAGGCAGCAGAGGCTCAGGGCCGCGAGCTCAAAGCAGAACGGGCACGGCTCCGCAAGGGGCTGGGGATACCAGAAGTGGCCGCACCGGCCTCGGGACACCTCAACAGTACGACAGAGCAAGGAAGCTGGGACGCTGAGGGAGAACGTGCAAGGCAGGTGGCAGACGAGTGGGACGCCAGAGAAGCTGAAAGGGTTGCGGATGAGTGTGATGCAAGAGAAGCAGAGAAAGTGGCAGATAGAGTGGCAGCACGGCGGAAACTCCGGGTGACACGGAGCCAAGCGAAAGAGGTGCCAGAAGCCGCTGCGCACGGCGCCGGAGATGTGCACCCAGAGCCAGCACAGGCTCCTGCAGGACCTAAGGTTATCGAACTGTCGTCTGATTCGGATGATGATGAGGTGACCGCAGGGCACGGGGAGAACCCACTGCGACCTTATGACTCGGATGATTCGGATGATGCAATTGTCCAGTGCATGGCTTCGATGTCCGTTAGTCCAGGTGTGGATGAAGGGAGCACCGCATCGCCATCGCAGTCGAGGAGCGACACGCAAGAGTGGGAACGTTCGCCCAGCATCGGGCTCACGGGTTATGATGTTCCTGTTGTAACTGTACAACAGGTGATGAGTCAGGCCAAGCCTCCCCCTGCGCCTCAGCATCGGTACTTGACCCCAGGGCGACATCTCGTTGACATGCCTATTCCCAGATACGGGAGGTCGGGACGGATTCTGATGGACACGGAGGAGGAAGCGCAGCAGAGGCTGCGGGCTCGGGCTACGCGGGCGACCTGGATCATGGAGATCGTGGGTTGTTGCCGGATATTGGCCGAGGACGCGGTTGAGGGCATGGACTTTAGCTTCGAAAGGGCATTGGATCATGCCTTCTACACACACAGGGTGTACCTGTGGGAGGCAGCTCGAGATCGGGCCCCTCCATCTGCCCCAGCAGCTGAGCAGGTTGACGTGGCTGATCAGTCCTTTCCGGGGCCTGTGGAGGCCACAGGACAGGCTGACGGTGGGTCTCGGGGTCATCGCAGTACAGCATGGATCTTGCGCTCTCATGGGAGAGGGCGTCCGGCATGGTTGTCAGATTCTGACACAGAGTCAGAGGAGTTTGAAGGGGCAGCAGTGCAAGGCGACCCTGAAACTCCACGGGTTGAGAAGAGGCCCCGATCTCCTTCGGCTTCAGGGTCACCTGGGTTCGTCGTGGTTTCTGTGAAGGGAGACCCACCGCGGAGCATGTCCGTTTCTCCTTCAGGGGTGAATGTGGGTCAGTTCGCGCAGACAAGTCTCACTGCAGGTCTAAGGTCGCCTGGATCGGCCGCTAGGCCCCGGGGCATGCTGGAACAGTTAGGTTTGACAGGGCCTCAACCAGAGGGCGACTTGGAGGTAGCGAACAGCACGGAGGCCTCAGAGGCACCAGGATTGGGGCCCGCCGGGGTGCAGCGATTCAAGGATAAGGTGGATGAACTGGCACGACGCCTTCCCCTCCCTGTGGATCCAGAGATTAGCTGGGATGCACTTACTGACAGTGATGACGACGAGACCGTCACTGATGACAGTGGGGTTGATTTTGAGTCCCCTGACCCTGGTGGCAGGGCTGGGGCTGCAGAGGTTGATACCAGTTCTGCGTTATCGCCAGCCATGCAAGGTCGTCTGGCAGGAAAAGGGACAGGATGGTTCCTTTCGTTGGACGAAGAGCGTGAGGTGAGCGCTCTGACGGGACAGCACGGGGACACCGCAGCATCAGGTTTGGCTGGCCGCTTGGCTGGGAAAGGCTCGGACAGTGATGGGGTGCAGGAGTACGTGATCGATCGGGTTCTGTTGACTGACGGTGGCAGCAAACGATTTGTGTTGTGGAAACCCTGTGCTGCGAACAAGTTCGCTCGAGAGTGTACTTGGGAAGACGCTGCAAATGTCGAGACGGACACAGACACGGAGGTGGATGAACCCTTGGTCGAGGGGACCTCTCAGTTCACACAAGGGCAGAGAGTTCGGTACACTAAAACCAGTTCCCAGGTGACGATTGCACGTGTGCACTCTGACTTGCTGGGGGGTTGGTTCTATGATATTGATCTGCCAGATGGGACCCAGAGGCAGACAAGTGCTGAGTTCTTGCAGGCAGCTCCGGTACCGCCACCCAAACCACCAGGGGGGTATTCTCCTCTAAGGGGACCTGAGGTGGAGATGCCGGCCCTGCCCAGGGGACAGCTACCTGGGCCAGTGGGCGAACGCCGTGGAAGGTCGGCCTGGGATGGAGACACTCAGTCTCGTCTTGCCGCGCCTTATCGGAGGGGTCCAGATGTTGGTGAACGGGCCCAGCGAGATGCTGACAAACAGCGACTCCTGACGAAGTTCCGGTCCTACCCCACTTATCGCAGTGCGAATGTGCAGGTGAAGCAGAAGCGGCCGGGGGGTCGCCGCCAGCGGTATGTGGTGGACTTGCAGAGCGAGTTGATTCAAAGCAGTGGACGCACGCTGGATGGAGCTGCTCTGGCGAAGACCACGGGCAAGACTTACTCGGGCCGATGGGATCAGTATGTCGAATTCTGTGTGGACCACGGCCGCGAACCGATCCTGACAGGTGCGAACCCAAAGCGAGATGCAGAAACCTTGCTCCTGTATGTGGCATTCGAGTATGTCCTGCATGGCAACTCTTACGAGACGGTGCGAGGTAAGATGTATGCTATCCGTTGGTTTGTGATGGAACATGACTACCCTGACCCCCTTCGTGACAAGCCGAAGCTGTGGAAGCGCTTGAAAGGTTTGAAGAAGCTACGGGGGGGGCGATGTCCCAAGAAGGTGGCAACGCCTGCGATGTTCCGGTACATCAAAACCATGCTGAAGCCTTTGGCTGAGGCGCATGATCTTTGGGCACATGCTACCATGACGGCAGCAGAGTTTGCTTATTTCTTCCTGGCACGGATTTCAGAGATCTGTGCTCAAGATGCACGCAACCACGCAAAGTATATTGTGTGTCGCAAGCACATCACCTTCTATAAGGCAGGGGTGGAGTGTGAATGGTTCGAACATCCCGATGAAGTGGCCGTGTGGTTTCCGGGGTCCAAAACGGATCAAGAGATGCATGGGGCTTACCGCTCTCATTTTGCGAGTGGAGCTGAGCTTTGTGTGGTGAACGCACTGGTGGCGTGGTTTGCAGCGACTCACGACCTGGTTCCACTATCTGCGCCGCTGTTTGCAGTGCCTCTGCGAACAGGTGGTTACACGGTGCTTACCAGGCAGGCCGTGGCAGATGCCCTCAAGGGTGCTGCAGTTGCTCATGGTGAGCCAGCGTCAGATTACAGTACTCACTCCTGTAGGGCATCGGGGGCGACGTCGATGATGCATTGTGGGCACGCTGAGACCACCATCTCAGTGGCTGGCAGGTGGGCTCCAAACTCGCAGTGTGTACGTGGTTATACACGGTATACACGTCATCTTATGGCCGGTATATCCTCAGAGATGGCGACGGCTGTCTTTTGAAACTGGCATGTTACACCCTCCTCTGTTGCAACAGCTCGATGGTGGGGGTTCATCGAACTCGGTATACGCTGTATCATCATGGTATGCTGGGTTTATTTACTTCTTATTGTTTTTCTCGTGTTTGGTGAAGACCGGTGGCAAGTTCCTATGGGGCAGCTGCGAAACTTCATCTGCATCATGGTGCATCAAACATGGGACAAGGGTTTGATTGTTTTTCCTGATAGGGTTCTACGAACTTTGACTTCGATTCAGATCCCAGACTTCAACGGTTTGGGGATTGGGCTTTTCAGCATCACCTTGCACTCATTTCTGCAAGGTGAGAAGCTCCTTACGTGGAACTTGGATTGGGGCGATCAAACACCAAACTAATTATATTTCAAGGCCGCCTTGGCCTGCGCGATCGGCGCCTTTCAGTTGCAATGGCCGCGCCATTGCCGGGAAGGATGACGGAGAACAAAATGAACGGAAAAGAATTTTTGTATTGAATTGTATACATTTGTTCTAATGTGCATTTAGTGAGCCAAATACTTAGTAACGCTTACTTTCGTTTTGCGCTTACTCAACGCAATGGAACTCATTTAGATTACTAGCGTTTGCACTACCTTCGGCATCTCTCCGAGGGTGGATCACTGAACACCACTGTTGAAACATGCAGGGTGATGATGACATGAAATGTGAGCTTCGCGTCGGTTACGAGAAGCTCCCTGGAGTGGTGGAGCGTACCAAAGGCTCGCAGGGATGCTGTGCCGCTGCCCTGTACTCCCTCGAGCCCTGTGAGGAGAAGGGCCTGGTGCGCGCCTATCTGCTTAGCGCGGACAAGTGCGCGACGAAGAAGACAGCGCTCTATTGCTGGGAGAACTGTCCAGGGGACTGGGGCGAGAACCACGAGGGCGCGAAGGACGAAGATGTGCCCCTGTGCTTGTGCGCAGGACATTTGAAGACCTTCGTAGATCGCGGGGGCACTGCGGGGAGGTATCCGAAGCTGTTCGTGACCCCTACCAAGCGAGAGCGGGAGCTCGAGCAAGAGGTCGAAGCCCTGCGGCTCAGCATAGGCATTGCTGCCTCGTTGAAGCCATCTGCCGATGGTTCGTTGGCTCCTGATGACCCTGACCCGATTCAGAATCAGCAGGATGGCCGAGCGAAGGGACCTGGAGAGGTGGCAGGGTTGACGCAGGTGAAGGTGGAGCCAGAGGAGGCCAAGAAGAACCCTGGGGCTCAGGCCGTGGGGAGGAACCCTCCAGAGGGTCGTGACGGGGCTGGAGTTCCGTATGGGGGGACTCGGATCTCGGACTACAGGTGCTGGTGCCTGGATGGACGCGAGCTGCCTGTGTGGATCACAGGTGAACGGATGGGATATGCTTTCGGAGTGGAGGCAGGACCAGGTGAGTTTCTGTTCGTGGCACGTTGCACAGGTGAGGCAGAGGTCGTCACCTCGGCAGGAGGTGTCCAGAGCCCAGCGATCGAGTTGTATTTCCGGTACTTCGATCGGGTAGTGAGGATGCCTGCATCCGAAGCTGCTGCTCAGTTGGCTCACACGATCGTTCCTCTGCAGACCATCGCAGGGATCAGGAGTGCTGGGAGCATTACAGTCACTGCCGAGGATGAAGGTTGGTCTGTTAACAGAGAACGACACTTCACAGAGGTGCCAGATGTCGTGGGAGGGGTGAATGCCTCTCGGCCTGGTGAAGTATCGGACGGTGACGAAGTGGCAGCCAGACAAAAAGAGTTTTTGACGAAGATCCGAGGAGACCCGGAAGGGACGCAGAGTCCTTTCAAAGCTGTGGAGCCCATGGAAGGTCAACGGTCTGCTCTGGGGGCCTTGAATTCAGCCGCTGGGGTGAGGAAGCTGTCCAAGGAACTGGAGTCGGCAGTGGATCAGATGGCCGGGATGGATAGGGACCCAGGGGGTTTCTGTTGTCCGACCTACAGCGAGATTTCGATGTCGCCTGAGGGTCGTGGTGTCCGGGGCAGGTCGTCGCCTGCAGTGAAGATGCAGGTTGGAGGTTACAGAGACTTCAGCTCGGTAGGTGCCATGCCTTTCGATGCAGTGGGTGGAATGCCGACGGCTCGAGGGGGGCCTCTCAGGACACTCCGGGAGCTGCAACGCGACGCTGGAGAGTGTGCAGGGTCGGGGCCATGTGCCTGGGATGACTGCATGCAGTCAGCTGTTGATGGGGGCATGTGGTGTGAGCTTCACTTGAGTTGCATTTGTCTAGAACCAGGTTGCAACAAGAAGGCAGCCGAGGGACAGGGCCGGTGCAGCTATCATCTCCAGTGGTGGTTGCAGCAAGGTGCGAAGAGGTGTGCTAGACACCCTACCTGTGCTGGAGTACTGTTGCCGGGGGTGAAAACATGCCCTATCTGTCGCAGTGTGCCGTTTAAGGTGGCAGGGACACTGGTACAGTGTGCTTCTTGCACAGAGTTCTACAGGCATGACCCTGACCGGGCTGGTGAATGCACGGTGTGTGGACACCAGCATGGGTCCCGAGGGTCGGAGTGGTCTCCTGGCACTCCCTTCAACGCTGGAGGGGGTGATCAGGGGGGCTACGGTGCTGATGAGGGTCTGGAGGCTGATCCGGGGTCGGTGGCTGCGGCGATCAGAGCTCAGACACTTGCCTTCAAAGAGAGCCTTCACGTGCAGTACGATGCCTTCTCTCGACTTGGGCAGACTATCTCCGGAGACTTGAAGGCCGCGCGAGAGGATAAGGAGAAGGCCACAGAAGTGTACCCTACTTCCAGTGGGGCTGCAATCAAGCTGCTCAGGACCGCCGCGAATCATGGGGGGACTGAAGCAGTGGGGGATGGACTCGTGGGTCGTTCCTTGGCCCAGGAGTGGATGAACACGGCGAATCTGGACTTCTTCACTTTCAAGGATGACATGACGCCCCTGAAAGCCAGGGCCTTATCGACGTTGGAGTTGGGCATGGCAGAAGATCCGGAGACACAGAAGCTGGTCGACTGTGGTGGTGTAGGTTACGGGGACTTTCGCACGGTTTCCCAGGTGCACCGCGAGCTGGAGGTGGCCATCCCCAAGATGGCGACGAAAGCAGAGACGAAACGGGTACACCTTTACAGACCCCCAACCACGCTGAAGGAGCTGGAAGAGTGTGCTTTGAATCTGTTTTGCAGGCTTCGCTATGGAGTGGGCAAGATCTATGAAAGCTTGTTCAAGATCAGCTTGGAGAGGAAGAAAGACTTGCATGAGAGGGACCCCTGGAGGTACACGGAGTTTCGCTTGTGTAGGTACGCAGACATCGAGCTTCTGGCCTGGTGCCGCCGGGTGAAGCAGTGTGCCGGGAATTACGAGACCTTTCGGTTCAGTGACGAGGAGTTCGTGACATCGAGGCGCTTCGGGTTCAGCACAGTACCTCTGATCACTACTTCTGAGTGTGATCAGGTCTTTGTTCGCAACTTTGAGCGAAAGTATTACTTCGAGAGAGCTGCTGCGATGGAACGCATGGTGCAGTCCGGGAGGGCTGGACGGTCGGTGCGAGTGCAGCCAGCCCTACCACGGGCAGGAGGCGACGACTTCAGCTTCGACGATGTGCTTTACCCACAGGGGTGGGGAGAAGGCATGCCAGATGCAGGAGGTGCCTTGGCTGTGATGCAGTGGGACGATGACATGGAGGAGAGTGTCGAAGACCTACCACAAGCTGGGGGGGGGCCTGAGACACTGCATGGGTCGGGTGAGTTAGAGGAGTACGCTGACCTGTTGCAGGAGCATGGCCTCGAGGACGACAGTTGCCTCCCGGAAGGAGGTGGTCGTCGGAGCCGTATCATCCGCACCTCCCTCGATCCTGCGAAGCCACCTGCAGGACAGCAGGTGCAGCAAGCCGCTCTGCACGGGGGCGGTCTTATGGGCCCTCCACCAGCTGGGACGCGTGACTCTGCCTTTCAAGGGAGCACACCTGGGGTGGCCGGGGCTTGGCAAGGGTCTCCAGGGCAGGCTGCTCACAGAGGGGGACAGTCCGCTCGGGAGCCTATTCGGAAGCCTACCTCATCAGGGGGCTTCGCTGGACCTCGCCGGGGGGACATGATTCCTCGCTTCGTAGGGGCTCATACCTCGATTCAGAAGTGGCGAGGGGCCGTGAAGCAGCTGTTCATCAGCAAGATTCCCATGCACAATGGCAGGCCGGTTTGTGTGGCCCGCAGGTGCTGGGGGGGGTGTCATCATGATCCTTCCCACCCTGCCCACAGGCAAGGGTCAGTGTGCACTAAGTGGCATCCGCAGAAAGGCGAGGCTGATGTGCCGTGGGTCTGGACGCCGGAGATGAAGGCGCTAGCAGTAGAGTTTGGGGGCCATAAGGACCCTTCAGACCCTGCTGCGAAGTTCCTGCCACACGATTTGGAGGCCCGTCAGAGGGCTCTGGATTTCTGGGTGTCCCAGGCGACAGTTGGCCAGTCGGGTGCCTCTCAGAGTGGGCACCGGGGGGCTGGTAAGTGGTCAGCTGCTGAGCTGACCCTGGATGTGTCGCCGTGTCGCCGTGAGGTGGGGCATTGCGAGAATGTCGCCGTGGCACTCAAGGAGGGTTTCTTCCGGATCAGGATTGATGCCATCGACAGGGTGATGCCATTGCTGGACCTTGGGGCCCACATCGACACGGTGGATGCGGGACCACGCGATTTCTGCTGTCTGTTTAAGACTCTCGGGTACTTGTATGGGGTGCCTGCTCCACAGTTGCTGCAGTCTGTTCAGCAGGTGTTGCGAGGGGGGTTCACCACCGGCAGTGTGGCTTTCGATGGTCTGCTGCGAAAGCTCAAGGCGAACCTACTGGCCCCTGAGGGGCAGCTCGTTCCGTTGGATGTGTTTCGCTTAATGGGTGAGTTGTTCCGGGGAGCACCGTTGGTTTGTTACCAGGACGCGATGGAGGGACTACGGGTGTATGTCTTTCGCTGTCTTGGGGATGATGCGCCGGTCAGTTTCCGTGAGTGTGTGTTGACAGATCAGCACATGATGCCGCTCGGGACGCCGTCTTTTCCGGGCAGATGGCAGTCGTTGGCTTCCTTCCTCGCCAGCCTCCGGGTGGCCGGGGTTGAGGTCAGGGAGGCCTGGGCTGTGCCTGGTTTGGGGATGAGGCCTAATGGCATCTCTGGCGAGGCAGTTACAAGGGAACTTGTGGCTGGGGGACTGCAGTCAGGTATGCTGCCTGACTTGGGCCTGACAGATCGAGAACTGGGGCACCGACTGCAGTCAGGTATGCTGCCTGATTTGGGCTTGACAGATCGAGAACTGGGGCACCTGTTGTTGTTCGATAGAGATGATGGGGGGCCCCTGGCCCCAGTGGACATCAGTGTTATAGAGCAAGCTGGCTTCGAGTCATTCCATGTGATGGGGCCAGGAGGGGTGGCGATGCCCACCAGCTTCACGGGCTTAAAGGTAGGACAGGAAGTCTTGCCTGAAATTGACCCTGCTCTGTGGGAAGAAGATGACTGGATGAACACGTTGGTACCGGAGCAGATGGACCAGGATGACTCTCCAGAGATGAAAACCCAGACAGCCACACACAGCCACACACAGCCACACACAGCCACACACAGCCACACACAGCCACACACAGAAGAGAAAGGAAAACCCCTGGGGGAATTCGGGGG
>ERZ651776.4090-NODE-4090-length-13810-cov-5.489259_pt1 | contig 13810 bp, 16 predicted proteins | sample MGYA00514761_ERZ651776 | MGnify/ENA metagenome assembly ERZ651776 | reverse complement strand
GTTTTCTCTTTGTCGTCTACGAGTGTGCTTGTTGTTGTGACACAGCCAGAGCAAGAAAGGCAGTCGCTTAAAGTTACCTTCACCGTTTTCCTGCTGTCGGACTTGGGTTTGGAGGATTGGGAAGATTTAGAGGATATAGAGGATTTAGAAGAGTTTGATACAACCTGTGGCTTGAGTTCAGTTCGTTGCTCGGGCTGCAACTTTGGTTGTTGAGGGGGCTGAGGGAGGTTAGGGTTCTCCCAAGTAGATAAGTTAGTCTTGGTGTTGTACCAATAACTTTTGTTGCTCGCAGGGTCGTGGTGCGGTCCAGTCCAATCAGAAACTGAAGCCGAAGCTGAAGCTGTTCTTGGAGTGATAACTGATGGTACATTCTGTTGATCGCCGCTGATCTGGTAACTGTCGTCTTCGTTATCATCCTTATCGTCGTGCAGCATTATTACGGCCTTTTTCTTTCGCGATTTTTTCGTCTCCTGGCCATCAGTGGTTGTTGCTCCCTCGTCATCGTTGGCAGCAGTCACCTTGTTGTTAGTAGGGGTAGCAAAGGCAGGGTTAATGCACGCTGCCGACGGTGAGATGAAGTCACTCACGTCATCAAGCATCACCGTCGACATCGAAAGATCTTGCATGTTCATCTTAAATGTGAAGGCTGTCAGGGGGTCAACTTTTGTGGAGAGTAGAAAAGTAATTGGATGGTGCAAATCTCACTGTCTGTCAATTTTTCGGTGTAATTTAGTATGCGCTCTGTTCACTAATTAATTCTAGGAGTGGTCGTTGCAAGGAAGGCGAGTGGTTGATTTAATTCGCGTGAAATTGCAAATCTTGGGTTTTTTGCCCCACGTTTTCCACCCCGCAGTAAGTCCTGAGCCGCACGTTTGTTTCTTCCCCTCCTAATAACGCTAACGCCCCCGCTCAATCATTTTTCTATGGCATCTGACAATAAATATGACCGTCAACTTCGTCTATGTACGTTCCCTGCCTTTTCTGTCGAACTCGCCACGGGGGGAGGAAGACCCTTGCATCGCTTTTTATTCAATGCTGACTAACCTCGTTTTCCCTTCTTCTTTTTATTCCACCTTTTTGCATACAGGGGGGGCGAACGGACAAAAAGCCTTGTCCAACGCCTCCATTCTCTGCCTTGGCACTTCCTCGTCAGGAATAGAGACCCTAAAAAATTTGGTTCTCCCCGGCATCGGCTCTTTTACTATCGTTGATGATGGGCTTATCAATGGACGTGAGGAGGAAACCGTCGGAGGGGGCAGCGGACAACCGGAGGGGAATTTTTTTTTGACCAGAGAGAATGTTGGGGAGAGGTGAGGACATTTTCTATTCTGAAAAAGATTCTCAATGAAGTGAATCTTTGCTACGACATTGCACCGCTCACACAGTCGCACCGCTCACGATGGTTTTTATCTATAGTACCGCTTCCAACGCCACAAAGAACCTCCTCGAGTTGAATCCTGACACTCGTGGCAGCTTTATCCACACCTTGGACAGCTCCAAGAGTCTCCTCTCTTGGATACAGTCTGACCTTGCATCCAACATTGTCGCCTCGCCCCCCACCCTCGTTATCAGCAACGACCTCCCCTTTGAGCACGCGAAGGAGGTCGAGAAGATCATCGGGGACACTCCTCACATTGTTCTGCGTTCGTACGGCCTCATAGGCGTCGTCCGTTGTGTTGTCACCAAGCATAGGACTGTCGAGTCGAAGCCGGACTCGGAAAGGTCGGATATCCGCATTGAGGGTGGATGGGATAGCTCCGGAGCTGAGGATTCTTCTCTAGAATCTGACCTCGTTCAGCTCTCCGGGAAGCTATTCGGCGAGGATTGGGAGAAACTCGACGGACAGGAGCACGGACACATTCCTTGGATTTTCATTCTTTTAAGGGCCAAGGGTATCTACAAGGCCAGGTACGCCGGAAAGGGGAGGCCCAAGAGTATGGAAGAGAAGGGTAATTTCTCAAACATAATTAAAGAGATGGCTAGGGATATCAATATGGAGGTAAGCACTTGCCCTGAAACTATCGGAATTTTTTTGTCACCGAACTCCTAACCGACCACCCCATCATTTCTCCTCGAACAGCTGAATTTCTCGGAAGCCCTCTCGAACGCCTACTACGCCTATTCTTCCCGGGATTTTCCTTTTGAAGTGCAAGAGCTTATTTCTGGTGTGGAAAGCGCGTCGTCGTCCTCTTCGTCGTGGGAGCGGTGTCTAGTCGGGATGAAGTGCTTCATGGATCGTTCGGGAGGGGCGGCACCGCTGAATGGCAGCATCCCTGACATGACGTCTTCGTCTTCCTCCTTCATCGCTCTGCAGACTCTTTACTTAAAGCACTCGAAGCGAGACCAAGACGCGGTCAAATTACTCATACCCGGGGATGTATCGGACGATTACTTGGAGGTATTCTGTAAGAATGTTTACAATCTGCGGGAAGTAACGACGAGAAAGTTTGGGGAAGAGGGGAAGGAAGGGGGGGGAGAAGGGGCAGGGGAAAAGTGGGAGGAGATCAAGGAGGAATTGCAGATGCAAATAATGATGCTCGACCAATCCGATCCCGCTGCACAGTCCGACCCCGCCAACTCTCCTCTGCTCTGGTACTTTACTCTCCTTGGCTGTGAAACGTTTTACTCCCTGCACTCGCAATACCCCGGATTCGACTCCCGCTCTCTCGCCCAGAAAGCCGATGCCACTGAGCTCCGGCAGCTCATCCTCCAGATCGCCTCGACGTACGGAATCGACACACCGCTGTTGAGTGGGGGAGAGCATGCAGACGAGGCGACCAGGTGGTTCGCTGCGGATGTGCATAACATTGGGAGCGTAGTCGGGGGGGTGGCGGGACAAGAAGCTGTGAAGATAATTACCGGCCAGTATGAGCTTGGTGCGGGGTGCGGAGGGAGCACGTTTGTTTTCAACGGGATTAATGGGGAAGCGGGTATATACAATTTCTAGTTGACTGTGTTGTGGGGGGGGGGGGAGCCAAGATAGGATTCGTAAGGGAAAGGAACGCAAATGTATGCATGAGGGGCAATTACGTAGGACGAAAGGAGGAGGGAAAGCGAGAACATTTGAGACAAAATATCTTCATTTTCTTTTCTTTTCATTTCCCGTAGGCCTCCTCGAGGGTATTCATGGTCAAGCTACTCACGGTCGACTTCGCACTGCTAGTTAAAGTACTATTGGTTTCTGAACGCTCCACGTCATTTAGGTTGACGCACCCTCCCGCAAAACCATTTCCCCTCTCTCCTACACTGGCATATCGTGAAAAGTTGTTCAAGGTTAGTCTTTTTCCCGCCTCTTTCTCCGCCATGGTTTTCTTCCACTTGTCAATCTCATTCGTCCTAAATTTTTCTAGAATCTTAACCACTTTCGCAGCTGTGTCGACGTCCGCCAAACAAAAAGCCAGCAATTCAATTTTATCCAGGTGAGCGATTTCCATCACCTTCTTATTCTCATCGGCAACCTTGATGCTCTCTATATCTATCAGTTTGTAAGCACTTCCGAGATCACTCTCAAGCCCTTGATTAATGCTCTGTCTTCTCTTCTTCGCGGCACTTTTACTAGCCCCGATGTAAATATTTCCACCGTCGACGAAAAGAACACTCGAGCGCTGATAAAATTTTCTACTTTTAGCCGCGGCGGCAGTCCTGCACTCCCGCACCTTTACGCCTTCCATGAGCAACTGCCGTTCAACCTCACCACCAAAACCACTGCGCCCTTGCCCATCCAAGACAAAATTATCTACGTCTCCGTCGAGCAAGAAAAAGCCAAGAAGCTTCTCCACATGGCCTTCCATCTCAACTGTTGTGGCATTATGCATGCTGCCAAAACATTGCTGAATGTCATTGTCTCTCACCGTCTTTGTCCTTACGATGTCGTTCAGGACGCCCGAGAAGCAAACTTCCAATACTTCGCTTGTGACTCCCGAGGAGGGTGCCGAGCCAGTTGTCGTCACTTTGAATACTTCAACGATATAGTAATCGCCGATCGTTTCAGCGGCTCCGTTCATTTCCTTGTGCTCCCTGACGGTGGGTATCCGCTTTCCACCTTGCCACACAATCTCTTTATCAACTTTGGTCAATTTTCGGGCCCTGCCCAAAACGGCACTACTCCCTCTTACCCTTCCAGCGGTGTCACTCCGCCTTCCTGTGAGCTCTTCAAAAGTAGTGAGAAATTGAGGCCGCAAACGCTCCTCTTTACGCCGTTTTGTCAGCTCCTTATTCGCTAGCTTCCTACGCCAGACCAGCTGAATCATATTGGCAATTTTGTTTCTTCTCCTTAATGTTACTCGCCTCCACCACTTCTGCAGTATACTCGCCGCCCTTGTCCCCTCCCCTCCACTATCAACCATCCCTTCTGGATCCAAGAATTGGAGCAGAGCATAACGCTGATCTTCTTCCATGGTCCCGCAGCTCTCAACGACCCTCGAGATCCACGAACTAAGTATCACAGCTCTCTTCCCAAGTTGTCTGTCAGAAAGGCCAATCCCCAGCGAAGATTTGCGGTAAGTTTTGGGGAAGAAACGCTCGTTGATTCCCCATTTTTTTAACGATCCTAAAAAGGAACGGTGGAGAGAACGGAAATCTTTGAACCGGTATCGGGCAGTGATGATGGAGGATGTCGGTGTAATTATTGTGATACTGAAAATTGGGTGTTTTAATTTTGCGCTCTCCACACTATCAAGCCCAACGACAGTTGTGTAAGGCTCACTCATTGATTGGTAGGCCGCAGAAGGCGACGTCGATGGTTTAGGGTGGATGATGTACGAGAAGAAAGTTGAAGAATTTACCTCTGGATCGCCAAATAGCTCCGATTGCAGCGATTCCTTTGCAAGCTCTGCCGTTGGAACTTGCACAGGTAACTCATCTTCTTCCATATCTCCGCCATCTACAACCACGTTTGTCTGGGCAAGCAGTCCCTTTTGGCGAGCTGCTTCCTCCTTCAATTTTTTTTGCTCTTTGGAGATGCCAAGAGCGAATGTTACAAGCTTGCTAGCACGTCGCAAGTTGGTGCGAGGTTTCTGTGGTTTCTGGGGTTTATCTTCGGTAGAAGATATGGTGTCTGAAGACATCAGGATTACACTCAGGAACACCACACCGCTAAATTATCCTGAGCCCCTGCGAGAATAAGAAGCCAAAGAGGGTGTGCAGAAGAATATTTGAGAGCGAAAGCGATGATTTCGTCATTAAGGATTCATCATATGCTGGATCTTTCGGGATTTGGGGGGCGGATGTTGAATAGCTAATGTTGAACCTTCGGTCTTCGGTCAACGTTCGGGGGTCCGGGTACGAGGGTCCTTCCGTTCGGGTCCGTTCGTTTCGACACGTGTGCAAGATGCAAGATCAAGTCTGCAAACACCAGCAAAAAAGAAAATAAAATGAGTACTATTGCTATAACCGGAGCCAATGTCGGCCTGGGATTTGAGTGTGCTATCCAATTGGCTGCTGAACCCACCACCAGCAAGGTCATCATCATGACACGTTCCCGAGCTAAATGCGATACTGCTATCGCAAGCCTAACCAAAGAGACCGGCAAACCCGCCTCTTTCTTCGATTCCGCGGTCGTTGACTTGGCAGACATGGCGTCTATCAAACGGGTGAGTACAGCCACACAATTTCAATGATCAGTTCAATGGTCAGTTAAATTATATCAGTTCAATTATGAGTTAGACTAACTTTTTTTAATCTTCCATCCCTCTAGTGCGCTGAGACCATCCCCGATTTCGATAGGATTGTTCTGAATGCTGGAGGAATGGCGCCAATTGAAATCAACGAGAATTCCCTTGCGACCCAGGGCATGACAATCAACACTCTCGGACATGCAGCACTCATCGATGCCTTACTCGCGTCCGGCAAACTCACCAAGGGAAAGCAAGTCCTTTATATCGGTAGTGAGGTTTCCAGGGCCGTTTGGTCCTTCAGCGGCTTCCTTCCCAACTACTGCGGAAATTTCACCGAGAAGGATATTGATTGGGCTATCAAGATGAACTACAAAAGTTACTGCCCAGTTCCTGTCAGGAACCAGTTCGGGGACTACAAGAATGCCAAAATCATCGGTCACATGCACTTCCTCGCCGTGGGCCGTAGTAACCCCGACATCAGCTGGATCCACACCAGCCCCGGTGCCGTTGGCGGTAGTTTTGCAGAGAGGGCACACTTCCCTGTGAAGCAGTTGCTGGGTTGTTTCCCTCAGATGTTCTGGTGCATGGGTGTCACTCAAGCCCCGACGCCTCCAGCCTCGGCCAAGATCGGGGTTAAGAGGTATGTCGATATCTTGAAAGCGCCTATCGGGACCTTCAAGGAGCACAGCTTGATGCTCAGTCCTAAGACGTGTGGAATGTTTTGGGGCGCTAGGGGACCCATGGCCGACAATGCTCCTTTGGTTTCTTACTTCAACGACGATAAGAGTGAATTGCACAAGAAGGTCATGGAGAAGGTCAGAGAGGTTAATGCTGCGTGGGCCAAGAAGACCAGTGTCGATATTCCCAACGTCATGGAGAGGTGATTTTTTATATATGGGTACGATATTTTTGTCCCTGGAACGGTTTTGATACGGTTTTGATACGGTTTTGATACGATTTTGATACGATTTTAATACAATTTAATGCAGTTTGTAAAAGGCACAAGCCGCATACATTTCTGAGAAGACAGCTTGTAAAAAACATTGTCCCACACAAACACCGAAACATTTGTTGCTAGCCTAATAAAATTAGTCGCCAGTAATACATTCATTAATCAAGCAAGAGAACATGAAATGAGGTTTAGCCTGCACCCTCCAAGCCAGATGTGTACTGAGTGATGACGTATATGCTGCCGATACCAGCAAGCAAACTTAGAAATTTCTTCCACTTGTGCTCCTGATCCTCCCATTCTTCCGGAATGACTTCGGTTGCTCCAACATAAATAAAAGTTCCCGCGACAGCTGCAAGCATGAACGCGTCAACAATGGGGGCAGCGAACTCGTTAACTACCATTCCTACAACAACTCCAATTGGGCCCATGCAACTGTGACATTCGGGGGTCGGTGTCGGTGAGAAGTTACGAATTAGAGTTCTGGATAAGCAAACAATTTTCTCTGACACCCAACCAAACCCAACCTAACTCAACTTCTAGCCTAGTGATGAGCCTACTTTTTGAGCGCACTAGCCTAGTGATGAGCCTACTTTATGAGCGCACTTACCTGAATGCACTCAAAAATTTCAATATTTCATCCTTTGGCATACCGCTCTTTAGGAAAGCGACCAGTAAGGCTATGCTCTCAGCGGGCTGGTGTAGCGCAATGCTCAAACTCAGCAGCGCACTGTCCGAGAAGGAATCTGCAAGGCCGAGCGCTGTCATCTCCAGCACACTGTGGACAGCCAACGCACCCAGGAGGATCACGGCAGAGCGCGAGGTATCTTTCCCTCTATGCGGCGTTGTTGGGGGCGACGGAGGTGACGTTGTCGACTCTGGGGTCGCCTGAGCTTCCTTTTCCTGCAAATATAGAAAGGGTGAGTTTGTGAAGAGGTAAAGAATGGGCACCAAGAGGAAAGAATGAGCACCACCCTACAACACATCATTGAAGCAGCAAAACTTGAAACTTACACTAACATTCATCAAACCGTGGGCATCGAAAGCAACTTTCTCAAAGAAAAATACCAGCAAGTAGCCAAAGAGAACCACCATGTAGGGAGTTGCCTCATCGAAATCATCGAAACCATGTACACACTCGGGAATAAGATGGCCGAAAGCAAGCGAGAGGAAGACGCCACCACTGAAGGCATTTGCAAGCCCAAGCAACAGCTTATTCTGAGCGAAAAAAACGCTCAACGGCAGTGGTTAGTTAAAATAAATCGTAGGGGTGAACCACAATCGATGTGGTGGAAAACGTATACCTCTCAACACTCTTACCTCTGCAAAGTTCTTTGCCCTCAACGGCAGAAGCCAGCAAAGGACATTTATACTGGTGAGCATAATCTGAAATAGGATTTTCCAAGCGTTTAGGGGGAGACCAAGGGGTAGTGTTTTAGCACTTCCAATCGTATTCCCCCCATTCAACATAAATGCTGCGCCATCCCCTCCCCGTAGTGAATTGATGCAGTGAGAACAGTGGACACACGAAATCTCCTGCTCTCCTGGGTCGATAGTCCCACTCAAAACCCGGCTAATCTCCGATGCGACTGCCTTGCCACTCTCCCTCCCAATTCGTGCCAATCGAAGCGGCTTCGCCTTCGGGATGCCGCAAGTATTTGGCTTCAGGACTGAGCTTGCATGAGGCCCTTGTGTTCCCCCTCGCTTAGAATTGTTGAATATTTTATTCCAAAGGTTGATCGAGTTGACCGTTGTCACTGTTTCTGATAACAGCAGCGTAAGTATCACGAAGTAGCAGGAGCGCAGTCTAGTCATCCCCCGTATTTGGTATTTGTGGGAACACGTGGAGGGCTGGTTTTCCGTGGGGGGGAGATGCAGCAAGTCAAAAATCACGAGGGGTGAGATTTTCACGAGAAATAGGATATACGTCAGTATGGTGTCTGTCCAAGAAGTAGCCCAGGAGAGAGAAAAAACAGGTTACTGAGGAAAATTCAACCACTCTTCTTTTTTCTGCCCCTCCCCTTTCGTCCTCCCTTTTGGAAACTCCCCCCCCAACACACACCATATACACCAAACTTCACCAAATTTTGGGATGACGACTGCACATAGGCCTACTTGGAAAGCTGCCGTCGGGCAGTCCTCCCAGGGTCAATGGGATGCTGGAGGCGCCTTGTCCACAATGCGCTCCTCAAAGGATGCACCTGCTCACACAAAATTAAAGTACCGCGTGGGGCACCAACAGGTTCTTGACAAGAAGGCCCAGCTCCGTGAATCGCTGAGGAAATTGGAAGAGGCGGAAAAGAAGGCCAAGAAGATTGGGAAAATCGGGAACAGGGAGGTGAACCGAGAGGAGGACATCAGAGGGGAAGTGAAGTTGCTGAAGCAAGAGAAGGAAGTTGATGTTCTCAACATCAAGAGTAAGTACGACGATGATAGTAGCGATGACGATGGGGGGGATTTAGCAGGAGGTATAAGCGGAGATGAGGAAGATGAAAATATTAATGGGAGTGATTTTGATAGCGACAGTGACGGTGATGACGATAGTGATGGCTTTGACGACAGCGACAGCGAAGACGAGGAGGCTGCACTTCAAGCGGAGCTTGCCAAAATCCGAAAGGAGCGAGAGGAGGCAAAAAGAAAGCAAGAGGAGAGGGAGAGGGAAGAGGAGGAAGCAAAACTTGCGGAGGTTGCGCAGACCGGCAACCCTTTGCTAAATTCAAACGGAGGGGGTGGGAAGCTGAAGCGGAAGTGGAATGACGATGTTGTTTTTCGGAATCAAAGTCGGACGGAACCAGACAGCCAGAAGAAGCGTTTCATAAATGATACAGTGCGCAATGACTTTCACAAGCGGTTCATGGACCGTTACGTTAGGTAAAAAAATACCTGTCCTCACTCAATAGTTTTGGTGCACGTATTTTGCTTTGATATTGCTAGCACAATGCAGTAAGGATTTAAGTGGAATGAAGAGTTTTCTGTAGGTATAATACTTCTTATTTCCCAACATTCATTTCAGAGAAAACATTATTTCGCAAGAACCATAACAAATTGCTGTCCTTGCCCCACACGGTTTTTTCGTTGTAGGTAAACGCAAAACCATTGTGGCATGTCGCTGTCCTTGCCGCCATACGGTTTTCGTTGTCGGTAATTCCAATTTCATCGTTAGCGCTCATCTTATTATTATATGTCTTGGTAGAACAAATAATAGCACCAAATCCAAAAGCGACGAAAAAAAAACAAAAACAAAAAAGTTATTTGAGTTCTCATTTTTTGCACGGCAGCTCTCAAACTGTTCCTTCATTGATTCAATTCCCCTGTTGTGCCGCTTGCAATGGTTTCATTCTCCCAAAGATAGAATCATCTTTCCACTATTCAATTTTCATACTTCATCATCCCCTACTCCATCCTAACTCCCAACCTGCGTAAATATGAGTGTCTATAATTCCATCGACTTGCGGTTCAGCCCCTCTCAGTCCGTCGGGATCCACTTTCGGTGGCAAAAATCTGCTTCAAACTCTGCCAGCGGTGTATTTATGGTGGATGGCTTCACAGACAATTCCCCTGCCTTAAAGATGAAGACAGAAGTAAAAAAAGGCTGCAAGTTGGTTCGCCTGAATGGAGTTGACTTAAGGGACCGTTCGCAAAATGTGGTAGTCAAAATGATGAAGAGCTGTGTGGGTGAAGAGCGTGTGCTCACCTTTTTGGAGGAAAAGGTTCTTCCTCAGCCCCCCCCGAAGAGTATTACTGACAGGACAAAACCCATACAACGATCTTTGTCCAGTGGGCGTCGGTCTCGGTCTGCTTCCCCTTCTGATGATCTGTCGACTCCTGCTCGCCGGCGTCGAATCGTTTACGAGTTCGTGAAGTCAGTTTATGGAAATTATATTGAAGAGGCAAGAAAACTTGCTGTAACATCTATTCTTCGGATTCGGGCGGCCACGAAAATTCAGGCATTTATTAGATCTAAAATAGCTAGAAAAATATACTTGATGATGCTACGAAAATTGTACCACTCTAGCGCGACGACAATACAGAAAATGGTCCGTTGCAAACGCGCCAGGAAGCGACTGAAAGTTCTGCGTCATTTCAAATGTGTATATGACGCTGCGACGACTATCAACAATCGATCACGGGTTGTAATGGCCAAGACTCGGTTTGAAGGCCTTTTGCATCTTCATCGCCAACGTCGCTACCAGTCGGCCATCACCATCGAGTGCTTCTACAGGGTCTGTGTGGCGAAAGCAAAGTTCAAGTCATTGGAGAAACGCTGTTTTGAGGAAATGAGCAGAAAGCACAAGGCGGCAAGGACGATTCAAAAGATGGTCAGAGGAAAGACAGCCATGAGCTACTTTAAGTTCTGGCGACAAATGGCAAATGAAGCTGCAATTATTGTTAATAGCAAATTCTCAAGGGTTGTGTTGGCGAAAAGAAGATTAAGAATCGCTGTGAAAGGGAGCAACACTATCAAGGGTTTTTTTCGCATTATTTTGGCGCGAGGTTTGTTGAGTCGATTGAGGGAGGATTTTATGAAGGAAAGTAGAGAACTAATGACGCAGCAGAACCAGACCAACAAGTACCCCAAAGTATCTGACCAGAACAGGTGAGCCTTTTTTGTCTCGGGGCTGTCTCCCCAGAATCTATCTAATCCATTCATTCCGATCATTTTTACTCTCGTTTTGTCGTGTTTGACTCTGTGATTGATGCCCCGCGCTTCGCGGCTGTAACAGCTTAGAATTGGGGACTGTTCAGGGGGAAACGTCTCCAAGCGGACCGTCAACTCCAATAGTGAAGACTCCGACTTCACCTGATAAAGATTGGGGAGAGGGAGAAAGAGAGGAAGACGAAGAAGGAGGGGGCGAGAGCCCTGCTGTATGGCAACTCCGCTACTCGCCCCACAATAAAAGTAGCTTGCAATCCAATGAGCACTTTAAAGAAAGCCCAGAAACACCAGAGGACGTTTTCGCGCAACAGCAAAGGGAGGCCCAACTGCTTTTGGAGGCGCAAGAGGTAGAAGAGCGGCTGCGGATCGATAAGATCAACTTGGAAAAAAAATTCTTGGAAGAGAGGTTGCTAGCAGAAGAGAAAAAGAAAAAATTCTTGGCCACATTTATTCAGGCCAATCATCGCGGAAGAAGTAGCCGAAAAATAGTGAATGCTAACAAGACACTTCTCCGCGCTGGCCAAGTCATCATGGCCAAGATTGAGATGCGCAAGAGAATCCGAATCGCTATGACGGTGCGGAAACGTAAGAACTTCGCTGCCACGATTATCCAGTGTAGGGTACGCTACAACATAGCTAATGGTAGAGTGACTCGCGCAAGGGAGGAGCGTTTGCTTTTTCTCACCGAAGTTATGGAGAGAGAATATGCATTCAACGAAATTCGGCAAATGCGGTATTCTGGAGAGGGAGGAGGAGGTGACGAAAGAGGGGAGATAAGAAATGGTGCTCCTGCCACGATCGCAATACACCAACGCGTTCCCAATAAATGGTTGAAAGTGCTAACTGAAAACAGCCAACCCCCAAGTGGCTGTTCACTCGAGAACTGCACCCATGACAGCGCAACTATCAAGAAGGCAGGTTTTGCACACTTTGAGATGAATTTTCCGAATATGTAATGGGGATACGTCACAACGTCAAAGTATATGTGTGACCAAGCTTCCTAACCCCTCCATACCGGTCCTAACCACACACACATAACCGCTCACACTCCCCTTGGGGCAAGTGGGCCGCACTCGCGACTACCCATTATTTTTAATCATGGCTACCCTGCTGGGGCACCAATTGCGTTGCGTAGTAGCAACTGTACCTGTGACTTGCGCGGGATAAGCACGTCGGCCAACTCCGCCAGGTGGACACCCGATAGTGCCCTAGTCAGGATGTCGCTGAGATTGACTCTCGTGTCGATCTTTCCAGTATCATTTGTTGAGTAGTATAGTTGCAGCGTATGAAAAGGATTTAGATTAAACCAATAATTTTTTTGCTATCTTTGTCTCTTGACTGCACCGTACCAGCAGGGGTGTAAATGAAGCATTTTCCAGCAAAGCAGAACACTTTTTGCCCCCTCTCGTCTCGTTTTTTTCTCATTCGTGTGTTACCCATTTTTTTCCTTTTCTGTTTCTCTGCTATTAATAACTATGCACGTAACTCCTTTCATTACATATCCTCTTCGAAGCCGTCACCAAAGTCCTCACTGATGTCGTCTTCCTCGCAGGTAGCGTCCTGGTACTGTTGGTACTCAGAAACGAGATCATTCAAGTTCGACTCGGCCTCAGTAAACTCCATCTCGTCCATTCCCTCGCCCGTGTACCAGTGAAGGAACGCCTTACGACGGAACATGACGGTGAACTGATCAGCGACTCGCCTATGAGGTTTGTGTGGTGTGGTTTTTGGGGTTGATTAGGACCGGTTGAAATGAAGTAATTAAATTAGCCTGCGAGTGTCGAGTGCTTGGCCGAGCCAAAAGATGCCGGGGACCCTTGGAACGCTCCGATTGTTTTGCGCCTGCGGCACGCAGCAGAAACCCCTTTGTCTCACTACAGATTCCTCACCTCCAAGCCTCCTGAATAGCGGTGCTGTTCCCAACAAAAACACTCGCCATCTTCAGTCCCTTAGGGGGAATGTCGCAGATAGAAGCTTTGAGGTTGTTCGGGATCCACTCAACAAAGTAGGTGGAGTTCTTACTAACCACATTCATCATCTGCTCGTCCACCTCCTTGGACGACATGCGTCCGCGGAAGAGCATCGCGCAGGTGAGATAGCGTCCGTGGCGAGGGTCTGCGGCGCACATCATATTCTTGGCGTCGAATGCCTGGGCCGTCAACTCGGCAACGGAGAGTACGCGGTACTGTTGCGATCCGCGGCTGCATGCGTGGTTTTGAGAGCGTTAGTGAGATCTTCATCGCTCGCTCGCTCACTCGCCTGCCTTAGAAAGATTATTGCAGCATCCACAATCCAGAATTACTTTAACTCACCTTGTCAGGGGAGCAAACCCGACCATGAAAAAGTGAAGGCGAGGGAAGGGGATCATGTTGACAGCCAACTTGCGGAGATCGCAATTGAGCTGGCCAGGGAAGCGGAGACTGCAGGTAGTTCCACTCAAAGCGGCAGCAATCAAATAGTTGAGATCTCCATAAGTTGGAGTGGTGAGCTTCAGAGTGCGGAAGCAGATGTCGTACAAGGCCTCGTTATCGAGAGCGTACACTTGGTCAGCATTCTCCACGAGCTGGTGAACGGATAGGGTGGCGTTGT
>ERZ651776.4087-NODE-4087-length-13818-cov-5.006404_pt1 | contig 13818 bp, 14 predicted proteins | sample MGYA00514761_ERZ651776 | MGnify/ENA metagenome assembly ERZ651776 | reverse complement strand
ATAACAACTTGTATTTTTGCTTTTTTAATATTGAGATTAATATTATTTAGGCCTAAGACACAATTTGATTTATCAAGAAGTTCTTCTTTTCCAATCCCATTTTTAACGAGTTCAAGTGCATCATCTTGGCCATCGCCAAAAATTTTATAAAGTTGATTAATTTTGATCAGCGTATCATTTTTACTCATCCAACTAATCCTTACCTTCATTCCTGTATTTTTGCATTCTTAAGCCAAATTTTTGGGTCACTCTATCAAAAATAATAGCAAGTATTACAATAGCTAAACCGTTCATTAGGCCTAGAGCTAAATATTGATTAGAGATGGCTCTTAAAACTGGTAACCCAAGTCCTTTAACTCCAATCATTGAGGCAATAACAACCATGGCAAGAGCCATCATAATAGTTTGATTTACACCTGCAAAAATTGTTGGAAGAGCAAGTGGCATTTGAACGCCGAATAATTTTTGCCAATAATTTGCTCCAAAAGAATCTGCGGCCTCTAATGCATCTTTATCTACTAACCTTATACCTAAATTAGTTAAACGAACTATGGGTGGAATAGCGTAAATACATACCGCTATTAAACCAGGAACTTTCCCAATTCCAAGCAACATAACAACAGGAATTAAGTATACAAAACTAGGAATGGTTTGCATAACATCAAGAATTGGAACTATTAATGCTTGAACTTTATTACTTCTTGCCATAGCTATGCCCATGGGAATTCCAATTGATATACATAAAAAGGTGGCGACTAATATGATAGCTAAAGTTGACATGGTATCTTCCCACATACCAAAATAGCCAATTAACATAAAACTTAAAAAAGTTCCTATTAGAACGGGTATAGAGCGAGATCCAATCCAAGCAAGTATCAGGATCCCAAAAATAATTAACGGCCATGGAGTGTTAATAAAGAACTTTTCGAACCAAACTAAAAACATTAATAGAGGTTCAAAAAAAGCCTCAATTTCAGCACCATAAGAACGAGAAAAATCAGTAAAAGCAAAATCAACTGTTTTTTTGAACTCTCTTAAATCAGACCTACTCATGTCAGGAAAATTAAAAAACCAGTCCATTTATTGACCTTTACTAAAAAATAATCACTACTTCATTACGAAGTAGTGATTAAACTATTTTGATTACTAACTATAAGCTAGCTTTTACTTTTTTTGCAACGTCAGGGCTAACCCATTTTTCCCAAACATCACCATGCTTTTCAAGAAATTCAAATGCAGCATCTTTGCCTGAAGCTTTTTGTTCAGTCATAAACACAAGCATACCATTCATAATGTTACCTGGATAAACTCTATTACTTATAAAATCTAATGCTACTCCAGCATTTTTCTTAAAGTTTGAAGTTACAACGGTATTAACCTCAGATTTTGTCCAAGATGACACTTTAGGATCAGCACAGTCTTTTTCAGCCTTAACTATACAACCATCCCAGTTTTCTTTCCCACCAAACGGTACACCAAAGTCTAACTTATGCATTTTATATTTACCAATCATAGAAGTTGGTGACCAGTAATAACCAAACCAGTTTTCATCTCTTTCAACTGCTTTAGCCATTGAACCATCTAATCCAGCGGCACTTCCTGGGTCAACAAGAACCCAGCCCTTTTTTTCCATTTCGAACGCTCTAAAAAGGTTTGCATTAACTAATTGGCATCCCCATCCAGCTGGACATCCAACAAAAGCACCTTTTGATTTATCTTCAGAGTATGGAAATAAATCAGGTCTATTGATAACATCAAGAGCTGTCTTCAATTCAGGATGTTTTTTTAGAGTTGCAGGTGGTAACCACCAACCTTCTCCTAAACCTGTAATTGGTGCTTTATTTGCAACAATTAATCTACCTTCGCTAGTTGCCTTTGTTAAAGGTTCTACAACCGCATTAGCCCATAGTTCAGGAGCAACATCAGGCACTCCTTTTTCATTCATTGAAGTAAAAGTAGGCATTGTTGCACCACTAACTAGTTCAACTGTACAACCATAACCGTTTTCTAATATAATTTTGTCAACATTTGCCATCAATTCCGCAGATGCCCAGTTCATTTCGGCTATAGTAACTTTACCACAAGCTACATCAGCAACTTTATCTTCGCCTTTTTGTGTCATAAAGTATACACCTATGACTAACGCCAATACTATAACGCCAGGTAATAGTATACGTTTCATTTTCTTCTCCTATTTCCGCTTGTAAAAAATTTACAAACCTTTGTTAATTTAAATAATTACATATTACATGCAGAATCATTGTAACAACAAAAGTATCTTAATTGCAAATCGTCGTGAAAGCTTATCATAAGTAATATTGGTTAAGTGACTGATATATATGTATAATATTTTTTTTATTAAATTTTCATATATTTACATTTGAATTATTACTTTGATTTATAGCTTGTTACATTATAAATTTAGACATAATTGAAATATTAGTATTTGTGTGTGATAAATATGTTTATAGATTCAACACCATTTTTAGTTGCCTTTGTCGTAACTTTTTGCGTTCTTATTTGTGTTGTTATTTGGAATAATATCAATGCCCCACTTCCACCTCAAAAAGCACCGCCCATTGAGTCAGGACCATCACGTACAAGAGAAATATTAGCTAGGTTTAGTGATTTTTATACAAATTTAAACCCAGAAGGTGAAATGATATTCGATGTTGGTATTTTACCAGATCCAAAGCAACATATAGTCCATGCATTATATGTTGGTTTTGACGAAAGTGAAAATGAAGATGAGCGATCTGCTATTGAAAGAGGTCTTAGAGCTATAGTTACATTTCAAGAAAGAGTTGGAGAAGAACCTTTAAAAAGAGAATTTTCTGAAACAGAAGAAATTTTAGGAGAAATAACTCCTAATTTTGAAAATCAAAATAATGAACAACAAATTAATATAGAAGACGATGAAGAATTTAAAAAAATAGCTATTTTAAGAGATCAAGAGTTGGAGTTACACTTTCAACATCTAAAAATAGAAATTTTAGAAAATTAGAGGATCAAAATGACTATTTTAAAAATTGACGATAAAAATGAGATTTATTACGAATTTGTAAAACCAAAAGATAACGGTTTTACTTTTGTATTTGTTAATGCGCTTACAGGAAATGTGTCAGCTTGGAATGGAGAAATTGGTCAACTAGTTGTTGGCCAAGGTAATGGATATCTAACATATAATTTCAGGGGACAAGAGATTAGTAAATTTGACGAGCGTTTAGATTTGGATACTGAAATTATAGTTTCAGATTTATGTTTGCTAATAGATGAATTAAAAATTCAAAACATAGTTCTAGTAGGGCTTTCAATAGGTGGATTGTACGCAACTCTTGCATTAGAAAAAGGTATTAAGAGTAAAGGTCTCGTGTTGATAAACACTCTAAGAAAAAACAACACAAGATTACGTTGGATAAACGAGACTATGGTTAATGTTGCACGTTATGGAGGAACATCTTTATTAATGGATTTTAATATGCCTGTTATTGCTTCTCCTCGTTTTTTAGAACAAATGAAACCAAAAGCTCTAAATCCAAACAATTATATGGGATTGGAAGAGTCTTCAGGAATTTTTAAATTAATGCAAGGATCTCTATCCGCAAATTGGGATTTAGATTGGTCTAAGATTAATGTACCTGTTTTAATAATGACTGGTCATCACGATAAAGTTTTCAGAGTACCAAGTGATATTGATGATATTATAAAAACAATTAAAAATACTAAAAGAATTGAGCTTGAAGATTGTGGTCATTTAATCCCAATTGAAAAACCACAAGAATTTGCAGGTTATATTAATAAATTTGTTAAAAATTTAACCTAATTTTTTTACAATAATAGTAACATCATTTGGAAGCATATTATGTTTAATGCATTCAAAAGTACCAAAATTCTTTTCACAAATATTTTTTATCCAAGACAATTCAGTATAGTATAAATTCTTTTGAATTTTCCGGCTCTGATCTACTAAACAATTAAAAATTAAGGCTTTTTTTGCATAGTTCCAATTAGATTTTAAATTTTCTATAATATAATTTTCCCATATTTTTATATTTTTAATTACAGTTAAATTATAAGTTCCCGACATAACAACATAATCAACATTCTGAGTTGGAAAAGTTCCTATTTTAAAAGATACTTTATGAAAATATTTATTGTTTTTACAAAATAAAACCATTTCTTTATTAATATCAAAGCCGGAATATATAATTTTATTATCTAATTTTCTTTCTTTAATAATCTCAAATAATCTACCATATCCACAACCAACGTCTCCAATAGAGATAATGTTTAATGTAGAATTATCAGTGATTTTATCTAAAATTATATTTAATCTTAAATCTTGAGACATTCTGTTATTCCAAAACACACCTTTTGGAGTGTTATGATATTTATAAAAACGGTCTTTATAAATACTTGAAATTTGTTTATTTAATACCTTGTAATAAAGATTTTGTATGAAATTCATGTTATTAAGATAAATTAGTTTAATGTTTTTTAAAACTCTAAAAAGGAACCTTATGAAAAAAATTTTATTATTAGGTAGTGGTGAATTAGGAAAAGAATTAACTATCAGTCTGAAGAGAATAGGGTGTTACGTTATTACTTGTGATGCATATAAAAATGCACCAGCTATGCAAGTTAGTGATGAATCAGAAATATTTAACATGCTTGATAAGAATAAACTTACAAAAATAATAGAAAATCATAAACCAGATTTTATAGTTCCAGAAGTAGAAGCCATTGAAACGCAGGTTTTGTTGGACGCAGAAACAAATGGATACACTGTAATACCATCAGCAAAAGCAGTAAACTTAACCATGAATAGGGATAGAATTAGAGATAGAGCAAAAAGTTTAGGCTTGCAAACAGCAAGTTTTGCTTATGCTGAAACAGAACAAGAATTAATCTCAGAAGCAAAGAAAATAGGAACAAAAGTCGCAGTAAAGCCTGTGATGAGTTCTTCAGGAAAAGGTCAAAGTTATGCTAACACAAAAGATGAATTAAAAGCTTCTTGGAAATTTGCCATTGAAGGTATGAGGGGAAACAGAAAACGTGTAATAGTAGAAGAGTTTATCGATTTTGATTATGAAATAACACTTTTAACAATACTTGAAAAATCAGGTAAGGTCTCGTTTTGTCAGCCAATTGGACATTTCCAAGAACGTGGAGATTATCAGTATAGTTGGCAACCTGCAGATTGTTCTAATGATGTCATCGCACAAGCACAAGTTGCTGCGCGTAAAATGGTTAAAGATTTAGGAGGGTCTGGAATATTTGGTGTTGAATTTTTTGTTGATAAAAAAGGTAAAGTTATTTTTAGTGAATTAAGTCCTCGTCCTCACGATACTGGTATGGTGACTATGTATACTCAAAATTATAGTCAGTTTGACATACACGCTAGAGTTTTATTAGGTTTGCCTTTACCAGAAATTAAAATGAATCGACCTGGAGCGAGTCATGTGATTTTAGCTGAAAAAAATGCGACAGGTAATTACTCAATAGAAGGTATTGAAAAAGCTTTAGAAGATAAAAGTGTCGATTTCAGAATTTTTGGAAAACCATCTTTAAAGTCTTATCGAAGAATGGGAATAATATTAGCTGAAACACTTGACAAAGCAAAAATTGCAGCAAGAAAGGTATCTGTGTTGTCCAAGACATAGAGTTTATTGTAAGATTGGTGTTTCTGCATCTTCTTTTATATCTGTAATAAGCATATATCCAGGTGTATGTGAAATACAAAATTCAACCGAAGAGTTTAAAATTGCATTTTGAGGGGTTACACCACAAGCCCAGAACATATTAACTTCATCTTTTAATAGGGATCTAGGTTTATCTCCCCAAGTAGGCTTGAATATATTACTAATACCAATTTCATTTGGATCACCTACATGTATTGGTTTACCATGAGCCCAATGAAAGGATTTACAAATATTAATTATTTTATCAACTTGATCTTTTTTAAAAATTCTCATTGATACAACCATTGTATTTTCAAAAGGACCTGATTTTTCATTTTTTATGTTAGTTGAATACATAGGGACCACTTTATTTTCACTTATATGATCAATAGAAAAACCATGTCTTAATAAAGAATGCTCAAATGTAAAAGAGCAGCCTATGGCAAACCCAATTAAATTTTCATTCCAAAATTCAGATATTTGATTAACTGTTTTATTAAAATTACCATTCTCATAAATATTATAAGAAGGAACGTCAGTTCTAACATCAATGTTATTTCCTAAAGTTTTAAAAAAGGGATCTCCTACATTTGTTACAGCTACAAGAGGACAAGCTTTGGGGTTTCGCTGACAAAAAATCATGAAATCTAGTGCGTATTGTTTTTCTAAAATAATAAGATTTGTTTGGAGCATATTTTTAGATAGACCAGCTGTTTGACCTATATAATCTCCAGACCTAATTAATTTTCTTAATTGATTATTATTTAAAGTTTTGGCTTTGTTGTATAAATTTACAAGTTGTTCCATTTATAATCACCTTAGTTGTAAATGCTTCTTAAAGTATAAAATAACTTAATTTTTGATTGTAGCTCGTGAAACTAATATTTTTTTCTTTAAACAAATTTATTATTTTACTTTTTATAAAAATTGTTAAAAGTGATTAATGTATTTTTAAGGGGGGATTTGGAAATGTCTAATGATTTTTTTACAACATCAAATAGAATTAAACAGACACCATTCACATCTAGAAATGAACAAGCAGGTGTTAAAAAACATAGCGTATATAATAACACTCTGATCCCAACAATATTCAAATCTTTAAAAAGTGATTATTTACATCTTATTAAGTATGTTCAACTTTGGGATGTTTGTTGCCAAAAAGTAATAGAAATAAAAGGAAAAAAAGCTTTATCTTTAGTTAGGTTTCTTTTTTGTAGAGACTTTACTAAAGTTGTTCCAGGTAGAGCTTATTATGCCCCCATTGTAAATTTTGAAGGTGGGTTATTAAACGATCCTGTTGTTTTTTGTATATCTGAAGAACGTTTTTTTATTTCTTTATCTGATTCTGATTTGTTTAATTGGATATCGGCAATTAATCATGGAATGAAATTTAATGCCCAAGTAATTGAGACTGATATATTTACTATTGCTGTTCAAGGCCCAAAATCAGAAAAGGTAATGGTGAAGACTTTAGGTATAGAGATAAAAAATATTAAATTTTTCAATTTTAAAGAATTTAATTTTAATAATGAGGATATTTTTATATCAAAAACAGGTTTTAGCAAACAATCTGGGTATGAGATTTTGTTTTCAAATCCAAATACTGGAACTTTGTTATGGGATTTGATTATGAAGGACGGCCAAGAATTTAATATAAAAGTTGGCTGCCCTAATATGATTGAAAGGGTAGAAAGCAATCTTCTTAGTTATGGCAATGAGATGAATAATAAAAATTTGCCGCAAGATTGTGGATTAGGAAAATATTGTAACCTTGATACTGATAATAACTTTATAGGTAAACCAGTTTTATTAAAACAAAGAGAGATAGGTTTTAAAAAATCTATGTTTACAGTAAAATTTGATTTTGAAGGTATTAATAAGCCACCGTTTTATAGTAATCTTCCGGTATTTTTAAAAAACGAACATATTGGAAAAGCAACATCTATTGTCTGGTCTCCCAAACATTCTAAATATATAGGTTTTTTAATAGCAGATAAAAATATAGAACAAAACATTAATGACTATACGATTATGGATAAAATAGGTTTTGATGTGGTTGAAATCATTTAATTAAAATAACTTAAACAAATAAATTATGTTAAATGGAGCGGGCGAAGAGATTCGAACTCTCGACATTCTCGTTGGCAACGAGATGCTCTACCACTGAGCTACGCCCGCATATTAATTATTTTTGGAATATATCATTGTAATTAATACTAGCAAGAAAAAATAAAAAAATATTAATTTTTTATAGCTTCAGCAATACTTTTTACAATTAGAATTATGTCACTTTCACTTAAATAAGGATGCATAGGCAAAGACAAAACATTTTTAGATAAGTAAATCGTATTGGATAAACCTTCATGAGAAACTGGATACTTTTCATATGGTTTATGTTCATTTAATGGGATAGGATAATATACAGCTGTTGGAATATTTTTGGATTTTAAGTTTTCTTGCAATGTATCTCTATTAATATCATCAGGAAGGATAATAGTATATTGAGCCCAACTACTAGTAGATTCCTTAATTAAGACAGGCGTTTTAATGCCTAGATTTAGTTGGTTTAGGTGTTTGTTATAATTATCTGCCACGTTTTGTCTTTTTTTCAATTCCAATGGAAAAATGTTTAACTTTTCTAACAAAATAGCAGCTTGAATAGTAGATATTCGAGCATTCATACCAATTCTGTCGTATTCGTACCTTACTTTACCCATACCATGCACATGAGAAGAATTTGCAATTTCATAGATTTTTTCATTGTTGGTAAATAGAGCTCCTCCATCACCATAACAGCCAAGCGGCTTAGCAGGAAAAAAAGATGTTGCACTAACTTCACAAAGGCTTCCAACAGGTTTGTTATTATATGTCGAACCAAAAGATTGAGCGGCATCGTCAAGAACCCATAAATCATGATTTTTTGCAAAGTTATTTATTGGATCCATATCAGCTGGCTGCCCAAATAGCCCTACAGGCATTATTCCTTTGACATTTATACCAAGTTTATTTGCCGTTTTTAATGCATCATCCAATTTAGTGGGATCCAGATTAAATGTATGACTATCAACATCAATAAAAATAGGTATAGCGCCAAGTAATGGCATAACCTCTGCTGATGAAGCAAATGTAAATGCAGGAACAATAACCCCTTCTCCAGGTTTAAGCCCTAACCCAAGAAGGGCTAGCAGAAGAGCGTCTGTTCCACTAGAACAGCATAAAACATATTTTGAGTTAGAAAACAATCCAAGCTTTTTTTCTAATTCTTTTACCTCCGGACCTAGTATGTATTGACCATGATCTAATACAGTTTGAATTCGTTTATCAATCTTAGAACGAATTTGGTCTTGTTGAGATTTTAAGTCAATAAACGGTATCATTATTATCCTAGTTTTTTATCAATCATTTCCATAACAGTTTGAACTTTTAAGGCTTCTTTATGATCTGTTAAAGGGTTTTGCCTGGTTTGTATAGAGTTAATAAATTCCCGTAATTCATTTTTTAATGGTTCGTTTTCATTAACTTTAATCTTTTCAAGAGGGTAAAAATTTATAGTATTATCTTCATTGATAATAGAGGGGTTGAAAGTTAATTTATTAGACCAGTCTCTTGTATCGTCAAATATTAATGACCCTTTGGTACCAATTACAGAAAATCTATGTTCTTTATAAGGGCACATCCAATCACAATTAATTAATGCAGTTACCTTCTCATTAAATGATAATTTTACACTTATAGCGTCAGGACCAAGATTTGAATTATGATGAATGGATTGAACTTGTAAATTAGTTGGTAAATTTTTTGTTATAGACAATATCATAGAAATATCGTGAGCAGCCAAGTCATAGACAACAGATTCATTTTGCCTAACTGATCCTAAAGCCAGGCGATGAGCCCTTATGTTTTTAATAGAACCTACTTTATCTTGATCAATAAGGTCTTTCATTTTTATAAAAGCATTGTGATAGTTTAGAAGATGGCCAGCCATTAAAACTTTATTTTTTTCTTCAGCTAAATCTGAAATATTTTTGGCATCGGATAAAGATAAACAAAATGGTTTTTCTATTAAAACGTCTTTGTTATTTAAAAGCGCTTGTTTCGCTATATTTATATGGGTGTCTGCTGAAGAAGCTATAACTATGCCATCAATATCTTTATTAGAAAAAATTTCTTTTAAAGAGTAGTTGGGTAATTCTAAATCATTTGATATTTTTTTAGCTATATTAGAATGTGGATCATAAATGCATGATAGAGCATTCATTTCAGAGAGATTTCGTGCAATATTTTTGCCCCAATTACCACAACCAATTAAGGCTATTTTGATATTATCACTTTTGTCTAAATCCATATTTTTAACTAATTAATATTGGTGTACTCTAATTGAATATACTTACTTTTATGATTGGTCAATTGTAGTATTTTGTAATAAATTGTTGAAAAATATTTCAGTGTAATCATATATAAAAGATAAATACAGGAGCCCTATTAAGTTATGGAAATTAATGTAAGCAGTAATATTAAAGATGTTACAACAGACAATTTTATGAGTGATGTAATTGAATCTTCCAAAGAAAAACCAATAATTGTAGATTTCTGGGCTCCGTGGTGCGAGCCGTGTAAGCAACTTGGACCTTTATTAGAGGATGCGGTTAAAGAGCAAAAAGATAAGATAACATTAGCTAAAATTGACATAGATCAAAATCAAGAAATTGCTGCTCAATTAAGAATACAATCTATTCCTACGGTCTATACTTTTTTTGAAGGTAAGGTTGTAGATGGTTTTCAAGGATCAAAGACTAATAGTGAGATATTGGACTTTGTTAAAAAATCAGCAAATCTTTCAGGCCCAGGAGAAGAAGTTGAAAATTTGATATCTATGGCCAAACTATCAATCGAAGAAAGGAATTGGAACGATGCAAATGAAATTTCTCAAAAAATATTAACTTTAGATCCCGAAAATCATATTGGCTTTGCTTCTTTAATTAAATCCATGATAGGACTTAATCAATTTTCGGATGTAAGAGAAATTGTTGACGCTTTATCCACAGAGATAAAGGAATCAAAACCAGTAGTGGAAGCTTTGAAGTCACTTGAACCGTCAGAAAAAGCATTTAAAGCTCAAGAAAACATTCAAGATTTAGAAAAGCAACTTCAAAACGATCCTAACAATTTAGAAAACTTGCAAGAAATGGCTGTGGCTCTTTATGGAAAAGGAGATATAGCTACATCTTTTGATTTGCTTTTAAAATCAATAGAGAAAGATAAAGAATGGAATGATCAAGCTGCAAGAAAACAATTAATAGAATTTTTCTCGTCAGCTGGTTTTGATGCAATTGAGACTATAAATGCCAGAAGAAAACTTGCTTCTCTATTGTTTTCATAAATTTTTTAGATTTTAACTACAGGATATAAAAATATTGCATAAACTACCAAAACAAATTCCAATTTTTCCACTCCAGGGAGTTGTAATGTTTCCCAATACTTATCTCCCCTTAAATATCTTTGAACCACGCTATTTGAAAATGATAGATGAAGCTCTTGCAACAGAATCTAGACTGATTGGAATGATACAACCAATGGTGGTTAAAGATAAATTGGATGCAAGTTTTCATAAGGTGGGTTGTGCTGGAAAGATTATTAAGTTTGAAGAAGTCGAAGATAACAAATATCTGATCACTCTTAAAGGATTAAGTAGGTTTAATTTGATTAAAGAAAAAACTAATGATGATAATTTTAAGGTTGCTGAAATAGATACTAGTAATTTTGTTAAGGATCTTCAAAAAGAGAAAGTTAAAGAAGGTTTTGGTAATCTCAAAATAGCTTTAAAAAAATATTTTCACGCAAAAGATATTAGAGTAAACACTGAAATAATTGATGCATGCAAAGATTATAATCTGGCAGATCAGATCGCTATGATCTGTCCACTTGATTCAGAAGAAAAACAATTACTTTTAGAAACATTATCTATAACAAAAAGAAACGCATTATTATTATCAATAATTGAAAGTTATACTAGTGAAGCTAATATTTCTGAAGTTATTAAACATTAAAAGGGTTTATAATGAATGCTTGGCCTTTATCAATAAAAAAAATGCAAGACGGTAAGGAGTTATTAATCCTATTTGATGATAATTCTGAATTTTCTATTTCAGCAGAGTTGTTAAGAGTTGAGGGGCCATCTGCTGATATTCAAGGTCATGGTGGCCCAAAAATTATAGTTAAAAATAAGAATGATATTCTTATCAGTAGAATAGAAGAAGTTGGAAATTACGCAATTAGGATAATATTTTCTGATGACCATAGTTCAGGTATTTTTAGTTGGGATTTATTATACGATTTTGGAAAAAACCAAAAAAAATATTTGAATAATTATTATAACTCGCTTTGATTATTTGGCAGCAAGTTTGCTGAAAATATTCTTTAATTTACTTTTATTCAAAGTCTCCATACCTTTAGATAATATTGTTTGAGCAATATTTGAATTTGAAGCAAACCCATAGAACAAGAAATCAGTAATGGCTGTCATTGCAATAGTTTTGGATAATCTATCTTTCTTGTAAGAATTCAAAATAGAGATATCACCTAGATCATTCCCAAACTTTGAGCTCTCTTCTATTGAATTCAGAACAGAAACACAGTCTCTCATAGCTAGATTTAAACCTTGACCGGCAAGAGGATGTATAGAATGAGCAGCGTCACCAATCAACATAGCTCTATTAGCTGTTGGATTGATAATAAAGTTTAAATCCAAAGGCCAAGAAGAGAGATTATTGTTTAAATTATTAATTTTTTTTATAGGTTTGAAATTTAGATTTAAATTAGAGAAAAAATTTTCTAATTTTTCACATATATATTGTTCAGGATTATTTTTTGATAGGATATTTTTATATTTAGTTTCCTCTACGCTCAAAACAAAATTTATTTTATTCTTATTTTCAAATGGAAGTAACCCTATTGGCCCTAATTCAGTAAAAGCTTGAGTGGCTGTTAACTTGTGGTCTTTTGATTGTTCTAAGAAGCCTGATATAGCTATGTGACCAGTTTTTTTTAAAATAGTTTTGATTAATAGTAATTTTCTTAATTGAGAATTCTTTCCATCTGCGCATAAAACTAAATTTGTTTTGATATAATGTTTGTCATTAAAATACAAAGTTCTTTCGAAATTATCGCATGTAGTGTTAGTAACAAAATTTTCAAATTTTTTAATATCATCTAATTTTGAAAAAATAGAATCTAACATAACTTTATTTTTTACTACTGCTCCAAAGTTTTGTTCTTTGTTGGAGTTATTCCAAATCAATGGAGTTGTGTTTTTTTTGCCAAAAACTTGGATTTTTTTTACATTTGTGTAATCACTTTTTTTTAGATCACGCCAAATATTTAATTTACTTAATAGTTCAATACTCTCTTCATTGTAAAAAGTTGTTCTAAGATCATTTGGTATTTTAATATTTGGCATAATCCATGCGATATCGTTCGTATTAAATAATTTTGATTTTTTTAATAGCAGAGCCATGATAGCTCCTGTCATACCACCTCCTACAACACATATTTTATAAAAATGTTCTTGGGGTAAAGGTTGTTTATTTGTTAATGATTTCATATTATCGAACTTTATTAATTGTGATGTATTAGTTTTAACTATTTATAACTATAATATATAATTTAAATAAATTATTAATTTTTTAAGAGGTCAAATGGTTAATTCAGATTATAATGTATTAAAAGATTGGATGTTTGGTAAACTAAATTTTCTTTTAGAAGACTTAGACCCAAACCCTAACTATCCTATATTAAAAATGTCATTGGGTGAACCAACTCTAAAAATGCCTGATTTTGTCAGACATGAATTATCTGTCAATTTTAATGAGTGGGGGAAATATCCCCCTAGTGCAGCAATTCCTGAATTAAGTAATAGTATATTTAAATATATAGAGAGAAGAAATCCAGGAGCAGAAAAAATTATTAATATAAATAAAAATATTGTACCTGTTCCTGGTACACGTGAACCTCTACACTTAGTTGGATTACTAGCTAAAAACACAAAAGCTGGAGAAACAACAGCAATAGTAACTAATCCTTTCTATCATGCATGGCGTGCTGGAAGTATTTCGAGTGGATCTAAAATTCATTGGTTAAA
>ERZ651776.4086-NODE-4086-length-13820-cov-6.302772_pt1 | contig 13820 bp, 8 predicted proteins | sample MGYA00514761_ERZ651776 | MGnify/ENA metagenome assembly ERZ651776 | reverse complement strand
TGACAGTGATTGTTTGGTTTTTACCGATTAGTGATTGTCTGATGACGAATCTTTTTGAAATTAAATTTTGCATAGTTATTATATTTAGTTATTAAGTATTTACATTTATATTATCAATAGACATTTGTATTTAGTATGTATAAACGTGTATATTAGTTTAGTAGTAGAATATGTCATGATGTCATACTGCAATGTGTCATTGTGTCATACATTAATATATATATTATTAACAGTAATGTCATGACTATCTGTCATATAGGTGACAAGATGTCATACAATTGTAGCATTTAACTGTGATGTAAGGTGGAGTATACTCTTCCGACAGTGTTACAGGGTCAGGCTAATGTGTTACAGTTATATTATCAGGAGCGAGACGTATTGTGTATGTGTGAATCAGCATGTATCTATAGAATAACTCTAAAACCCTAGCAAAAAAGTCTAATATCCTACTGAAATGACCAGAAAAGTTCGTATATATGACTGCAAAACCTAAAATGCAATGGGGACCCGGCAAAATGAAACGCGTTTCCGTTAGAAAAAGAAGGTGAGAAGAAGAGGGGCAGCACTATACCTCTATATACGTAACGTTTTTTTAAAACAGGACATAAGCCTTATAAGTTATATAAGTAAGTAGCTATTGTCACGTTATATGTAAAATGCTAGTGAAATGTGTAAGTATATATAATATATAAAGAACATAAAATTAACTAACAAAATATACATAATGGCTAATATACAAGCGTATCCAACAGGAACACCTAAAGTAGATGACTTACTACTTGGAACTAGCGTGCCACTACCCAACACGGACGCTAAGCCTACTACAAACAATTTCAAAGTATCAGATATATCATCTCTAACAAATATAGGCTACACGGTTTATACAGCATTGATAACACAAGCAGGTACAGCGGCTCCAGTTGCAACAGTGTTACAAAACACTACAGGTGGAACAATTGCATGGACAAGACCAACTAATCCAGGAGTTGGTAGATATGTAGCTACAATATCAGGCGCTAACTTTACCGCTAATAAAACGGCTGTAATAGTAACATCTGGCGGTAACAGCGATATGATACTTAGACCAGTAGTTAGTTCAACAACAACAGTGGACTGGTATAACATTGATTCAAGCGACAATGCAGTATCAGACGTAATATCAGCAACAACAACAGTAGAAATTAGAATATACTCATAAACAATGGCAAGAATAAGTTCGTATGTATTTGATGCAAACGTTACTGACAACGATGCCTGGATAGGTACTGAAGCTAGTAACAGACAAACAAAGCAGTTTACGGCTGCAGCTGTTGCTAAATACCTAAACATAAAGGGTAAGATATCTATATCTGCCCAAATGATATTTAAGTTAGTAGATCTTGCTGCTCCTACTGCTGGAGATTTTGTAGGACCTGCGGATGGTAGCTTAATATCTGCAGCAACAACAATGGATTTGTCTATAACAGATGTAAGCGGTGCTAATACGGTAGCTTTTATAACTTATTTAGTAGGTAACAACATACTTATAAGTGAGCAAAATAATATTAATAACTTCGGTCATTTTACTATAGATTCTTATGTTCAGAAAACAGCAGATGTTTATACTCTTACATTAACATCGTTAACAGGTAATGGTAATTTTGACGTAGATAAGTTTTATGACTTTGCTGTTTTTACTTTATCTTCACCTGATAAAACATTTGAATTTACACAAGGAGTACCTGCTACAACTTGGAACATACAACATAACTTAGGAAAATTTCCTTCTGTCTCTGTAATAAATAACAACAACATTATAATAAACGGTGAAGTAACTTATATAGACAACAATAACGTACAACTAAACTTTTCTGCTGGATTTACTGGCAAAGCATATTTAAACTAAAAAAACATGGCAATAAATTTTTTAAACAAGGTTGATTTTAACCAAAACGAGATAGATAAAGCTAGGCTTGTAAACGAAGTTAACGACACGGCTGCTGGAACTCCAGTTGACGGTCAGCTATATTATAATACTACGGATAATGTAGTTAAAGTAGGTGAAGGTGGAGCTTGGGTTTCAATATCAGGTGATATAACAGCTTTAACACAAGGTACATATATAAATATAGATACTCCAGCTGGACCTATACCTACTATTAACCACGATTTAACAAGTAGAACAGATACCACTAGCGCAAGTTCTCCAGGTTCAGCTGGTACTTTTACAACTGTTGATAGTGTTACCACAAACTCAACAGGTCACGTTTCGGCGTTAAACCTTAAAACAATAACACTACCAACATCTGACAACTATGTGTCTTGGACTTTGGATGGTGACACGGGAACGCCACAAACTATATTAAGTGGCGATACTGCTACTTTTACAGGTGGAACAGGTATAAATACTACAGTTGCGCTAAATCCAGACACACTAACTATAGATATTGCTAATACTGCTGTAACCGCAGGTTCTTATACAAATGCATCGTTAACAGTAGATGCACAAGGTCGTTTAACAGCTGCTTCTTCTGGTACTGCTCCGCTAACTAACATAACGGCTGGAGATGGTCTTATTGAGACTGGAGCCGCAACTACACCAACAATAAGCGTTGACTACGTAGGTTCTGATAACTTTATAGCTTTAAGAGCTGTAGGTACACCAGCTACTAGTGATCAAATATTGTTCAATGATATAAGTGATAATAATACTGTAAAAAAGATTAGTATTAGTAGTCTACCATTAGATAACTATTCTGGATGGGTTATACAAGGTGACAGTGGTCAAGCAAGTATTAACTCAGCTGAAATATTAGATATATCAGGAGCTTCAGGTAGTAAAGCTGGAATAGACACTAGTGTTGCAACTGGTAATCCTAATCAAATGACGGTTAGTCTTGATTTAAATGAAATAACTACAGTTACCACGATGGCATCAAGCGAGTTCTTAGTTGGAGTAAATTCGTCAGGTGCTAATGAAAAAATAACAATAGCAAATTTACATCTAAACCAATTTGGTGATGCTGAAGCAGATATTGATCTTGGAAACAATAAGCTATTAGATGTAAAAACTGGTACCGCTGGAACAGATGGTGTTAACTTAGCACAAGTACAAGCAATAGCAGCAGGCGTTGGAATATTCCAAGGAGGATATAATGCAATAACAAATAGTCCAGCTTTATTTGGAGGAAGTAACGTAGCTTTAGATCAAGGTGATTACTATGCTGTGACAGATTCAAACAACACTTCATTCTTAGGAACTGTGGTAGAAGTTGGGGATTTAATATTTGCAAATAATGCAATCGCAGCAAGTTCAACACCAAGTGCTTCAGATTATACTATTGTTCAATCAGGACAAAGTATAGCTGGACAAGGTGCTACTGATGGTGCGACTGTAAAAGGTGTAGCTGGTTTTAACTCAGCGCATTTTAACGTTACAGGAAACGGTTGGGTATCTTCTGATATATACTCCGGAGGTTCAAATTTAGGTATTGTTCCATCAGGAGGTACTAGTAGTAAATTTTTACGAGGCGACGGTTCATTTGAAGTTCCAGCTTACGTTACTTACTCAGCAATGAATACTGCTACTTTAGGTTTAGGTAGACTTAGATATGCTCTAGGATCAACACCTGCTGCTAACTCTCAATCAACTACCGCTGGTAGAACATATGGAGTTACTAAAAACGCAAGTGATCAATTAATAGTTAACGTTCCTTGGGTAAACACAAGTGCTGTAACTTCGGTTAGTTCGTCTACTGATAATGATCTTTTAGGTATTGAAGTATCTCCCACAACAGGAGCTGTAAAAGTTGGTCTTGATATTAATGGATTAACAGCAATTTCTACTCTTGCTGACGCAGACACTTTACCTATTTATGACGGAGGCACTAATAAGAAAATTTCTTTATTGCAATTAGAAAACCATATTGGTGCGGCTAAATCTAAAAGGTTTATACTTAACACAACTACACCTAATGTATCTCAGCAAGCTTCTCCTCCAGGTGGAACTATAGGATGGGTGGTTGATTTAAACGCTTCTTTAGGTATAATTGATGCTTTGGACTGTATAGTAGAAATTATAGAAACTTCTAATGGAAGAACGGTATATGCAGAAGTAACACGAACAGGTACAAGTACATTATCAAAAGTAACAATTAACTTCTCAACCCCAGTGTCGCAAGGCGCATACCAAGCTTTAATTACTAGAATATACTAATCTAATCCAATACACTACATGGCATTGAATTTTTTAAATGATGGATATTTCGCCGGCAAGGTAGGTATTGGAACAGATGCCCCAGGTAGTAACTTAGATATAAAAAGTGCCATGGGTACCTCAGGTGAGTTTAGCGCCGCCCAGTTAAGACTTGACTCGAGTGATACTGTAGACACTACAGGTTTTCAAGGAATTAGGTTTGCAACAAGTACAGCAGTTAACTATGGGTGGACTATTGGCGCAAATAGAAGTTCAAATGGTAGAGGCTCTTTTAGATTTTTTGAACATAACAATAGCTTAGTAGGAACTGAAAGATTTACTTTAGAACAAGATGGCAACGTCGGGATCGGGACGCCTAATCCTGGTGTTAAGCTAGATGTAGCGGATGTGATAAGAGGTAGAAACTCAATAAGAGTTGACGGAGCAGCAACTGGTAGCCCTTATTTTGGTTTATATCAAAACGGTTCGGAAAAGGCTTATATTCAATATGTTGATTCTGGTGACAACCTTACTGTTCAGTCAGATGGTGTTGTCACGTTAAAAACAGGTTCTACAGAAAAAATGCGTATCACCTCAGGAGGCAACGTCGGTATCGGGACGACGAGTCCGGATCAAAAGCTGACAGTCAATGGAAGCGTAAAATATAACACACAGATTACCACGCTTACTAATATGGGCCAAAAAGCTTTTATAGGTATAAGCTCAGGCTCAGGTGCTCAAAAGTTTAAAATTTACAAAAACACAAATACTACAGATGGCTACGCGAGATTTACAATAGATAGAGCCTATGATTATGGCGATAATAACCAAATGGTTCAAGAGGCTGTTTTTCAAAGAAGAAACACAACTAAAAACTTTGTGTTTAAATATGAGGGAGACGTAGCAACCGGGGATGATGTATATTTAGAAGTTTACGAATTATCTAACGGCCAAGTAGAAATATGGTTTTGTGTTGATGATTTTGCACAATCTATAATAGAAGTTATTTCAAACCCAGGTACTTCAGAAATATTCACATCACCATCAGCCGGAACACCAACAGGAACTTTAATACATTCATCTAATCCAGATACTGAAACGCCAAACTGGGATAGTTATCAAGGTGATGGATATTTTGCCGGCAACGTTGGTATCGGTACGACTAGCCCTACTTCAGAGTTGCACATAGAAGCCTCTGACAATCCTAATTTGCTAATAACAAGGGCGGGTGTTAATAAGGTTTTATTAGGAGATTCCGGAAGCAATAATGGAGGTGACTTACTGCTTTATAACACTAGTGGAACTTTAACAACCCTTATAAGATCAGGTTCAAATAGCTATCTAAACGGTGGCAACGTCGGTATCGGGACGACTAGTCCTGGAGGAAAACTAGAAGTAGATGGAACGTATGGTGATTTGAAAATTGGTGATCCTAGTGTTGGCACTCAGATAACATATTATGATACCACAAGAATACTTATGAATTCTACGGATATTAAGTTTTATACAAATAGTCTAACAGAAAGAATGACTATTGAATCAAACGGCAACGTCGGGATCGGAACGGATAGTCCTAAGCAAAAACTACACGTATCTGGCGGTACAACAGCTGGTGATGTTACTAAAATGGTTATTGGAGCAACAGGTGGTAATGCAGAATCTTATTTGTATTTAGCTGAATTATTTTCTGGAGATAATGTTAATTACGGGTTTTCTTTTGTAGCAGACGGTAATTCATCTAATAATCTTTTATTTAAAAGACATAGCAATAGTACTTCTGGTACAACTGTTATGGAAATAAGAAGAGATAGTGATCAAATTAGATTTAATGGATATAGCGGTACAAATCAAACAGGTACTCCAACATACATATTAGGTACAACCAGCGGTGGTGATATAGTAAAAGTATTAGGTGGTAATATACCAATAGCAGCACCTGCTGCGCCGTCTACTGTTACAAGTACAATAGTTGGCGAGACAATTGAAATAGAATTTAATCAATCATCTACCTCAAACATAGATTATTACCAAGTATGGTCGTCTGATGACGGCGGTGATTATGGTATTATAGGGCAAATAGCTCCTGTAGATTTTTCTTCAACGATGACAGTGGTAGATACTACTTTCGTAACAGGTGGCACAATGTCTTATCGTGTCTATGCTGTAAAAACCGGTATATATTCCTCAGCCGCTACAACAAGCAAATCATATACGGTTAGTGCATTATCAGTAACAGCTATGACTGTTGTTAACCTTAACACGGCATATTATATACAATACGAAAAACCGGTGTCAAGATTCATAGATCATATTGAGATATATATGGATTCTCAAACAACATTAGCTGCGTTAAACAGAAATAACGCATCAATAGTTTATAGTGGGCAAAACGCGTCATATATGAGAAATGTAAACACTAGTAATAATTTCCATCAGTTTTGGGTAGAAGTAGTAACAACGTAATTATAGTAAAATGGAACCAGGAACAACAAGGGAATATTGGGAAAATTGTTTAGCTGAATATAAATTAGCTTTAGAAGAAGAATTTGCTATGCTACCTGGAAAAGGGTTTGACGACAATACAATACAATTATTAAAATTTGAAATAAACGAATGTATAAAACAACTAGCTTAGAAAGAACAGACATACAGTCTATTGTAGGCGCGATAGCAAACGACTATGATGGTCAAGTAGCTATAGTACCTGCGTCTAAAAGAGGCATGAGTAATGTTACTACATCTAGCGGTAGTGGTCAATATGATGGCGGCGATAGAGTTATTGGTTATAATAACGGATATGAAATAGATGGTGATTTACTTTTCACTGTTGGTTGGGGCGACGGTTTTGCAGTACGTAGACTTAATAATGACGGTACAATGACAAGGTTGTTTTATGATAGTCAATTTTTATGGAGAGATACTAGTAGCACATATAACCACTTACAATCTGTGGCTATTGATAAAACAAACCAAATAGGTGTTGTAATGACTTACAATGTAGAAGGATATACTACTTTTGATTATAGCGGCTGCACTAACGGAGGAACAACATTTGTTAAAGACCCTAGACCAACTCACAGCAATCCCGACGTATTTATAGGCTCACAAGATATAGCAGGTGGTTATGTAAACAGAGTAGGTGGTGGTTATTACAGTGGATTAGCAGCAGCAGGTGAATGGATTTATGCCGGCGACCATGATGCTCATCATTACAAGAAAGTAATGCGTAGAAATATAAACACTGGTGCTGAAGAAAGATTGTCAACAACAGACACTAATGTGATGTATTCTGGATCAGCTCCTGAAGACAGAAATGGATATAGAGGCAAGTGTTATTACGATAGTGTTAACGATAGAATAATGTACGGTAGATTTTATAATGCAAACTTTGTATTAGTTCTTGACGCGTCTACATCAAGTCCTAAAACAGTTTGGTGTGATATGGCTGACGCTGGACAAGGGGACGACGGTTATGAACATGGATGGTTTATTCCAGATCCTGTAAACGCACCAAATGTTTTTTTTATTGGTACAAATAGTAGGTTTTCAAAAGTAGATATAACACCTTGTTTGTCTGGAAATACAGCAACAGTATCAAAACAAGTGTTTGTAAACGGAACAATTGCAGGTAACAATTATAGTGTAGAAATGAGATCAGGCACAAAATATCAATCTGCTGCCAACGGAGAACCTACAGACAAAATGCCAGGTCACCCTAACTTTATGCCAACATGTGCAGATAGAGGTAGAGCAATGATTCCTGGTTGGATAGACGAAGATAATAGTGTTGTAGTTGCCCTTTATAGATATAATAATACAACTGAAGATACTACTTCGCTAGGAAGAGGTAGATCATATAGAACTGACTATGGAAACAATTTAGTTAGAATGTATTCAGCTAACGGTACGCCTTGGTGGATTCAAACTGGATATGGGGCAGACGGTCATGGTTTTAGAATATGGAGTGATACTTATAGAAATGAAATGTTTGAAAACTGGAGTGTTCAGTATGGCGTTTATTCTTTAGATAATTCAGCTAATATTGATTTTGTATATTGGAATCAAGAAGGTTATTACACTCCTTCAAATTGTAGTTTAAGTTTCTTTGTATCTAACGACAATGGTTCTACGTGGGAGACTTATGCTGGCTCTAGTACCGCAGAGCATAATTTTACATCAGCAGGTACTCAATTGCTTTGTAAAATACAAGGAAGCGGAACTGTTGCTAAAAATGGTTATAAAATGAGTAACACTACAGATACTATAACTTTTGGTACCAAGTATGCATCAGAAATGGATCCTAGTATCCACAATCAAATGACAAGATTTAAATTAAAAGGTAAAAAAACATAATATGGCTACAGTAACTGGAACAAGAAGATTATTAGATATATCTGGTAATAACATATCTACAGAAGTAAGCTTAGAGGCATCAGGTACCTTACTAGATGTTAATGGTCAATCTGGAACTTCAGGTCAAATACTTAGTTCTACAGGTTCAGCTATAGACTGGATTGACACTTCTACTATAGTGCAAATACCTGCAATACTTTCTAATGGTACTGTACCTTCTTTAAACACAGGAATAACAGCTACTGAAGTAAACACGCTTCTTGGCACAATGACTGGTTTTGGAGTGAGTAACCTGCCTTCGGGTACAGGAACTACTTTCACAATAACTAACGGTCAAACATTAGGTATAGTAGGCGGCACAGATATACAAGCGGTTGTAAATACAACTAATGAAACTATTACGTTAAACTACACTGGATCAGCAGGTGATGTAACAGCTGTTCAAGCAGATACAACTGATGAGTATAAAGGTATTGAAGTAACTGACAGTGCTGGTCCAATTCCTTTAATTGGACTTGATATTAACGGATCAACTGCTTTAGCTTCAACTGCTAACAATGCTGATGAGTTAATGATCTATGATAATTCTAACGCAGAAAACAAAAAAATAACTGTAGCTAATTTAATGGCTGCTGCTCCACAAGGAGACATAACACAAATCATACCTGGTACTGGTATGACAGGAACTAGCTTAACTGGTCCAATACCTACACTAAATGTTATAGGTGGCGCTGGTTTAACAGCTAATGCTGATGATATGGCAGTTGATTATTTAGGTACCGATAGCATTATAAAAGCAGCACCAACTGCGTCGGGAGCAGTTGCAATAGGAGACTTTTTACTTTTTGCAAATTCTTCTGGTAATGTGTTTGAAACAACTATGAGTAATTTGCCGTTTGTAACAACTACAGGCAATCAAAGTATTGCTGGTGTTAAAAGTTTTAGTGGGAAGATTGGTGCAGATGGTGGTATAGATGGATTAACAAATGCAAATGGTGGTATATCTGGTTCTAATTATAATATAACTGGAGTTAATGTTTTACAAATAAACGATCCAGGTGAGGCTATTGAATTTTCTGGTACAACAACTGTGTATTTAGATGTAATTGATGATGCTGTTGATGATAAGCTAAGAATAAGGAACGCAACTCAATTAGATCTTAATTCAACCGCAAGAATAACAAACTTAGTAAATCCAACAGGCTCACAAGACGCGGCAACTAAAAATTATGTAGATAACGCTATACCAGTTGTCCCAGGAGAAAGCTACATAAACGCAGCTACATTTGCTACAGGAACAGGTATTATAACAGGTACTGGTGTTGGAAGTGCGGGATTCACTGTAGATATAGACGGAAGATATCCTGTAGGTAATGTATTAAATACAGAATTTTATCTTGCTTTACAACAGAATCCAGTAGGAACCACATACGGCAACGGGGTTTCAACTGCACCTACATATTACTTTGGTCAAAAAGCAGGTGGTAGTGACGCTATGAGATTTTACGCGGAATCTGCAGCCTCAAATGATATTACGGCAGTATGGGAAATTAATGATGATATTGAAACTGGTTTAACTTGGTTATTCAGAAACAAAAAAACATACTCGCCTTATACAGCTACAGACGCACTAAAAATAGATGGCGATGGGGATGTTACAGTTGGCAAAGACTTAACAATTACTGGAGGTGATATAGTGCTATCTGGCACAGGTAGAATACAAGGCGTAGATACAGTGTCTGCTTCAACTGATGCTGCAAACAAAGCTTACGTCGACGCAAGTGTACCATCAGTTGGAAACGGAACACTTACAATGACCACAAGCACAGGTCTTGACGGTGGTGCTACATTCACGGCTAATCAATCTGGTAACTCTGCATTTGCTGTTACATTAGATTTAACTGAAATAAGCTTAGGTGCTGGTTTAGATTCAACAGCAACAGGATTAACTTTAGATTTATCTGAATTTACAGATATGACAGCAGGTATGACTGCTACAGACGAGTTTATAGTATTAGATTCAGGGGCAGAACGTAGAAAAGCTGCAGGTGAAATAGGATTAAGCATATTTAATAATGACGCTGGATTTATAACTTCATCTTCAGTTGGCAATGGAACATTAACAGTACAAGGAACAGGCGTATTAGGCGGTTCAGGAACTTTTACAGCTAATCAATCTGGTAATTCAATAATATCTGTAACACACGATAACTCGGGAGCAACAGCAGGTTCTTATACGAATGCTAATATTACAATAAACGCATCAGGGCACATTACCGCCGCAGCAAACGGAAGTGATGCCAATACTAACTACTACACTACAACCGCTACATTTAATACAGGAAACGGTATTATTAGTTTTTCTGGAGCTGGCGGCCAACCTGCTTATTCTGTAGATATAGACGGAAGATTTTTACCACTTGCTGGTGGCGTGATGTCAGGAAAAATTGGTAGATCATCTGCAATTGTAGGTTTTTTAGAAGGTTCTTATAATAACGTTGGTGCAAATGGTTTAAATACAAACCCTATATACACTATAGGAAGTAGCTATAACCCGGCTTCAACAACTTTAGGTAACATGTATGGTGTTGGATATGCATCAGCTGGCGCTTCTTTTATAACTTTAACAGGTGCTAGTAATTGGGGCTTTTATGTTGCTGCTGATGGAGACGCAAGAGTTTGGCTTGACGGTAGTAATGGAAACATATCCCATGCAGGAGATTTATATGTTGGAGGCGGTGATATAATTTTATCAGGCACAGGACGTATTCAAGGTGTAGATACAGTATCATCAGGTACGGATGCAGCAAACAAAACTTACGTTGATAATGCTGTCGCGGGTGTACCTCAGGGTGATATTACAAATGTAAGTACAACCTCACCAATAACAGGTGGCGGATCAAGTGGTTCTGTAACTATTGCTCATGCAAACTCAGGAGTTACCGCGGCAACTTATACAGCAGCAACAATTGCAGTAAATGCGACTGGACACATAACATCTGCTTCAAGCAATACTATACCTACAGTAAACAATGCAACTATAACTATAAATGCAGGTACAAACTTAACAACTGGTGGTGATTTTACAACTAACCAAAGTAGTAATGAAACAATTACTATTAATATGGCAACTGGTGGTGTAGGAGCTGGAACATATGGTTCTACATCTAACAGTACTAAAATAGACAATATAACTGTAGACGCTTACGGTAGAATAACTGCAGTAACAACAGGAGCTACTGGAAATGGAGATATAACTGGTGTAACTGCTGGAGCAGGTTTATCAGGTGGAGGTACATCAGGTACACCTACTGTTAGTGTTGATTATTTAGGTACTGATAGTATTATAAAAGCAGCACCAACCGCTTCAGGATCAATTAGCACAGCAGATTTTGTGCTTATTGCAAATTCTTCTGGTAATGTGTTTGAAACAGCTTTAAGTACTCTTCCTTTCTCTAATTACAGTGGTTGGAATGCTGATGGTGATACTGGAAGCGCTACTGTTACTAGCGGTGGTACATTAATATTTGATGGTGGCACTCAGCAAGGTATAAGAACTGTAGCTAACAACTCTGGATCAGGCGGAACAATTAGTGTTATTTTAGAAATTGACAACTTAGCTGTAGACACAGGAGTACAAACTTCTGATTTCTTAGCGTTAGCGCCAAGTGGTGGTGCAACTAAAAAAGCTACAATAGCAACTATCCTTGCCCTAGCACCACAAGGAGATATAACTGGTGTTACTGCAGGAAGTGGTTTATCTGGTGGTGGTACAAGTGGTTCAGTTAGTTTAGCAGTAGACTATGGAACAGCTGGTTTGATAGCTGATTCACCAGGTGGTTCAGGAGCTCCAGATGTTGATGATTTAGTATTAATTGGCCTAGATTCATCATCAAGTGGTGAAACAAGAGCTTTTACTTTAGCTGATTTACCATTTATAAGAACCTCAGGTACTCAAAGCATTTCAGGTACTAAAACTTTTACAACTAAAGTCATATCAGCTGATATTGAAATGACAAGCGTACAATCTAGAGCAAAACTAAGTGTTTGGTCTGGTAGTACGTATGGTTTTGGTATGCAAAGTGGCTATACGTTTGGAGGCCTTGCCAATGATTACGCTATTACATCTCAAATGAGCGACACTAGTAGTCGAGGTTTTTGGTGGGGAGACAGTGCCCATACAAACGCCCAAGGAGCAATGGCATTAACTACAAAAGGTTTGTTAACTGTAGCAGGTGGTATGAGATTGGCATATGGAGAATCAGACACTACATCACCAGCAGGTACTTATAAATTGGATGTTGGTGGTCATACTTTAATAAATGGAACCGAAGTAGTAAGAACTTCTACTGGGGTTGGTGATTTTTATTTAGGAAATTTTGCAACCGCTAATCATTTTAGATTTCACACTAATAATAGCCAGACCTATTTTGACATGAATTGCGGTCAAATTAACTGGAGACAAGGAAGTTCAACTAGGTATTATTTTTATCCTTCAACTGCTAACATGACTATCAATGGTACGTTAACACAAAACTCGGACAGTAGAGTTAAGGAAAACGTAGTTGAAATAGATAATTGTATTAGTAAAGTACAAGCAATGCGAGGTGTTTACTATAACAGAACTGATTTTAACACAGAGGTTACTAAAGTAGGTGTTATAGCACAAGAGGTTGAAGCTGTTTTACCAGAGCTTATATTAGAAGCTTCTGACACAGGGCTTAAGTCTGTGGCTTATGCAGAGTTAACAGCTGTGCTAATAAACGCAATAAAAGAGCAACAAGAAATAATAGAAGATTTAAAAATAAGAATAACTGAATTAGAAAACTAATAACTAAACAAAAAACAAAATGGCAATTAATTACACGTGGAATGTTCCACAAATGCAAGCACACATTGAATCTGACGGTCAAGATAATGTAATCTTTCGAGTACATTATATATATTTAGGTACTGAAGAATCTGGAGGAATTACTTATTCAGAAAACTATATGGGTACACAAGATTACACTTATACAGCAGGAGATCCTTTTGTACCTTACGAAGATACAGAAGCTTTTGAAGCTGTAGTTATTGGATGGTTAGAAGGATCATTAGATGTGCCAGCAATGCAAGCAGTAATAGAAGCAAGTATAGCAAAGCAAATAGCACCGGTAAACGAAGACTTATATTTTACATGGCAAAACCCAGCACCACCAGCAGAAGAGGAAGAAGAAGAATAGGTAAATTTCACTTAAAACAAGTGATAATACACATATACCGGCTCGGGAAAGAGCAATAACCAATGTCTAAC
>ERZ651776.4084-NODE-4084-length-13829-cov-4.776542_pt1 | contig 13829 bp, 10 predicted proteins | sample MGYA00514761_ERZ651776 | MGnify/ENA metagenome assembly ERZ651776 | reverse complement strand
AAATAAGTGATCTGTAGAACGTTGAATTGATTTCATGTACTGAGAACTGAGCTTTGAGTAACTGAATGTGCAAAAAAGTCAGCCGATGCCGCTGTGGAGCCCATCGCACCTGACTTTAATTGAATGTGAAGTTAACAACCACAAAAGTTTACAAAATACACCGTTGATGTGTCTTCTTTTTTCAACTCCGTATATCGTATGTCTTCATCGTTTTTATTCTACAGCTCTGTATTACTTTTACCATTTGTGACACCCTCCATCCACCCCTCCGGCCACGTCCCATCGCAACCAGGTGGATAAGTCTCCTCCCCATTCAACAGGCTGAACCGTCCCTTCTCCCTCGGAAACGCCATGGCATCCTCAGGCCACGGCCAACCCCCGAACTCCGTCTTACGGTAGTCCGCAAATGCCTGCTGAATCTCCCCCTGCGTGTTCATGACAAAGGGGCCGTGCTGGGCCACCGGCTCAGAGATTGGCACCCCTTGGAGGACGAGGAATTCGACGCTGTCGTCAGAATTGTCGTTCGTCGACTTGTCGTTCGTCGACTTGTCGTTCAAGAGCGACACAAACTCGCCCTTCTCATTAAAACCGAGGGCAAGAGCCTGGAGACCCCTCTTAGCCACTTCGGCCTTGAGCTCCTTCACGCTCATGTCCTCGGGTCGCTTTCGCTTCCCTTCCTGTACCTTATTGCTGAGAATGGTGGCCTTCTGGGCATCTAGAGTGACGAGAGTCTCCGGGTCAATCGTCTGGCCGTCGATCTGATAGGCGCCCCCCTCTATGCTATACACAGCCCGATTGCAGTTGGGCTGGCCGCTCTTGGGAAGTTCGATCTCGGATCCCCTGGGGAGAGTGATGTGCCAAGCTCCGACGTCGTGGGAAGGATCAGCTGCCCAAGAGGAGGGGCAGGGGGGCCTTGCGACCGTGCCGTTAAAATCCCCCGCGAACACCGTCAGCTTGGCCCCGTCCGCGAACGTCACCTTGGGAACCTCGTCCGACCAGTGCATGGCGAAGCTCGGCTCGGCCATCTTGTCCTTGGCCGGAAGGTTAAGCCAGAGCTGGAAGAACCGAGTCGGATTGTTGCGCTTGTCGCTGATCAGAGGGAACATCTCCCCGTGCACCACGCCCTTCCCCGCGGTCATCCACTGCACGTCCCCCTCGCCGTACCTGCCCGCATTGCCGTGCGAGTCGCTGTGGTCGATGATGCCGTCGATCGTGGCGGTTATTGTCTCAAAGCCTCGGTGCGGGTGCTGGGGGAAGCCAGGCATAAGGGAACCGTGGTACATTCGGTAGGGGGCACTGGGGTTGAAGTCGGCCCCGTTGCCGACACGGGGAGCCTCCATGCGAGAGTTTCCGGGAGGGTAGTCATCTTTGTGATACACACAGAAGAGGAAAGGGTCCAAGGTTGCTGCAGGATATCCTGACAGTCGGGCAATGTTAAGAATAGAAGGAGCTTTCATGGGGGGGCGGGCGGGGAGAGAGAGAGAGAGAGAGAGAGGTAGAGAGAGAGAAGTGTACAGGGTGTCTTTAAAGGTTAGTGTGACTGCTTGCTGACGCAGATTCCCACTTGAACACGTGAAGGTATCTCAATTAATTGTCGGAGAAAATCCTCGTATTCGCGGCTCCTGCATCGCGGCTCCTGCATGCGCTTGGCCTCCTCCCTGGTCTTTCTCTCGCTCCGCTCCCCTTCGCTCCTCCTCCCCCGTGGCACGTTCCTGTCACGGTTTCAGTTCCGCCTCATGTCCGACACCGAATACACGCCGCTTGTCACCTCCCCCACCAAGCCCGCCAAGCCCTTGGCCGACGTGGCGCCCGCCTTGCCGCTCTGCTTCGACCTGGCAACGTCCGCGCGTTCCTCCTGCAAGTCCTCCGGTCTGAAGATTGAGAAGGGGGCGCCCCGGGTCGGCGTTCCCAACCCGCAGTACAAGGGAAGCTACTCGTGGTACTTGCCGCAGCACTCCGTGAGCGCGATCAAGCAGCCGAAGACGAAGAACGGCCTCAAGTGCAAGGCGTGCGGGGAGAAATTTACAGAAGACCTCGTGGTCGTCGGCAAGGGTGGCAAGTCCAGCACGGTCTGCCGCCAGTGCTTCGCCAGGGAGCTCAGGGAGCAGAGGCCGGACGACATGGAGCTCTTCTACTTCCGGGGCGACTACGACAACGTGGAGGGCTTCAAAGAGCTGGAGGCGGGGAGGAGGACGGAACTGCTGTTTTGCCTGGCGGGGGAGGGGTGGGAGCCGTCAATGTTGGGGAAGAGGAAGGCTGAGGATGAGGATGAGGGTGAGGGTGAGGGTGAGGATGAGGGGGATAACGCTCCCGCCTCTCCTCCAAAGGCCAAGAAGGAGAAGAAGGAGAAGAAGGAGAAGAAGGAGAAGAAGGAGAAGAAGGAGAAGAAGGAGAAGGTCGCTGTCCAGTGCATCACTGCCAAGACGCCTTTGACCCCATTGCCCTTGCCAGCGGCCCCCTTCACGTGCGTGTCCTTCAACGTCGCCGGCCTCCGCGCCTTCTACAAGAAGGAACCCTCCGCCCTCCGCGACTTGCTCGAGCGCACCAAAGCGGACATGCTCACCATCCAAGAGCACAAGCTGCAGGAGGTGCACATTGAGGGCACACGTGAGGGCAAGAAAAAGGCTGAATCAGGCAAGAAGAAGGCTGAAGAGGAGGAGGTTGAGCTCGGAGCTGACCTCGGAGCTGACCTCGGAGCTGACCTCGGAGCTGACATCCTCGACGTAGGCTTCCGCGGCTTCCTCAAGGAGGTCGGCTACTCTGACACGTGGGCAGTCTCCAGTGCCAAGAAGGGATACTCCGGCGTGGCCGTCTTCCTCAAGGACTCGGCGGGGCCCGCCGGCTTGCCGCTCTCTGTGACCGTGGGCTCCATGGGCACCCCCTGTGCCGACGACGAGGGCCGCGCGATCACCGTCCGCTACGCCGCCTTCTCCGTCCTCACGACCTACGTGCCCAACTCCGGCCAGAACCTCGAGCGGCTCGCCTACCGCACGGACGAGTGGGACAAGGTCCTGCTCCGGCACGTGCGGAGCCTGGAGGAGGAGACGGGGAAGCCCGTCGTATGGTGCGGGGACCTCAACGTCGCGCACATGGCGAAGGACTGCTACAACTTCGGGGCGCCGCACCTGCCCAAGCAGGCCGGGCTGACGGAGCGGGAGCGCAACTCCTTCTCCGAACAGCTCCAGGCTGGATACGTCGACGCGTTCCGGCACCTGTACCCGGATCACGAGGGACACTACAGCTACTGGAGCATGCGCGCCGGCAACAGGGACACCAACAAGGGCCTGCGCCTCGACTACTTTGTTTGCTCCGAGGCCATGGTTAAGGAGGGGGGGGGGGGCGCGAGGCTCCACGACAGCTACATGCTGGACGACGTGAGGGGGAGCGACCACGCGCCCGTCGTTTTGGTTCTTGACGTGCAGGGGAGCTAAGGAGAGGAGAGCTAAGGAGAGGAGAGCTAAGGAGAGGAGAGCTAAGGAGAGGAGAGCTAAGGAGAGGAGAGGAAGGGAGGAAATTTAACATTTTCCAATAAAACAGAAAACAGTAGGAAAAATAATACCCACAAAGGCCGAGAAAAGTTGCCACGTACAAAATCGCACACAAAATATTACATAATTACCATTACCATTTGGCGTTGCAATCAAGTCCGCAGCTCCTTCCCCATGAACTTTCGCTTGCTGAAACTCATCCACCACTTGTTGTGCTCCCCGGACTCGTCATAAAAGCGATCCAGCAACCGCTCACTGCACTCCGTACGTGCTTGCTTAATGTAGGCTTTGAAAGTTTCAGTCTCATCACGGGATGATGGAGGGGGGAACATACCTCCCAGCGTCCACCCTGACTCTCCCGGGAGCGTGAATGACTTGATTGCCAGCTGATAAAGAGCAGCCTTTGCCTCCTTCTTTGATTTTACTCTCTCACATTCCTTCAAGCACAGTTGAATGTACAGGGTCAAGTAGATCAAAGTTCTATCTGCTCCAGTCTTCACTTCAAAGTTCTTGAACAACACATTTGCTCTGAAGGTTGTGATGGCCTCATCAATAATATCGGGGGAGTCATCAGTCTGGGGGGGTGCAGGACCCTTAATGGAGGTCTTGAGGGGCATGAAAGACAGACCGCATGCTTGCGCGAAGCCCTCGTCTTCAATCTTCGAATGATAGGCGGGCTTTTTGGGAGGAAGAGAGGAGAGTTGGAGAGAGATGGATCCGAGGGAAGAAGTGAAACAGGAGTGGGAAGAGGGTGAGGTGCTGGTTAGGTTTTGGATATCGTATTGTGGAGCTAAATCACAGGCACTCACCATCACAAGTGTTTTCAGCAGAAGTTCTTGTTTTGACTAGGTCTTAGTAAGAAGGTTTTTTTCAGGATCTCTGTCTCTCGGGATGTCGGGGATCCCGATGGAGAAATGGCTTCCTAGTCACCACAGGTTCAGCCTGTATCTATAGTCATGTTTCCACCACGCTGGCAATACACCACGACTGCCCTCTTGATACTTTTCTCCTCTTCAACTCCCACAACACTCCCTCACTGCAAGCTCCTGCATGTTGATGAAATCAGAATCCATCCAGCATCGGCAACAAATCCAATTACGCTCAACCTGCCCTTATCTCAATCGAGTGTCAGTGATACTGATATTTCTCAGCTGATCGACCCTGGGAATCCTTCGAGACTGTTAGAAGGCACATATTTCTCTCTTCAATTTCGGTCGACAGATGAAACTTTCTCGCCCTCGACAGCAACCTTTGATTTTTCATACACTCAAGACAACGGAAACGACCCACCGGGGATCAGTATAGATAGCAGTAATTACGCTGTAGTTTCGGACACCACTACTGGTTCAAATTATCGAGAGGTGCACGTATCCATCCCTGACTCGGCTTACAATGGATCTCCAAATTTCTATAGCATGAGTCACCTGAGCATCACCATCAGGTCAACGCAGGCATTCCCAACAGCCGGCGCGGGCGAGCTCAAGCTCCAATTGCTGACAATTTGCCACAATTTGCCTTCCCCAAATTACTGCAAAAACCCGACAACGACTCCATTTCAAAGTTCCTGTGAGAACTGTAACTGCCAACTTTGCCAGAACTGCGGGTGTACGACTAAGCGGTTGTGGCAGGCTTGCGGGTACGGAGAGTGCGATCACAACGGCTGCTGGTGTTCGCCTGTCTGCGACTGCTGCTCAGACTGTAGCGCTATAACTTGTAACTGTCAGACGTGTTGTAGCGAGAGTAGTTTCGATCACTGCTCAGACGGTGGGTCATTTGTTGTATCCTCCATCACACCGCAGTCCGCGGTGAGCTCAGAGACGAGCACCATCATCCTCATGGGCGAGGGTTTCGCCAACACAGCGTCGATGAAGTGCACGATTGGTGCAGAGGAGGTGCCTGCTCAATTCATCAGCTCAACTCAAATGTCGTGCGTCGCCCCTGCGAAGAATGTTGCCGTTGGTGGCGAGGAAGCCGTAGAAGTACGTCTATCGCTTGACGGCGGAGCGAGTTACTCTACTGCCAATGATGAAACGACATTTACTTACTACCATTGTGAAGGTGGCTGTTTGTTGGGGGGTTGCGAGGCAGAGACATGCAGGTGCCCTAGTTCAACATGGGGACCGAGTTGCGAGAAATCTTGTGAATGCCGACATGGCTCTTCCTGCAGTACTCTCGACGGCTCTTGCGCTTGCACGAGCGAATTTGTCGGGACCAAGTGCGAGTTACGCTGTCCCGGAACCGAAACTTGCAGCGGAAATGGGGCCTGTCACGTTGACACGAATGATGCTGCTAAGGCTGCATGCACTTGCTTCGACGGATTCTATGGGAGCGATTGCGGCAACGTCTGCCCTAAATCATCGTCCGGTGACGTCTGTAACGCGCGTGGTAAATGCAAAACAGACGGGGTTTGTGACTGTGACGAGGGTTTTGCCGGTGCAATTTGCGCTGATAAATATTGCTTCAACAATTGTAATGGCCACGGTTCATGCGCTTCCGGCAGCTGCCAATGCAATTTAGGTTACAGCGGGATAAGTTGCGACTTGGAAGGTGTTGACGGGATCAGTTATCTCACATTTGAGACTTCAATAACGCGAACAGCTGAGGGAGACGGCATTGCGAGTGTCCGCGTGAGCAGAATTGGCGATCCAGAAGGCGAGGTTTCTGTTTCCTATGTCACCTCCGACTTAACCGCGAATGTCGTGGAAGACTACGTTTTTACCTCAGGACAACTTACATGGGATTCGGGTGATAAAGAAAGCAAAAAAGTGGACATCAAGATTCAGGATAATGACGAGGCGTCCGAGGGTGAGGAGAGTTTTAATTTGATCCTCAGCAACCCAATGCCAGAGGAAAAATCCCGACTTGGGATGATCAGCAAGGCACTGATAATTATTGCGTCGAAACCCGAGTCAGTCGTCGGTGGGACGGCTCGCATCACCATTAGAGTGAACAAGAGAGTCGATAATCAGTCAGAAGAAGGGGAAGAAATGAAAACTGTGTTGCTCAAGAATGTTGGGCTTGGAGTGCATATCGACCACACTCGTTTTTACCTTCCGAGTAACTCGATAAAACAAGCAATTGACGATAATGAGGGTTCTGGAAGTCTGGTAACGTTCGATATTATGCCTGACAACAAATCGTTGACATCTCTCGGGTCACTTGATGCAGCAAACGCTTTCGTAAAGCTCGTTGCAGACGAATCCTCTTTACTATACAACAATGAGATGAAAGAAGCTTGCCCGATTGACATTAGCTATCCTCCCGATATAAAAATGATTTTTGGCGACCAGATTGGTGGCAACATCGGACCAGCGGCTGTAATAACCCTCATCGTTCTCCTAATAGTCGCTATTTTTGGAGGAATCTTCTGCTGGAAGCACAGACTAGAGATACGAGAGAAACTGCTAACCAAGGTGAGTGGGAATTATTTTTTTTGCTTCGAACCCAATTCTTCACCTCTTCTTCTTACCGCTCGACGATACACTCATCTTGTCTACTTTCACCCTGTCTTACCCAAATCATCACCACCCAAAGTTGGCCCAAATGAAGTACCAGGACCTAAAGGACGAGGCAGAAAGTAGGTGTGACACTACTGACATCACCTTTCGTGACGACGGCACAGAGATGGTTGTCATGAAGACCTCTGAAAAGAAAATGGAGGAGGATATAGAGAAAAGTTTGGTGGAAAAGAATCGGATTCTGCAAATTCAGTTGTGAAAGGAATTGATGTGATGGAATTACTCCAAGAACACGATGTTTAAAAAAGCTGCTTTACTTTACTGTGCGTTTATTCGCTTTTTGGCGTATAAATAGTATTGTAGTTTTTGCGCGTTTTTTTTTTGCTAAAACCCCATTAATATCGTTTTTAAGATCTCACACTTTCACAGACTGCAGTTATTGTTTTATTGATGTAGGATATGCGTGCTCATTGCGGTCGCACGCGAAATAATTCGCGAAACACCCTTACCAAAATTGGTTTTGGTGTTTTCTAGGCCTTCCCAGATGTGGGTTTTTGGTCCCGAGAGCCCGATTTTGCTGGGAGGGGCTCAACTCCGCAACAAATTATAAAAGCCAGATGTGCTTTATCGAACCACTCTGGAGCTCTCACATTCGCTCTTGATGACATTTTAGGCGGAAAGAAGTAGCTCTAGGCATGCTCACAATGACACCTTGCTTTGGGTGGGTGGGTGGGTGGTTGGTGGGGTGATACGACGACAGCGAAAGTAACGGAAGTCAAAATAATCGACATTGAGTTATGCCAAAGAAAATCGAAGTAGATGTACTGACATTGGTTCATAGAAGTAAATAGCCAGTTAGTGTTAGCCTTCTGGGCACAACTTATTCTTCATTTTCGAAGAGCCTTTTGGGCACTAGCTATTTTTCTCTTTCTCCACTCCTCGTAAGTGATGGCAGTGCCGTCGATGTGTAGCGTCTGGTCAGGTTTTAGCCCAACAAATAGCGCTAGGCAATTTCTCGGTGTCAAAGGCATTGACCCACTGTCATTTCTAGGCATGACACGATGCAGGGTACTTGGGAGCTTTCCTCCGCAAAGGTCAGAAAAGCAGTCTCCTATATTGACAACGAAAATCGGGTCACTCGGCACCTCACTTGGTAGCTTAACATCGACCCAATTATTCCCATCGTATCTCTGCAGACAAGCACTGGTCCCGGCATCAAATAGCAGCACAGTGATTACTCCGACATCTGTATGCGCAGCTACCAATGGCTTTTTGCAGCCATGATGCCGTTTGCCCTTCTGGTAACCTAAAATTGTGAGAATTGAGGTGTGAGAATCATCAGTCAGGGTTTCGATCGAAGTGAAACAGTCTTCGCCGCTCTGTCTTTTGTATTCGTCTGAAATGCAAAGAACAATAGCGTTCGCAACTTGGCAAAGTTGATCGTAGTATGTTTGGATGGATTTTCTGAACCTATGGGCAATATCTTCTCCCCAATCTTCCCCTGAGGGCCACACATTTGGCTGAGTTAGAGCACCACCTTCTGTCCCCCCTTGCTCTTCGTGTCCAATTCTGAATTTTCTGACCAAGTCGTTGGGACCTGTTTCACCTATCAAAGACGCAAAATTTTCCGTGTTGCGAGCAGAGTAGCCTCTACGAGCCCTGTCTTTTGTCAGACATGACCGGCGAACGGCCTCCGGTGCTTCTTGCAAAAACTCACTGGCGGAAACCAGCGCCTCGTCGCATATCGATTTGTCAATGCCGGTTCCTCTCACGAGTGCAAAACCATCCGATTGTAGTTGATCGAGAACGGCCCTACTGCACTCCCTCTTCTTAATCCCGCCGCCGCAGTCTGCGTCCTCTCCTTTCGCTGGCTGACAATACGGCGTCATGTCCACGGAAATGTATTTGAAGACTTGCTCTTCGTGATGATTCGGATAATATGCAGGATTAGCAGCACATTCCGTTCCGGGCATGAAAGGGAACGATCGATCTTCGATCATTTGAATCCTTTTTTCGTCAATCGGTACTCGATGCCACAGCATCTTTTTGCAGCCGTGTATTTTAATAGTTCCATCGTAGAGCTGATACAGAGATGTTCCCATTGTTACCTCATGGAGTAGGTCTACACTCGGTACAAAAGGGATCTCGCATTTGATATGTTTGTCAAAGAGGTCATTGCGAACGAAGAACGCATTGTAGCACGTGCATTCCACTAGTGCGTAGCCAAACGAAGCTGCAAGCTTTACCAAAGCCTGCAGCGATGATCCCTGTCTTTTGGTGTCATCTCTCGGCTGGATGTAAATTAAATCATTTGGCATCGTCGGGTTGAACTCGACACATGCCACTTTTGGTCGAAATCCCGAGGTAAGAATATCATGAAAAAGCCAATAATCTGTCCCGTCGACATCTATGCAGAGAAAATCAAAGTCGTTTGGGAAATCAGAAGGGGTGGAGTGCCGAAGAAGGTAAGAAAGGCTCATCGACGAGTGACGCATGCAAGACACCGTCACATTCAGACATGTATTTCCTAATGGTTCGTTCAAACTCACTAAGTCGACGAATTTTTTTCCGTCGGCCTCAATCAACACTCCTTTCCAGTCTTTTTGCCCCTTCACAAGAAGAGAGAAAGTATTGCTGAGGTGTTTCCCATCCCAAGCCCCAACATCCACGCAGTACCTTCCCCCTCTGTCTGGTTCTGTTGGTATAAGTTGGAAAAGACGCTCAATTATTCCGTCTTCTCCGGACTGGCTTGTTATGTCGTAAGCATTCTTTATTAAGCCATCCCTTCTTCGGTGCGATGGCAATTTTTCCCTCAAAATTGTGCCATTTGCGTCGTTTAGGTAGCTCATGACAGAGGTTGAGGTGGAGGAGGGTGCTAAGGGTGATTTAATGGGACTTGGGCTAAAAAAGCGCTCAGTGGCAAGCTACACTACTATTAGACCGCCATCTATATATCGTAAAAAGGTTTTCGATCTTCATGTGCCTTCTTGGTCCTTTTGTGAGATTGACGAGAGAGCTAATGAAAATAAAAGTGTTGTTTATGACCCAAATCCCTTTCAGATAATCCAATTTATAGTTACTGACGGCCAATTAGGAGTAATCGAACACCTAGAGTGAACGGACACTACTTTAAGGTTTGTCAGAGGGGAGTTTGATCTCTCAAGACTTCATACCCCATACCCCCCCCCAAAAGCCAACTCCTGAATCCATATATAAGCTGAAGTTAAAGATAATGTACCGCCAACCTACTGCCCTCCCCTACTTTCTCCACAAGAAGGTTGCTCGAGGGAGCTTTGCCAGTGTTTATTTGGGATTTCGTCATGAGGAGAGAGACGATAGCACCAGAACTCCTTACGCAATAAAAATAATCGACCTCGACACTATTGATGACCTTGCCCCAATAGCAACTGAAGTCCATACATTGCGACAGCACTCATCATCGTGTGCTAATCTTGTGCGATATTTCGGTAGCTTTCTGGTCGGAGAGCGGTTGTGGGTGTGTATGGAATGGTGTGTCGGGAGCTGCTTTGATCTCATGAATCTCGACGGAACAGCGGCAGGAGACGAAAATGGCTCAACCTCAACATCTCTGCAACCGAAGAATTTGACCCCCTTTCCTGAAGCGAGTATAAAGACTCTTTTGCGATCGCTACTTTTGGGATTAAATCATTTGCATAGTCACCTGCTAATGCACCGCGACATTAAATGTCGAAATTTACTTGTCACGAGCCGTGGAGTTGCTAAGCTCTCTGATTTTGGAGAGTCTGCGCAGCTAACTGAACAAACGATGAAGAGGGGGACATTTGTGGGCAGCCCTTTTTGGATGGCGCCGGAGGTAATCACTCAGTCGCTCTACTCCCTTCCTGCTGATATTTGGTCGATTGGTATCTCGGCTCTTGAGATGGCTCACTCTCATCCTCCTCACCATGATGCACATCCAATGAAAGTTCTTTTTTGGATTCCTTCTAAACCGGAGCCTGTGCTTGATGGCGACATTTGGAGCGAAGAATTCAAAGACTTCATTTCGGCTTGCCTGAAGAAGAATGTAGGGGATAGAAAAACAGCAGCCCAGCTGCTTGAAATGGATTTCCTCAATGATGATTCGGGGGGGGGAGAGGGAGATCGAGAAATTGCAAGTCGGGTAGAAAAAAGGGCTGAGTGGATGAGAAGAGTTGAGGGGGGGGAGAGTCTTAGTACCGAAGAATCAGAGGAGGGAATCGCATTCGTGGAGGCTTTTAGTGAACCACCTGTCAAAAGCCCTGATAGCGAAGCTTGGACTTTCGAGGATGATGAGGACGTTGTCAAGACGACTGCAAAGCCAACAATGCCGCCGGCGCCACCACCACTACCAACCGCCGTTTCATTTTCGGCCCCAACTGCTAATGAGAGGCTGCGAGTATCACAGATTCTCCGGGCATGCGCGGAAGAAGTTGATGGCAATATGGGCTGGAAGGGTGTTCCATCAACATCCACCTTGGAGGTGCACCTGTCCATGCTCCCCGATGGGTGGTTAGGAATTGCCCGAGACTGCGATAATAATATCGTCGGCGGTGTTGAAATTGATTTATCAGGATCGAAAGGTGGGTGTAGAGAGACAGAAGCTCACAGCAGTAGGATCAAGCGCGTTTTTGTTGACAAGGCAGCAAGAAAAAATGGCTACGGTGGAAGTATCATTGATGCAACATTAGAATTCTTAGGGAAATCGAAATCACCTCGATGTAAGCGGGTGGACATGGATGTGCGATGTGACAATGCTCCTATGATTACAATATTAGAGAAGAGTTGGAAAAGAATTGGCGTGAGGAAGAACATGTTCATGGCAAGCGATGGGGAGTTGTTTGACGGTGTACTTTACGAGAAAGATTTGATAGAAAAGTAGAATTTTGAGTTGCGCCAGAAATCGCCTCTTCCTTCCTACCTCTTATTTTTCCGCGACCTTTAAAATAAATTGTTCTACTTCCCGAAAGTACGTGTCGTCTTCCTTGATTCTCGATTGAAAGTCGCTCTTGATCCTATACTTCCTCGCCTCACTCTCTGCCTTCGACTCGTTCGATATTTTGGATATTTTGGATATCGCCTCCTCCTCGTTGTTGGCGATGCAGCAGTCAGTATAATTTCCGTTTTTCCCTCCTCCTCCTCCATTTTGCATCTCATTCAACACGCCAACAACCCTTCTCCCCCCCCCTGCCCTTTGCTTGCCCGGAATGGTAATTACTGGGATGCCCAGAGACAGCGCTTCCATGCTCGGGACCAAATTACCCCTCGGATAAGTGTCTAAAACGATAGTGCTTTGAGAGAGTACTGCTGAATAATCGCCTGCTGTCAGACTCTTCATAAATCGAATTCTTCGCCAAATGCTAGCGCCTCCTTTTCCGCCTCCAATTTTTCGCTTCATTCTCGTTCTCAACTTTTGAAACCATACACTCCCTCCCGAATCGTACTGCAAAATATCTTTTCTGAAAAGGTGGTGCTCACTCCCCTCTTGTTGAGCTATCGTTTGCTCGCCGGTACCTATCATTACATAAATTCTCTCGTCGCTCTTTAGAATTTTTTTGAGAAGAACATCGAACTCGGGATGAAAAAGAGGTACACTTGCCGGGACTGTTATCACATTAGCCGTCTCGGGGATGTTATACGCGGTAAGAAAATTCATCCGGTTGCCAAAACGAGCTTTTTGAGAGGGCGGGAAGACCCCCCCCTTACCGCCCCCGTACATCTGCTCGCCAACGCTAATTCCCTCAATGAAAACGAGCTGTTCGCTCCCCCCTTCGCTCGCCTCGTCCTGAACAGCTATGTTCGCAACTGAGCTTGGGACGATGATGTAATCAACGGCATTTTCAATGCCTGTTCTGTATGTGCTATGACCCCACAGGGCGATCTGCACCCGCGCTAGTCGACGGTGCGCAAGCAAGAGCGTCCTCGGGTCGACCGCAGGATCCAAGTACAAAATGACGTCGAGATCTGCATCCCTCATTCTGGTGGCACTCAGCTCATCCCCTGGATCTCCAACCAAATTTATCACCCCGCCTCCGTTTCCAAGCACACTGCGCTGAACTCTTCGAGTAGCAGGATCAACGGGGATGGGAAAGCAAGCTGCGAAAATCTTAATTCCGTTGCCACTCCTCGATAAGTGATCAATCAGCCCACCGTGGAGCTTCAAGACGTTGTGGCTGTATAGCTTTGAGGAGACGATCCCAACTCGAAGTTCAGACTCTCGACTTACGGGAATTGGCGAGAGTGAGCTGGGCACGTCCCTTAGTTGAGGGCACAGACCATATATAACTCTACTAACGAGTGCAAAAAAATTCCCCCCTCCGCCACCGCCACCGCCGCCGTCGCCGCTAGTTCCGCCAAATGGCTCATCATCGATGAACGTCACCAAAGGCACATTCATTAACCCGCCCCCAGCGACCGCTCCGCAGAGATCGTCCCTTCCTCCACCTTCCTCCAAGTCGTTTAACAACTTAGCTACCTCGTGCTCAAAAGCGCTCCTCTCTAATGCATACTTCTGAAGACTTCCAAATACAAGAGGTAGTGACAGGCTCAAACCGACTGAGTTCACGCGAGAGTTATGCTCGTAGGGGCTCGCTGCCAGCGACAAGTGGCGATGAGCCTCTTTGGAAAAGCCGCGTTTGTGTAGGATCAAGCCGAGGGAATAGTGGATTTGAGGGTCGAGTGTCGTGGTGGAGAAGTGAATGTTGGAAGATGAGGGGCGGAAGGTTTTCAAGAAGCAATTGTGCAGAGAATCGAAGAGTTGGAAGAGGGGAGGTTGAACCTGGTTTGGGATGTTAAGGTAGGGAAGGAGACTCGCAAACATTGCGTTGCAGTAATTCATGATTGCGTTTTCTTCTCTCTCGTTGCCATCCTCGTCGACCTCGTCGTC
>ERZ651776.4082-NODE-4082-length-13837-cov-3.884230_pt1 | contig 13837 bp, 10 predicted proteins | sample MGYA00514761_ERZ651776 | MGnify/ENA metagenome assembly ERZ651776 | reverse complement strand
TCAGAATATATACCACCATACTGCTGAGGTCCTGCCACCCATACAAAAGGTGTAAATAAGTTGTCTAAAGTTCCAGCAGTATCTGTTTCTAAGTGAACAACTTTTGCGTATAACTCAACCTTATCATTTAACTCATATACACCTGATAAATATACAGATGCTCTTTTTCTTTCATTTGTTAAAGTACCGTTGGAGCTGCTATCAAATCCACAATATGAACCATAGTATGTACTCGCATAGGCACTATGCTGCTCTGGAGTAGCAAGTGTATACCCTGGATCAGCTTCAGAACATAGCATATCAAGAGGAGCTGGTCCTCCAGCTGCGTTCCAATCATATAATGTACCTAAATTACCAGTTTCTGGGTTCATGTGAAGCCCGTAGTAAATAGTATCTCTAATTAATAAACCTCTGCTCGGTATTGGAATAGCTCTACTTGAGTCTTCAAAAGAGTCGTGTTCACTTCTACTTTGAATTGGAACTGGTTGTTCATCTCTATATTCAAGAGCATAAGTGTATGAAAGTCTATCAGTAAAGCCGCCACCTGCAAATTCGAAGTTTACAGTCTCACCACCAGTGCCTGACCCTACGCCACCACCAACTTGAACTCTAAAAGTTTTATCTTCAAGACCGTCTACTAGAATGATGTTAACAACACCAGCAACAGCATCTGATCCATAAATAGATGATGCGCCTGATGTTAGAACTTCAATTCTATCAACAGCAGCTAAAGGGATTGCTGCATAGTTGAAAGACGCTGACTCACCATTATACGGGAAGGGATAATCAGCAGTTCTCTTTCCATTAACAAGAACAAGCGTTCTTCCTGGACCAAAATCTCTTAAGTTAATAGGCTGCAAAGATCCATTAAAACCAGCTTGGAAGTTTTCACCATTAACACTACCAGTATTCTGAGTTAGATTACTAACTGCATCATAAACGGTTTGAAAGCCTTGGGCTTCTATATCAGACCTTGTAATTGTTATGAGAGGTGTAGCACCTTCTATGTCAGTTCTTTTAATCCTAGAACCTGTAACACTTACTTTACCTAGCTCTTGAACACCCTCTTCAGATGATGAGCTATCATTAGCAACTTCCGTCTGTGTAACTACTTGCTCTGTAGATGATGTTGCAACATCAGCAGAAGAATCTGCCACCTCAGGAGTAGAAGAAACTTCTTCACCTGGATTATCAGCGTACAAGTTGCCAAAAGACAAAATCGCAGTTAAAAATAATATTCTTTTGTTTAACATAATAAATCCCCTTTATTAAATGTTTATCTTTGTATTTATTAAATTATATACAAAGTGTTAGGCGCATTAATACGCATTTATATAGGAAGAATACATACATAGCCATTCATTGTAAATAGTTTATTATTTATATTTAATTTTTTAGATTTAACACATATTTTGTTTAATTTAATTATATTGTAAAGCAGACTTGACATTCAGATAATGAGTTATATATTGTGATAATTCAAATATTACAATTTTATAAAGGTTTAATTATGAAAAAGGTTTTTCAAAAGTTAGTTATTTCAAATTTATTCATCGCATTTTCTTTGTTTATCATGCCCTTTGATGCTATTGCTGATACTTCTTTAGTACCAATTGAAAAATTAGTTTGCTATGGAAAAGGTACCTCTCAAGCCTTATCTCCATCCGGTAAATATTATGCAGCTATGGTATCGGTTGAAAAAAATGTTTGTGATATTGAAGAGGAATCTGATCAAGATGCTATTAAGTCAAAAAGAGTTCTCGTAGTTACAGATCTTGCAACAATGACTCCCAAAATTATATCAGGCACAACAGCAGGATCAGCAGTTAGTAGTTTTAGTTGGTTAAATGATGAAACGCTTTTAGTATCAAGAGATGGAAGAGCAAGCTTAGATTCAGCAAGTTTATATACCGTAGACAGAGATGGCACTAATTCAAAATTATTAATTGCAGCTAAGACATTTCCAAATAAAGCTGGTCTTCAAGTCCCTTTCCTTTATGCAATTTATCCAAAATATCCTGATAAAATTTTAATTACTCTTAATAGAAATAGTAACTACAGAGAATTTAGAGACCTGTATTGGTTGGACATCAACACAAAAAGAACAGAGTTAGTTGCAAGAGTTCCAACGATTAAGAATGAATCAGTTACAAATTGGCTTTTAGATTGGGATGGAAATCCTAAAGGTTTTGGTACCTATACTATGGAAGGACCTGACATGGGTTTGGTTACCTCTTACTATAAATATAATAAAAACGGTGATCATACAAAACTTGGGAGTTGCAGACACCAAGAAGCATGTTTTGTTCCGGTTGCATTTGATATAGATAACAAGACTGTATTAGGTGTGGGACAGGCTGTTAAAAAAGATGGCTCAATTGTAAGTGAAACAGATACGAATGCTTTGTGGGCAATGGATTATGAAACAGAAGAATATGTTGAGATGATTTATCATGATCCTGATTTTGATATCTCAAGCCCCCTTCAAGGCGATAGTAATCTTAATTTATGGTTTGATAAAACTGGAGAAAATCTTTTTGGTTTTTCATATCAAGCTGATAAGCCTGTTGATATTTTCTTTGATGGGTATTTCCAATCCGTAGTTAAGTCACTAGAAGGTGCTTTTCCAGGTGAAAGAGTATCTCTTGCAGATTGGAGTCAAGATTTGACAAAGTTTTTAGTGAATACAAGGAGTGACACTAATCCTGGAGCATCTTATATGTTTGATATCTCAAAAGGGTCTCTATCATTAATTGCTGATTATGCTCCTTGGATGAAAGATTATAAGCTGGCAAAAATGAAGCCATTTACATACACAGCAAGAGATGGCCTTAAATTACATGGCTATATAACACTTCCGGCAAACTATAAAAAAGGTACAAAAATTCCATTTATATTGCATCCTCATGGTGGACCAAATGCAAGAGATTATTGGGGGTACAATCCTGAAGTTCAATTCTACGCATCTAGAGGATATGGAGTTATACAGCCTAATTATAGAGGATCAACAGGACATGGAAGAAAAGAGATGATTCTTGCTAACCATGAAATGGGTAAAACAATGCAAACAGATAAGTATGATGCATTGATGTGGGCTAACGAGCAAGGATACGTTGATATGGATAATACATGTATTTCAGGAGCAAGTTATGGTGGTTATGCTGCTATGCATGCTGCAACTAAAGAGCCTGACATGTTTAAGTGCATTATTACTTATGTTGGAACTTTTGATTTAACTTCAAAAGATTTAAGAGGTTTGATGTGGAGTAAAGCTGGAATGCCTATGGAATATATTGAAAAAGGTAATCCTGATATACCTGAAGACTATAAAAATCTATATGAAAATAGTCCTATCTTTTTTGTACAAAACGTTAATGACCCTGTTCTTATAATCACGGGTAGACAGGATGCTCAGGTCAGATATCAAGAAACAGTTGATATGGTGGCTGAACTTCAAAGATATGGGAAAGATTATGAATACATAATCAAAGGCGATGAAGGTCACGGATTTAGGAGCGAGGTTGCAAGACTTGCCCTCTATCAAGATTATGAAAAATTTCTATCTAAACATTTGGAAAATAATTCTAAAAACTAGAAATAGAAGTTTGTTTTTGACCTAATATGAGGGCGTGAATATCACTTGTGCCCTCATAAGTATTAACAGCTTCAAGATTCATACTATGTCTTATTATGTGGTATTCATCTGCGATACCATTTCCCCCATGCATGTCTCTAGCATCTCTTGCAATATCTAAAGCCTTTTGACAATTATTTCTTTTTACTAGTGAAATCATTTCCGGTTTCATTTGCCCTTTATCTATGAGCCGACCAACTCTTAAAACAGTTTGAAGGCCCAGAGTAATTTCGGTTTGCATATCTGCCAATTTTTTTTGAATAAGTTGTTTCGAAGCTAAGGGTTTATCAAACTGCGATCTAGCAAGAACATATTCAAGACTAGCATTCCAACAAAATTCTGCTGCTCCCAAGGAACCCCAAGCAATTCCGTAACGTGCCATATTAAGACAGGAGAATGGACCTTTAAAACTCTGAACTTCAGGAAGCATTTTATCCTCAGGAACAAATACATCATCTAAGAAAATTTGACCAGTGGTAGATGCTCTTAAAGAAAATTTACCTTCTAAGATCGGTGTACTTAAACCTTTTGATTCTCTGTCAACAATAAAACCTCTTAATACACCCTGCTCATCTTTGGCCCAAATTATTAAAACATCTGCAATAGGTGAATTAGTTATCCAAGTTTTAGATCCGTTTAAAATAAAGCCATTAGAAGTAGTTTTTGCATTGGTTTTCATTGATGAAGGATCTGAGCCTGCATCTGGTTCTGTTAATCCAAAGCATCCAATTAAATTGCCCTTGGCCATTTCGGGTAAATAATAATTCTTTTGTTCTTCTGAACCAAATTTATAGATAGCATGCATTGCTAAAGAGGTTTGAACGCTGTAAGCAGATCTATAGCTTGAATCAACTCTTTCAATCTCTCTGGCAATTAAACCATATGAGACATAATTAACACCGGCACATCCATAACCTTCGATTGGCGCTCCTAAAAAGCCCATCTCGCCCATCTCTTTGTATATATTTTTATCAAAAATTTCATTTCTATTAGCTTCAAGTATTCTTGGCATAAGGTCTGATTGACAATAATCTCTGGCAGTTTTTTGGATACTCAGCTCTTCCTCGGATAGTTGGTTATCAAATAATAAAATGTCTTGTATTTTCATAATGTTATATTCTCTCTATTCTAATAATACCAAACCTTGGAGAAGAATATATAAAAGAGTTCTTTTCTAATTCTTTACAAACAAGATTAATCATTTGATTGCTATTGCCGCAAATGATTATTAAAGGTAACTTATCTTGATATCTTAAAATAAAATCTAGCACTAATGGCGAAACCTCAAAATGCTTCTCGCCGTGCAAATCTAGATGAGTTATACCCCTTTCTTCAAAAACAATCATGAACTATTATTACTTACTTACAATCGAAATTAAAATTTATGGCAAAGCTACACTTTTTTTACTCAACAATGAATGCAGGCAAGTCTACTTCTTTGCTTCAATCTAATCATAACTACAGAGAGACTGGTCTAGATACAATGATTTTTTTACCAAATGAAACCAGTAAATTGTCAAAAGGAAAGATTGTATCTAGAATTGGTTTGCAAGCAAAAGCAATTATTGCCAATAAGGATTTTAATTTTGCCAGTTATGTTAGTGAGCATAAAACTGAAAAACTTAGCTGCATTCTAATTGATGAAGCTCAATTTTTAACAAAGAAACAAGTTAGGGAGCTGGGACATATAGCAGACAAACTTAATCTACCTGTAATGTGTTATGGGATAAGGACGGATTTTAGAGGAGAGTTGTTTGAAGGCAGTTCTGAATTGTTAGCTCTCGCTGATAATTTTATAGAGTTAAAAACTATTTGCTCATACTGTGTAAATAAGGCAACTATGGTGGTTAGAAGAAATGATGGAGGTAAGGTGGTAACCGAAGGAACAAAAGTTGTTGTAGGCGGTAATGATATCTATACTTCTGTATGCAGAAATCATTTTAGAGAGTTAACAAAACTGGTTTAAAAAATGGAATACATAAATACTCAATATCTTCTTGATAAAAGACCCAAAGGAATGCCGACTGATGAATGTTGGAGAATCCATGAAGAAAAAATTACATCTCTAGAAAAAAATGAAATTTTAATTGAAGTTAAATATCTTTCTATCGATCCTTATATGAGGGGTAGGATGAATGAAGGAGTCTCCTATGCCAGTCCAGCAAAATTAGGTGAGCCCATGACAGGAGAAACAGCAGGTGTAATTGTTGAGAGCAGATCAAACTTATTTAAAATAGGAGATAAGGTTTGTGTGCATAAAGGATGGCAAACATATATCAAAGTTAAGGATACTGACTTAGCTTTATTAAGAGTGCCTGATAATGATCATCCATTATCTTTATATCTTGGAACTCTCGGAATGCCAGGAAGAACAGCTTACTTTGGACTTAATAGAGTTGCTAAACCAAAACAAGGAGATACCCTGGTAGTTTCAGCTGCATCTGGCGCTGTAGGCTCAGTGGTTGGTCAGCTTGGAAAAATTTATGGCTGTCATGTTGTTGGCATTGCCGGAGGTACAGAAAAATGTGCTTATGTGAAAGATGATTTAAAATTTGATGAATGTGTAGATTATAAAGCAGGTAGTCTTGATGAAGATCTAAAAAAAGCCTGCCCTAAAGGCATTGATATTTATTTCGAAAATGTTGGCGGCGCTGTAACTAAAGCAATAGCTCCTTTACTAAATAAAAAGGCAAGAGTTCCCGTGTGCGGTTTCATATCTAAATACAATGAAAATGATATGCTTAATACAGAAACACCATTCCATGTTTTAGGGAATTTGAATCCCAAACCCAAGCATAGATTTTTTGTTGTACATGAATGGATGGATGAGTTTGAAGCTGCCACAAAAGTATTATCAAATTATGTATCAGAGGGAAGCATCTTATACAGAGAAACTAAAACTAAAGGATTTGTAAATGCTCCTCAGGCATTAAGAGATGTTTTATCAGGAAAAAACTTTGGCAAACAAATTATAGAAATTTAAATGTAAATTTTACCTTTCATATACAAAGTAACTTTTCCACCAATAATTACTCTTTCACCTTTAACCTCACAACTTAAAGCCCCACCTCTTTCTGATAATTGCATAGCCGATAGTATTGATTTGTTTAGCTTTTTACTCCAATACGGAGTTAGAGTTGTATGAGCTGAACCAGTGACAGGATCCTCATTAACTCCTGCTCCTGGAAAAAAACATCTTGATACAAAATCACAATCTATCCCTTGAGAAGATACTATCAGACCTCTTACATTAATTTTTTTAAGTTGATCAAAATCTATATTTAAATTTCTAATCATTTTTTCAGATTCTAATATTACTAAAATATCATCCCTTCCTTGATATAGTTCTATAGGTTCGTGACCTATAATTTTTTCTATCAAGCTTTCACGTATTGGAGTAATAGAGTCTTTTGGAAAGTCCAAATAAAGAGATTCATTTTCTCGATAAACTCTTAATATTCCGTTCTTGGTTGATTGAACTTCAAAAGTCGTTGCGCTTTTATTAATGTAATTAAAATACACGTAAGCTGAAGCCAGAGTTGCATGTCCGCATAAATCAATTTCACAAAAAGGTGCAAACCAGCGAATGTGGTAGATACCGCTCTCCTCTCTAATAAAAGCAGTTTCAGAAAGATTATTTTCGGAGGCAATATTCTGCATTAATGTAGAATCTTGAATATCTGAAAAAATTACTGCAGCAGGATTTCCTGAAAATAATTTATCTGTAAAAGCATCTAGATAATAGATTGGAATATTCAAGGCGTATTATCCAGAAAGAGAAAGCGCCTCTTTTACTGCTTGGTGAACAACCTCTGAATTTTTTATATTCAAACCGTTAGCTAGGTGTTTATTTTCAGCTAAAGCTTTATCTATACCCTTGTTTGCAAGTTCTAGAACATAAGGCAGCGTTGCTTTGTTTAATGCCTGAGTTGCTGTCAAAGGAACTGCTCCTGGCATGTTAGTTACACAGTAGTGGATTATTCCATCTTGCTCATATGTTGGATCAGCATGAGTGGTTGGTTTGCTGGATTCGAAACAGCCACCTTGATCAATAGATATATCGACCATAACTGCTCCAGGCTTCATATGTTTTAACATAGAACTTGTAACAACTTTTGGAGCCTGTTTTCCAATGACGTATACGGCTCCAATTACTAAATCAGATACTTTAAGCGCATTTTCAATAGCAACTTCGCTAGATACTATGTATTCAATATTGTTATTGCCATAGATTTTTTCAAGTTCATTCAATCTATGTTCTGATAGATCTATGATCTTTAATTGAGCCTTGTTATCAATTGCTTTTTCAATAGCCTCAGTACCTGCAACTCCTGCACCTATAACGGTCACAATTCTAGGGTCAACATCTTGAAAAGCTCCTATCAAAGTTCCCATACCTTTATTTGGTTTAAGTAAATGGTATGAACCAACAACAATACTTAACTGACCTGCAATTGCGCTCATAGGAGATAGAAGTGGCATAGTTCCATCATCAGCAGTCACAGTTTCAAGAGCTATACCTGTTACTCCAGTAGAGGCTAATTCAAGACCTGTTTTAGGATCTCCTGCTAAATGCAAATAAGCAAAAACAGTATGTTTGTTGCTGAGATATTGAAATTCTTCTGGAACGGGCTCTTTCACTTTAACTATTAATTCAGAAATATCATAAAGCTCTTGTTGTGTATTAAGTATTGTTGCTCCAGCTTTTTGGTATGCCTCATTGGAAAAACCTATCTCTAATCCTGCATCTTTTTGGATAAAAACTTCGTGATTATTTTTTAAAATTTCAACAACAGATTCAGGCGTGAGACCCACCCTGTATTCATGATTTTTAATTTCTTTTGGTACGCCAATTTTCATGTAAAAATTATACACTTTTATCAATCAAGATAATTAATTTAGACAGTGAGTATTTAAGCTGAAATATTTACAGGTGTTTAATTAAAAAATTCTAAGACAGTTTTATCTGCGATTTGTTGAATCTTTAATGCAACATCTTGGTCAAGATCCATAATAGCCTTATTGCCTTCGGTCTGTTTTTGAAAAAGAGTACCGAAAACAACTGCTGCTGCTAAATAAGTGCCCTCTTTTGATGGATGTCTTTTATCAGATGTGTACAAATTTATTTCTGGATGAGTTGTATTCAGATTATGAAATGCTTCCCCTGCAGGAATTAACAAAATATTATTTGTATTTGCAGCTTTAATAAATTCTTCTCTTAATTCATAAACCATATCTTTTTTATTTTTATAGGGCCATGACATAAAAAGCATAGGCTCAGCTCCTTTTGCTCTAATGGTCTTCGAATGTTTTGCAACATATTTATGGAAGCTATCCTTTGTTTGAGGATGGATTGGACAAAGACTGCAGTCCATAAATATCACTGCATCAATGCTGGTATCTTTCGATTCGATATATTTATTATCATTATTAGAGTCAATGCGAAAACTACCTATATTTTTATTATCAAGATAGGCGTCTACAGAATGCCAGGATAATGATGAACCATTGATAGTCACAGACCTAGTATTTATTGTGCTAACTGATTCATCTCCGCTAATAATTTTTCGTAAATGATTATGAAGACTATTGTTATAGTAAAAAAAACTATTACCAACAAACATCAACGAATCTATATTGTCTGTTTGCGGCGCCTTAATGTTGATATTTTCAGCAATTGCAAGTGGCGATAACAGAATGATTGCTAAGAGTTTATTCATTATTTAATAATGACATAATAGCATAGCTTGAGTACGATTTTATTCGCACAAATTATCTTGTTAATTTATAGATAGTGGTAATGATTAAAATTTGTATAATACAATTTTTTTGACATTTAAATATTTCGCATGGCAACAAATAATTATGTAGGTTGGGAAGAATGGGTTGGCTTACCTGAGCTTAATCTTCCTGCACTTATTGCTAAAACTGATACGGGCGCAGACACCTCTGCTCTTCATGCTTTTAACATACAAACATTTGGTAAGAAAAATAATCAAATGGTTAGATTTGGAATTAATCCAATAGATACAGACGAAAGGTTTTCAATCTTTTGCTCTGCAAAAATTATTGACCAGAGAAATGTGACTTCTTCTAATGGCATCACTGAGCTAAGGTATGTCATTGAAACAGATATGGTAATTGGTGGAGTAACAAAAAGAATACCTATCACATTAACCAATCGTGAAAATATGAAATATAAAATGATCATAGGCAGAAGTGCTCTTGATGGCTTTCAAATTTCAGCTGATAAAAGTTTTTTACAGACAGAATTAAGTTATGACTCATATAAAAAAGTAAAAAATAACGGTCATAGAAGATCTTTAAGGATCGGCATACTAAGCCTAGAGCCTACCAATTACTCTAATTTAAAAATTATCGAAGCCGCTGAAAAAAATGGTCATTTTTGCGAAATTCTTAATACAAAAAGATGTTATTTAAATATTGAGTCTGATAAGCCAGAAGTTCATTATGACGGCAAGGTATTACCCCACTATGATGCAATCATTCCAAGGATAGGCCCATCAATAACTAAGTACGGGATGGCTGTGGTAAGACAGTTTGAGGCCATGGGTACGTTTTGCTTGAATTCATCAGCATCAATAGGTACCTCAAGAGATAAATTAGCCGCACATCAAGCTTTAGCTATTAATAGAATTCCAATGCCTGATACAGCCTTTGCAAACTCACCTCGTGATACTGAAAATATTATTGATTTAACTGCTGGCGCTCCCTTGGTTGTTAAATTGCTCGAAAGCTCTCAAGGTAAAGGTGTGATTTTAGCTGAAACAAAAAAAGCTGCTTCGAGCGTAATAAGTGCTTTTCAAAAACTAAATGCGCCCTTTATAGTTCAAAACTTTGTAAAGGATTCAAACGGGTCAGACTTAAGATTGTTTGTTATTGGTGGGAAGGTTATTGCAAGTATGATGCGTTCAGCATCTGATGATGACTTCCGTTCAAATCTTCATGCAGGAGGAAAAGCCAGTAAAGTTAAAATAACTCAAGAGGAAAGAAAAATTGCAAAACAGGCTGCAAAAGCTATGGGATTAAATATTGCAGGAGTTGATATTTTGCGCTCCAGCGAAGGACCCAAAGTTTTAGAGGTTAATAGCTCTCCTGGCCTTCAAGGCATTGAAACAATAAATAATATAAATGTAGCATCTATGATAATTGACTATCTCGAAAAGAGACTTGGTTTGTCAAAAATACAATAATGATGGAGCAAATTCAAAAATAACTGGAAACATTTAATTCCCTTGCTTGGAAAACAAGTTTGCCAGCAATGACATCCTAAGTTATAAGTATTAATGAAAAAAGAAACTTAAAGCGATTTATAAGAAAAGCTTATCAAAGTTAAATTAAAATCTATTTTCCAAACAATAACCTAAATGATATACCTAATTGACCAAAATCATTAGAAAGTCTTGACTCGGTTCGTTGGTTTAAAACTATAGGATGATATCCAAGAAGATTATTTTGAAAATATTCACCAAAAATCATGAATTCAATATTATTGGATCTTAAAAATAATCCAAGCTTTAATTTAAAGTTATTAGATGGAACAGATTTGTAATCTGTATAGTTTTGGTATGAAATAAAATTTAAATCCATTTCTGAATGAATACCAACATTATCATTCCAGTCATTTAAATAAAAATCTTTCATAGACCTAACTCTAAACTGAAATGTTTCCCATTGTTCTCTTTGAGGAAGTCTTGCAAATTCATTATTCAATGCTTCACCTAAAGTAATGCCACCAAAATCAAGGTTTAATAAGAAATTTGATTTTATTGCTTCTAAAGGAGTAAGCCAGTCATAATTATATTCATTGTATATAAGGGCTAGCTCCATTGAATCTGCCATCCATTTCAAATTAGATGGTGCTTCTGAGAATACATACTCAATAGCATATCCAGAGGTTTCACCCTCAATCTTAATTAAATCGCCGTTTAACTCACTATATATTGGGCTTGATGATGTAATTGTCAAATCTGCTTCAACACAACTACCTAATGTAAGTGTTTGAAAGGTATAACAATCAAAGCTTTGAGATAGTTTGCTGGTTGATTGTGAAGAAATTTTGATTAAATTTGTATTAATAATATAACCCAATGAAATTATCTCTTCATCAACATCAACATCAACATTCTTTGGGAAAGTATCTCTGGTACCCTCAAGTAACAGAGATATTTTTTCTAGTCCTAGATAAAATTTACTATATGAAAATGTGATATTAAATTCGTCTATAGAGCTTTGTTCAAATGAACTGTCTTGAGCTGGTAAAAAATCATAATCAGCATCTAAGTGTTTATTTGAAAATCCAATTTCAACTTTTGAAGATAGACTTACTGAAAAAAAACAAAGAAAAAAAACACACAAAAAACTAGCATGTGGTTTTAAAAATTTATGCAATCTTAATTTTCCTTAAGAATAATACTTATGCTTCCTTGTCTTCCAGCAACTAAACCTGTTGATAAGTTTGTCATTGTAAAATTAAGGACCTCATCTCTTTCAGAGGAAAGACTATCAGCAACACCTGTTAATGTCACACATGATTGCGTTGAACCTGCATCAAATGTAACTGTGGTTGAAGAGAATGTAACCTCTCCTTCTTGAACATATCCTGGCTTATTAGTTTGATAGCTTGGAGTAATTGTAAAGCTCTCAGAAGATGAAACAGGAACATTGAGGTTAAAGCACATATTAGAAGCACTACCCTCATAAACCTTATATTCACCCTCAGGATATACTGAATTTGTTGGAGTATCAGCAACATCAAACTTACCGGATAAGATAGAAGACATGCCTCCAAACTTAGTTATAAAGTTATAATCACCAAAGTTAATTTTCCAAGAGTAATCTAAGCCATCTTCAAAGAATGCTTTGAAAGATTCTATTTCAGAGTCACTGAATTTTGCAAGTACTTGACCCCAACGGACACCTAATCTTAAGAAGTTTGTAAAATCATAACCTCCCGAACTTATCGTCCAAGTATCCAGCCCTGAATCATTTGGAATTTCTCTACCAATTGTAACAGTAATGCCATCAGCAACTGCATGGAAATTAAAAGTAGCAATAGAATCATCTAACCATGAAACTTTAACACCACCATCAATTGTTTCAATTTTAAGTTTAATTTTAATTTCAAAATAATCATCATCTTTAGAGAAATTAGATCCTTTAAAGATTTCAAAAGTTATGTCTTCTTCTTTTGTATAGGGTGTTGAAGTAGTTATAGCTCCTGTAAATTTAGTATCTGTTGTGTAATTATTATCAAAAAAGTTATCGATAGATCCTTTTGATAAAGCGGTACCAATGATTGATGCATCAATAAATCCTGATGTTGAGTCATATACTGGTGTTATCTTATAGTTTCGTGCAACTCCAGATTCTAATTTATCTGTAGCTGTTATTTGATGATCAGATAGTTTAAATATCACGCTATTCTTTGGTGCAGATGAACCTAGATGATCTCCATAACTAAATACACTAGCATCTAAAATTTCATATATCTTGTCTCTTGCTTCTTGGTTATATAACCTTTCACCTATTTGCTCACCATTACTAGATAAATCATAGTAATCATTCTGAGGATCGTTATCAAAGCGAAAGTTATATGTTATGAATGGATTTTCCTCAGTCCCAACATTTCCACTATTGGGTGTGTAATAGAAAGATGCGGATTCTTGGTCAATCAGCAATATTCTTAGCTCGTCTAATTGAGAGAACTTATATGGTATTTCAGCAACCTCATCTATTAGAGCTGCAGGATTAATATCGTTATTATCAACAATTTTAAATACTTTACTGCTTACCAATTTTGTTTTAACTAAATTAGATCCAGGAAACTGTAGAGCCATTACAGGTGTAGTTCCATTTGAATTAGGTAAGTTATTTCCTTGGGATTCAACACGAAGCTGCAAGTTAGGATTGTAATTAGCTAATGCAGCACAATCTTCTATATCATTAGCAGATGTTCCAAAACCATATCTATATTCAGGATTTACACCAGCAGAATCAGCTGAGCCATTAAACTGTATTCTTTCTTGGGTTTCACAGAAGAATTGATTTCCACTATTTCCATTATCTCTATATCCTCGGCTTTCAGTTCCTTCAATTACAACATCGCCGCTTATTCCAGCTGCGGTGAAGCTGTCTTTGTATACAGAGGTAGTTCTAACATAAGATCTTGATGCATTACCA
>ERZ651776.4081-NODE-4081-length-13838-cov-4.612165_pt1 | contig 13838 bp, 11 predicted proteins | sample MGYA00514761_ERZ651776 | MGnify/ENA metagenome assembly ERZ651776 | reverse complement strand
CCGGTTTCCGATGCAATCACCATGTTGTCTACTAAGTAGTCAGACTTCAGTGTTGCATAAGCTTTGCGCTCCACACCATTGACGTTAAGAGTCCATACTAGCTCTCTATCACCCCAATCAGCAGGCACGTTCACCTCGAAAGTGAAACGGTTACGTCGTGGCAAGAAATGGGTAGGCTGGCCACGATCGGCATCTCCGGGAGAAAACCCATTGTTTTCACCGACAGGTACATCCGGTTCTTCTTCCCAATTTTCATTCATGTAACCAAACATAAAATTGAATGTGCCATCAGGCATTGGTCGCCAACCTTCAAACGCAGGCTCAATATGTTGCCCTTTATGTATTTCAGTAAAGACTTGCGCTCGTAATGAACCCGTCGGTGGTCGCGCATCGCACTCTCCAGTTCTGCTGCATCGATCGTACCATCTCCACTTTCGTCCAAAAAGTCAAACAGTATTTCCACTTCCGTGTCTGTCAAATCGAGATGGACCATTTTGACAGCTTCCTTAAGCTCCTCCAAATCAACAACTCCGTCACACGAAGAGTCTACATGAGAAATCATATCGCTTACCCTCAGCATGTTCCTCCTCATAAATTCAGCGAAACGACCAAGAACGTCATCTGCTTTCACTTCCTTGGCCCTCTCCATCTTCATGTCAAGCTCCCCAAACCTTCCGCTCATTACATCAATGCCATGCTTTAACCCAACTTTTGCTCGATAAGGAGTCTGTGTATAGTTCTCGACCGTCTCTCGCTCGGCTTTGCGGCGAGCTAAGTTTTGGTGCTGGAGAATCCTCCTGTTCCGACGCCATGTTAATCGCTGCTGCTCTTCCATCTTCTCACGGTCCAGTGCCCTTTTTTTTACTGCATAGACAACCGGATCCTTCTGCTGGAGGTTAGGTGAGTCTTCTAGAGCTAGTGCATCCCAAGTCCCACTGAAACGCATTCTTTCTTTCCAGGTTGATAGTTAGTTGTTAATTTAGTACAAGATTGGGTAACGATATAGGTGTGGAATCTATCGTTAATATGTGTTGGGGTTGTGCCTGAAAACTTGCTGAACTTGCCCTCTTTTCGTCTTTTAAAAATCAATTGGGGACACAATACGTGTAGAGTTCTTCGATTTCGGTAATTTGATTCTAGTATTATTACGTATTTCCTTCTATGGGATACTTTACAACTGCTCTGCTCTGCTGCTGCTGCTGCTGTCGAGCAGTCGCAAGCCATTCGGCAAAAGTGTTTCCTCTGTTCATCTGCCTGCGTCACGAATAACTCATATATACCGGTGGATTTCTAGGCTAGTGCTTCGTCTTGCGCCCATATATCAGCATAAAAAAATCCCTACAGCCCCCACTCCCTAATCTCATCGGTCTCACAAGATCCACGCTCTCCTCGATCCTCACTCTTAACTGCTCGCGCGGGAAAGATGTCTCAGTTGTCTGAACCCCTTCTCCAGTCGATGCCACCGATCCCCCAGCAGAAAACGGTCCTCTTGATCAACAACTTTATCCTGTCAACTTCTCGCTTCCTGAATACATTCTCTGACAGCTGCGACCTGATGCTGTGCCGAGTTGGGGGAAAGATCACAGAGATGGAAGTATTGGTCGGGATTCTAGAGAGCAAATTGAACAGTGTTCCCGAGGGTGTGGTAGGGGGCGGGAACGAGCCGGCTGCGGAGGATGAAAATAAAAATGTCAACCAAGAGGAAGAGCCCGGGGAAGCGCAGGCAGGAGAACAGCCACAACAAGAACAACAGCAGGCTGAAGAATCTACGGCTTTGGTTGATTCTTCGACAATCCGGGCATGCGAACACCCTGACTACGCTCCATTTTTCAAGATGTTGAAGATGGGGGTGCCAGAGCCCGCTGTTGCGCTCAAAGCTCAAGTCGCCGGATTAGATGGTGATGTGATAAGAGGCGACCCGGACGCACTCATTAAGAAAAGTGAAGAAGAAGAGTAGATTATATTTGCCCACCAAACAAACAAAGTTCCGTTTCATTCATTTACACTCATCATCATCATCCTATGGCGCTTTGAGACACCTCCTTGTCTGTAGGACAGAAAACAATAAACCCAAACTCCTTCGAAAAGCTCCCTGGATTCATTGCTTGGCATCCGTCGTAATTAACCACGCTCTGTTCCACGCAGTCTCCCACGACGAGCACGTCTGGCGGAGGATAAAGCCTCATGGCATGGTCGTAATTCCAGTAAATTGGGTTGTTGACCAAAGGTAGCGGACTGAGGTGACCTTGGTCAAGGCAAGTTTTGAAGGCGGTATGGCTAAGACTGTCGTGGCTTCCCTCGATATCTGCGATTGAAGAAGCCTGGAGCTTTCCAACCAGGTCATCGCGGAAAAATACGAGCTCCTGAGTGAAAAATCTCACTCTGCAGGGGTTGGACGCACAGTTGAAATGCGATACTTTCTGGGAGAGGACCCTGGTGAAAATGGTCGGGAGGGGGGGTCTGGGGTAGACGGTCCCACCCCCGGGGTCGGTGAGCCCGGGAACAAAAATAAATTTGGCCTTGCGGGCGATTCTGGGGAAATCATCAGCAATCATGTTGCCCAAGGCATCAAAGCAGTCAATGACGGTTTTGACACCGTCCTTGGCGTGACTGACGGGACGGGAGGTAAAGTTGCCCATAAAGACGAATACCGGTAGAGTAGAGTGGTGCTCAAAGCCTTCAAAAAGATCCTTGAGCTTGTCCATGACTAGGGGCACATCAAGGTGGACATCAGAGAGAATCACAAACTGCCTGTCAACAGCCTCCTCCTCTTGCTCCTTCAACAATTGGAACTGGCTACGGTTTCCGATGCTGCTAAATATGTCCGCCGTCTGTAATCCAACCGTGTCGATTGCCTCGTGTCTGACTTCATAGGGTGGCATACCCATTTTTTCGGGCTTAAATACGCCGTCAATTACCGCCCCTTCCACCAGCACTATAGTGTTCTCACTCACAAATCCGTCACACCTGATGTTGGCCATATTGATTGGGATCTTTCCGGTGAGATCCTCCAAGTAGTAGCAGCCCTCCTCGACCTGTGTCAGCATGCCCAGAAGGAAGCGATTCCCGTACTCGCCCAAAAGGGAGTCAATGGGAGTAATTTTTATACCAGGAGTGCTTGCGGAATCAAGCTGGGCGGAATTTGTGGAAATTGTCTGTCGGAAGGCATTGTGCCGTCGCACACGTTGGTGGACGAGGTTGAATCGCTCCCGAAACATGTTCACCTTGTCTTCTGCTGACCCGTGAAATCCGCCGTTGACAGATGACTCCATCGGCGCAAGGCGAAAAGCTTTTCTCATATCCTCATAACACAGTCTTGGCATCTCACCCGCATGTAGGAGCTGCAGTGCGTCATTGAGAACGTCCTGCCCATGGAGTGAGTATTCAAGATCAGCATTGCGAGTTGGAACAGAAAAAGCAAACGAGGCAAAGCAAAGCGAAGAGAAATGAATCAAAGCAACAGTGGTTGGTTAGCAGATTTTGATGCACTCGCCCAAAGGCCATGATGCCATCTTGATACTGCTTTGATAGGCACTAGCACTCACCTCCTCGTTCGTACTGATATCCGCGACAACCATTTCGATTATTGGGAGGGTGACGAGAGGCGATTTTTTCGCTTGTGAGTCAATTAGTCGCTTTGTGGTGGCAATAATGGTGTTGAGAGTCTCATTCAGAGCAGTGGGGGAAGAAGAGGACAGGACCACCTTTTGGACGGCCGTGCAGGCCGCTGATTGGAGTGTCAGCCCACGAAGTTTGAATGCCCGGTTGATATCTCGGGGTGTCAGCGTCAGGCTGCTCATGGTGAGTGAGGGGGGAAGTCAGACAAAGAAGGCGCAATTTTCCACACGCTCTATATCAGGGAACTGGGGATGAGTCAGGGACTTTAGTTATTGCTCCTGCTGCGCGATAATCTATACGAAGCTTGCGGATGAAAGTTTTTGGCGTAAAAATTGAAGTGAAGTTGCTATTTTCAGCTCTGCATACTTTCGACACCAAGATTTTCAGAGGGTTCAACGCCAGTCCAACGCGTTAATCGCTTATTAATTTTTGCTTGAGGGGTCTAGTGAGCTTGAGCCTTCGTATCAACGTATTACAACAGCCCCTCCTCTCCATTCCTCCCGATTAGTATCCTTGAAAAATCAAACGACATGGGCCTAGTTTCGACCTGGCTGCGTGGGATAGGACTTGCGTATGCCATCCCTTCTTTCCGCTCGCGTCATATCACGACACCCCAAAAGCTTTCACTACTGACCCTCGCTGACTATGATGCTCTGGGAGTGAAGGAGGTGGGGGATCGCAAGAAACTTTTCTACCTGGTGCAGCGTATTCGCATGGCTGTAAAGGAAGGCGAGATGGCGGGAAAGGGTGGTGAAGGAGATAATGGGGGGGAGAGTTGCGATGGAAATGACACCGGTAATGACAAAAGCGAAGATACAGCCAAAGATACAGCCAAAGATGCAAGCAACAATTGTGATGATAACAATGATGATGAATCGAGCTCCAGCGCGGACTTGCCGCCTGCTGTCTCTTGCCATGACATGGATAGCGTCGATTTAATTGCTGACGATACAGAAAATGACTTAGTGAATGTAGCAGAAAATGACCCTCTTCCTACGACAGCAACAGCAACTTCAAAGCAGCAACCCAAGCTGACAAAATCCCCTTTGAAAAAAAAGATCCGAAAGAAGTACTCTGCCCCCGTTAATGAGAATGATCAGCCTAGTAACCCTCCAAACATAAAATCTCCGCCCCGGAACAAGCGTCAACTGCGTCAGAGAGTAAAGCCTGCATCTGTCCATGGAGTTGAAGTTGCAGGAGTTCCTGCTTCAGCGGCAGATTCTCCTGCTCCTGCGCCTGCGCCTGTTACCGCGTCCACCTTGCCGCCAAATGCCCTCCATAGAGACGACACTGCTAATGTCAACAATAACAACAGCAACGATAATAGCAGTAGCAACGACAACGACAACGACAACAACGACATCAACGACAACAACGACAACAACGACTACAACTCTGACTCATCAACTTCATTCGTGAACCTGACCACCACGCAGCACGCCATTTCAATCGCTGAGAACACAATGAACACTACCAACTCGAGCAACAACTCTATCACATACCAGCAGTCCCCTTCGAGGCAGTTTAATAACAACAATGATGATAAGAATGCATGGGAAAACCTGATTGGGGATGCGAGGGATGTCGTAGACGAGGCCAACCATGCCACAAAACCCAGCACGAGCAACGAATTTGAGGACATGCGTATCCGTGTGGTTGTCCGAAAGCGGCCACTGAGCAAGTCTGAAGAGAGGAAGGGCGAAATCGACATTATTCAGCAGAGTAATGAGAACTGCGTTGTGCATCAGCCCAAGGTCAGGGTGGACCTAACAAGGGAGGTTGAGAGCCAAATGTTCCGCTTCGACAATGTATTCGAGGAGGACATCTGCAACGATGAAATATACGCCAAGACCGTCAAAGGAATGATCAACGGGGTTTTCTTGGGTGGCAAGGCGAGCGTCTTCGCATACGGACAGACGGGCTCTGGGAAGACGTTCACCATGATGGGGAGCAGCATGACGGGGCACAACGCCGGGGGCTGTCGCGATAGCTTCGATGCTAACGACCCGCACAACAAGAAAAACAGTGGTCTCTATCTCAAAGCTGCCAACGACGTATTTCAGCACGCCCAGCAGGAGCAGTACAAACATCTGACTGTGACGGCTAGTTTGTTCGAAATTTATGGCGGAAAACTGTTCGATTTGCTCAACTCAAGGAAGCTTGTAAAGTGCCTGGAGGATGCCAAGCAGAAGGTTTGTTTTCTGGGCCTGAGCGAGCATGTTGTGACGAGCTCTAGGCAGCTGATGAACATCATCGAGACGGGGGCCAACAACCGCAGCACAGGAACCACATCTGCCAATGCTGATTCGAGCCGGTCGCATGCTGTCCTGCAACTATCCATCAAGGCTCCGACAAATGCTCGCACTCGGAGATCGTCCTCCCGGAACAACAACTATGTGGAGCACGGCCGGCTATCTTTCATCGATTTGGCAGGTAGCGAGCGAGGGGCTGACACCAACAAGTGCGATAGGCAGACTCGTCTGGAGGGGGCTGAAATCAACACCAGTCTGTTGGCGTTGAAGGAGGTGATACGGGCGCTCTCTACAGGGGATACAATGCAGCATATTCCATTTCGCGGCAGCAAGCTGACGCAAGTTTTGAAAGACTCCTTCATTGGAGAGAACACAAGGTCTGTGATGATCGCTTGTGTGGCACCTAATCTCTCAAACTGCGAGCACACCCTCAACACTCTCCGCTACGCTGACAGGGTCAAAGATCGCGATCCCGATACGTCAACTAATAACGACCGCCGTCATTTGGACAACGGCTACGGTAGTGGCTACACGACGAGTAATGGAAATAACAGTGACAGACCGGTGACAGCCCCCGCACAGCAAACCCGCCGCTCGAGCGGGAATGGGAACGGGAACGGGAACGGGAACGGGAATGGTGCGATGCCGGCTACAAGACGCTCGCTTGATAGCGGCGGGCGATTGAGTGAGATTTTTAACAATAATCGGAAGTCCCTTGAATTCGATGACCGCAGAAGCGATGCTGAGAAAAACGCCATCGCCGGGAGCAAGATTCGGGGGAGCATGAGGAGAAGAAGTCTAGGCGGGGGCAACGTGAAACCCACAGGCCCTGCCACAAATAATGCTAGTAATTACATTGCCACAACTACCGCTAGCAACAACAACCACAACAGCAGCAGCAGCAACAACTACAACAACATCCAACCACCGCCGCCCCCGCCTCCAGAGCCACCACAGCAGGCCACTACAAAAAAGCAGACCGTAAAGACACTGGTCGACACCCACCGATCCGTAATGACAATCATGCTGGGTATGGTCAAAAGGGAAATGGCCCTTGTGAACGATGCTGACCGAGACCGTGACACAATCGAAACCTATTTAGACGATTTGGAATCGATGCAGGTAAAGAAAACAAAGTTGATCGACAATTTAAGGGAGTTAGTGAAAGACTACAAAGTGGCGAAAGTTGAAAAATGAAACGATAAGATACAGAATTAAAGATAAACGAGAGGGAAGGTTACGAACCGCTTCAAACCACCGCACCGCCATTAAAAAATCTGCATTATCATTTTTGTAAGCAAGTCTCAACTCATCAAAATTGCATCCACGACCCCTTCCACAGCCAAAATCTCCTTCATAACTTTCACTTCCCCGTCCACCACAGTCTTCAATTTCACAAAGAGCTCGTCCAACATGTCGCTTCTTCCGAACTTATCCTCGTAAAGCTCGCACAACTCTGTCGCAACTACTGTAAGGAGGGGGGTATACCTAGGATTTGCAAGATAGCGGCACGTGAAGGCCAGAATTTGCTCCAGTTCGTGCTCGTCCCTGGATCCGAGCGCGGCGGGAAGCCCCCTTCGTTGCATAAGGGCCTCCAAGACTGCTACAACAATCAGTGGCTGTTTCGTCGCCAGCGCTGCGTCCAAGGCATCAGCATAGCGGAACGCCTTAAGGGCCTTATCGAATTCCTTGAGCTTTTTCTTCGAGTCAACCTGAACGCTAAAGTCCCCCACTGACGCCGAGGAGTTCGCACCTCGGTTAAAATGGTTATATGTGTTGCCTCTGGCGATTTTCTTCTTTGGCGTTAACCCAAGGTCGGGCCTGGCTGCCGCTTCCCGCTGCTTGACAATCACCACCCCGTCATTGGTCCCCACAACAAACCTACTGGCGTCTGGGCTCACCCCCACACAGGTAACTGGAGCGTTGTATTTCTGCTGCTGCAGCAAAGTGAAGTCGCTTACGTCGTATATCTTTAGGTGGCCATCCATTCCACCGCTGATTATTCTGTTTGTGTTGTGGTAAGGCGCTAGCGTCAATGAGGTGATGGTCTTGGAGTGGTTGGAGACAGAGTGAATGCATGTCTTGGTTATGAGGTCCCAAATTTTCATAAAGGTAGAGCCTCCAGAAACGATCAAATTTCCACCCGGAAGAGCAAGCAGAGTTTCTACAGGAGAGCCATGGTCGAAGAGGGCGAGGCAGTTTTCATTGCTGTCCTTGTCTTGTCTTTCCCCCTTCTTGTCTCTTCCTCTCTTTTCATTCCCTTCCGCATCTCCCACAAATCTACAATTCCACACTCGAATCGTGTGATCGTAGCTACCCGTAACGACGACGTCTGGGCTTCCAACGCTCGCTAGAACAGATCTGATTGCGTCCCCGTGTCCCGCAATGGTTCTCACCCTGTTGCCACTTGACAAGGAATATATTCTAAGCACCCCATCATCGCCGCCGCTGACAACCTTGTCCCCGTCAGCCATCCATGCAACGCTCCTGCAGTAGCCAACATTTTTGTCTTTGTTGATGGCTTTGTTATAGTCGGTGAAGGTGCGGAGAGTTGCGCGGGAATTGGTGTCACAAACATTTACCATTCCTCCATAGCCACCAATGGCTACAAGGCGGCCATCGGCTCGGAAGGAAACGGCCCAAGAAGGTACTTGGGTCGAGATATAACGGTCCGCAGAGGGTCCATCGTTACTATTGCCGTCGTCAGAGGAGTCGCTGTCACTGAGGTTCGGAGATTCGGGGGGGGAGGGGGAAACAAAAAAAACATTAAAAAACAAGGAAGAAAAGGGGTCAGTCGGAAGTTGGGGGGAATGACACACTGGTTGCGTCTCGTGCGAAACCATTATGCTTAATGCGCTCGGTGTAATGAATGCACTTACCTCTCTCCCTCATCGAAGTCGTCGTAATCATCCTTTCGCCTCTTTTTTCCCTTTGTCGCCTTCTTAGTATTTGCTCTCATGGCCTTTGATGAAAGCTCCCCACCCTTCCGTCCGTAAATGCCCACGCGAGTCCCCTGTGAGATGGCAAAACTGCGCATGTCGGACGGGGAGAAAGAAATGGAAGTCGGGGGAGTGAAGCCGCTGGCTGATTTGGGGAGACGGATGTAAATTGGGTTCTTGTAGGATTTCCAGTAGGAGAGCTCCGTTGGTGGGGGGCCAAAGGTTTGAGTAAGGAGAGCGGTCGAAGAAGATGGGGCAGATATGTGGGACGCAATGTTGAAAGGAATCGACATCTTCGTCTCAGAGGGTATTAATAATTGGCGAGAGTAAACAATGAGGGAACAGCGGAAAAAGGAGGAACGTTACAGAGATAAAGCTATGTGAGCTAATAATGGCGATTTCTAGGGGGCAGCACTGATAAGGATGAGTAGCTAGCGCACGTTAATTGCGCGTGAAAATATTCTGTACTCTTCTAACTGCAGAAATGCCTTTCATTCGGTGGCCAGAAAAGCATTTTCATTTTGCTTCATCAGATTGATCAAAATCATCTCATCTCTTGCCTCCGAGGACTCTCGACGCTTTTTCTGTATCTCCGATACTGGTGAATAACGCCCAGCGAACGTAAAGCACAAAGAATTCCACACCTCCCCAAAGAAAACCCACCGAATAAACTATGAACCAAGTCGCAAACTCCTCCGCCTCTGATGCGCTCGTAGCGCAGGTAGGTGGTGAAATCGTACCTGCTCCGGATGTGACCAACCCTCCCGTGCTTTACAAATGTGGAGACTGTGGGTATAAGGTAAGTTGTTAGTTGATGCACCGTGGTTTGTGGCTCTTTTTCGTCTTTCGTCTTTCGTCTTTCACCAATAGCGCTCTCAAAGCAAAGCAAAGTAAATTGTGCAACACACTAACGAAGAATCTCTTTGGCTTGCTCAGTTTGAACTAAAGAAGGGCGATGTCGTGCAGTGCAGGAAGTGCAACTTCCGAATTGTCTACAAAGTCCGAACCAACCGTATGGTTCAATTCGAGGCGAGGTGATACGAGACAGCTAGATATTTTGTGGGGGTTTGAGTTGAGTTGTGATTTGAGTGAAATAAGTGGTTAAAGAAGATTGTTGGGGGGTTTTTTATTTGGAAATGTATTTTTGAAGTGGTTCATTGCCGAAAGCTCTCCTCTTCTTTTAACCAGCCTTTTTACATTTGTACAAATGTAAAATGAGATCTACTTTTTGTTCCAGAAATTTCGCCTACACGCAGTCCAGTGCTTGCACCCAGTCCAGTGCTTACACACAGTCCAACCAATGGTCAAGCTGCTCCTCCGATCCGTACCAGGTGGCGTTGGCTAGCGGCACGCGCACACCGAGAGGATTGGGCAAGAAGTCAAAGTGACCTGCATCCTTCAGGACAACGCAGTCGCAGCCCTCCATTTTGCCTCCCTCAGCTGGCGTGATGCCATCTCCCCGCGCATCCCCCTTCCCACCCAACGGCAAGTAAGAAGCAAAGGCGAGCAGACCTTCAAGTCCTCCTGTGAACCCGCCCTGAACACGCTCGGACACAACACAAGTGTACCGGACGTCCTTCCTGAAGCTGCCAGGGAAGCGGCGGTTCACGTTGTCGAGCAGGCCCCTGCTCTGGTCCAACTTCTCCCACACGGATCCTTCTGGCGGCGGTTGGTTTGGGGTGCCGAGCATTACGAGGCTTCTGCACCCATCCACGCCACCGCCACCACCGAGCCAAGCGCGCGCAATCCATCCCCCGATGCTGTGCGCAACGAGCGAGTATTCCGCGCCCTCGCCCTGTGCAGCTCTGCATCGCTCGACAGCCTCTTTGATGCTGTCCAAATAGAAGTCAACAGTGGCCTCAGGCGTGAGAGATCCTGACCAGTACGGGGAGGTCCCGAAGTTCTTGAGAAGTGAGAGCCACTTCCACAAGGTGAGACGCGCGACGTAGACGGGGTGCCCCCTGGCGCGAAGCAATGCGCAGAGCTCCCCGTAGTCCTTGGGTCCTGAGAACTGGGCTGGGCACAAAATGACGGGCCTCTTCGGGCTCTCGATGGCAGCGTTGAGCCCGATGGCAGCGTTGAGCTCAGTCTCGAGCTCAGTCTCCCTGGCGCCCGCCTCGGAGAACTCCAGAGCGCGGTCGTAGCTCCCAACGGCGAGAGAGGCCCTGGTGGGATCATTCTCCCTCCGGAAGACGAAAGTTGTGCCCTTGTTGCCTACACTGACCCTCAAATCATCCTGTAGAACGGTCGTGTCGAGGTATCCAATCGCGCGAGGCCCGAGGAGATCGAAGGGAACCGGATAAGGCACGGCAAGGTCTCCACCGAAGAGAACTTCCTTCAAGAGAAATCGGCCCGTCTTGAATCGGAAGGTGAGTCGACCTTTGGGCTCTCCTGAGATCGACTCGCGGCTCGCGCGGAGAAGCAGAGCAGCGCTGGCACCGAAGGGGAGGCCGATGTCGATCAGGTTGTCGAAACGGCCGCTGGGGCCTGGGATGAGGATCTGAGCTACATTGGACACGCGAGAGGAGGAGAGCAGACCCTGCACTGGGGAGGGGCCTTTGGAGGTCAAATAGTTTTGCCAGGAGGCAAAAGACCAGAAGGGGACACTGTTGAGATCGCTGTCGGTGCCATCGGGGGACTGAGGGGTGAGGGTGGCTAGCAGGGACCAGCGGCCGGCGATGTCCGCGTCGGTTGGGGGGGAGGGCTGCAGATCACAGAGGGAGGCTATCAAAGAGCGAGCAGAGGACACAGAGGCTGGGGAAAGGGAAGAGCCGCGGTCGGATGAGGATGACAACAGGAGATCGATTAGCTGTTGGGGGGAACCTGGAGTTTGGGGGGGAGCTGGAGATGATGAGAAGGGGAGGGCCCAAGGGAGGAGGATGAGGTGGATGATGATGGCAAATCTCAACGGCATTGGGGCAAAAGGTGCCCTCAAACCTGCCTAAACTGCCTGTCAAAAAAAGGGGGGGGTGGTTCGGATCACGTCGCTCCGTCGTTTGTAAATTTGTTCAACTCGTAGTTTTTCGAATATTTCTCTTCAGAAGCATTATATTTTAGAATCACTTCGTTTCCCGGTCACATATAATCCCCCTTCTTCTTTCTTTGACATTTTAAAAACCTCGAAAGGGCTTTAATATAGCCTAATCTGGTCATCGGATTTGAAGGGGGTATATAAAAACCCACTCTCACTGAGGATGACTACAACAATTACGCTGAAATTAAGCGAGCCTCTTGGTTTGGAGTTCGCTCCCGTTGTCACCACAGCGTCCAAACGCTCGCTGGGTTGCAGAATTGCATCCCTTACCCCTTCCCCCATCCCGAGCTCCTTGACACAAGCAACAAAGCACTCAATCCAGGCGGGATGGGTAGTGGAAGCCGTAAACGGCTCCTCTGTAAAGGGGAGTGAATACAATCACGTCGTCTCGCTCTTCAAAAATTCAGAAACCTCGATTCAAGTCACCTTTTGCAACACAGAGGGCAACCTGAAGGCATCTTCATCCACCCCCCGCTCCCGCCGTAGTTTCGCAACTCCATCCCACGGACGAGTGACGCGTTCAAAGCTCCAAAAGATCTCCACCTCCTCGCAACCCCTTGTCAAGAATATCCGACCGCGAACGAGCCCCTTGCTACGAGGAGGCCCTCGCCCTGGGGCTTTGCAGCCACCTGTGGCAGTGAAACCCGCTGTTGCTGTGGAGCCTGCTCTGGCATCAGCCGTCGTTTTCGGCGGTAAACAGGGTAGCGCGTTTATTTCTACCCCTATTCGCTCCGCCGCGACGCCCACGCCCACGCCTACCAGTAAAACGCCGGTAGTGGGAGGTGAGGGGGAGGGAGGTTTGTTTTCTCCCAGTGTGAATTGCAAGGTGGAGATTCTGAAGGAGACGAGTCCTGCTGTTGGGTGCACACCCCCTGCGGTAGCAAATCAATCTCCTCTTCCGGTAGCGGTTCAGTCTTCCCCTGTACCAGCGTTCAAACCGACCACTCCAGGACCAGTTGAATCGCCACATGCGGGGGCGGCAGCGCTTCCATCTCCCACTTCAGTACCGGTTGGATCCTCCCCGCCGCCAGGAGCAACATTTAAATCGTCCCCTGTGGTAGCAGCCCAATCGTATATTGCGTCCCCTGTAATAGCAGCTGAACAACCCATTGACGATGCTATTGAAGATGATGACAAAGTTCGTATCACAGATGACGATGATTGTGAAGATCAAAAAGATGAAGAGAACCGAAATCAAGAGAACGATAATCAATACGAAACCGTCTTGTCTGCGCAGTCTCAGTCGTTCTCCAACTATGCAACCAATGCTTCGACAATAATCGAAGTCACCCACCCTCTTGCGGAAGACTCCAACAAATCTCCAGTCTCTTCCTTGACAGTCTCCAACTCTTCCCCCGAAACCAGCGTCCCTGACGGCGGTAGCAAATCATTCACGCCGTATTACCGCCCTCCCTCCCCAGTTGACGATGGGGACGATAACAAAGTTGATGGGGATGAGTTTGATCAGCTTCCCAAGAGCGTGAGGAAGGCACTTGTGTACTTGAGCAATGAGAAGTCCGCAGTTGTAAGCAGCCCTGGAGAAAACTCCACCGCGACGACTTCAACCGCCTCAACCACGGTCACCCTCTCAATGCTGGATCTTGACTACATCAAATCTATCACGTCGTTAGATGAGATCAGGGCGATAGTTTCCGTCTTGGCGAATGATCATGGTGGAAAGTACCCTGCCTTGGAGGCAATTGCTAGGGGAAAGGAGATTGAGCTTCGAAAGAGAGAAAACCGCGTGCGATTCGAAGATAATTACGACGATGAAAACAACAACGATGGTGACAATGACAATGACAGTGACAAGCGAGCCCAATTTTTGCCGCAGTCGTTCTTCAAGTCACCTTACAAAATAGCTGGAACTCCAAGAAATCGCATGCACAACGCCAGCTTCGTAAGTGATATCAGCAATTATACGGACGCTTTGGAGGGCGATATGACAGTCACTGAAGAAAAGTATGTAGAGGAGGAAGAAACTGACCCGGATGA
>ERZ651776.4080-NODE-4080-length-13841-cov-3.228422_pt1 | contig 13841 bp, 9 predicted proteins | sample MGYA00514761_ERZ651776 | MGnify/ENA metagenome assembly ERZ651776 | reverse complement strand
TTTCTAGAGATTCAATACCTATACTATGCTCTTTTACCAGATTTGTAAGTACCCTAATTGTCCTTATTGTATTATCTTCTTTTCCAGCTAGTCGTTCCAAAGTTAGTAGTGCCGCACTACGTTTTTCTTCATTTCCTGATTGTAATTGCATTGCCGCAGAGTTCAGATAAAGCGAGTTTATTAGAGATGCAAATAGTCTTTTATTGAGAGGCGTCATTTCAGTATTAATTACAAAATCATTCAATGATTCAATCAATGAACTTTTCACAACTCCATCGCCTTCTGCTGAGAGCGCCCTTCTCACTTCATTAAGTTTCACTATCGATTTAGAATCTAGTATTTTATGTATTGATTCCATATCAGATGAAACCCCGCCGAGCAATGAAATTAAGGATATTGAAACATCTGAAAGTACATCATCTCTTCCAGAATCTTCAAGAGCTAATAGGGCCTTTTTCCTTAGATTAATTATTTCTTCTATTTTGTTAATGCCACTTTCAGCAGGCATCAAATGCCAAACCATCAGTGCTCTGAAAGGATAGGCCAAGGCGAGTGACTCGTCTCCTGCCATACTTTCTGCTAAACCTTCTACATCTGCGGTTCGGGTGAGGACAGATAATATTTCATCCGTGTATCTAATTGAATCTAGTTTAGAAAGTATTTTTGAAGCCTCTAATTGAATTGGAATTGGAGCATCTTCACATCTCATAGCGAAAACAACGGTTTCTTCTTCAGAGACTTTCATAGTATCGATAATACTGTTTTCTAATTTTTGTGAATATATCTTAGAGACTAATTTAATAGCAAAAATCACTTCTTCAGAATTATTTAGAGATAAGTCTTCTATTGATGTAATTGCCTCATCGTATTCTTCTTTTTCAAATAGAATTTTACTAATCCTCCAAAGTAATGAAGAAGGTATTTTTTCATCATGTTGCTCTAATAGAATCTTCCCCTTCTCCAATAATTCTATACTTAATTGTTGATCGATATCATCAATTCGCTTCCAACTTTCTACTCGTATAGTCAAAGCAAGTTCATCGTCTCCTTCTTGAGTTAATGATTCAACTAAAGCCCCATTTTCATTTCTTCGAATGATATTCAAATTCATTTGTTTCTCTACAACTTTGATTAATTTCCCGTTATCTTGTATACTTTCTAAAACATTCATTGCATCATCAGAATTAGCGCTGAGTAGTAATATCGATTCCAATAAAGCCGCTTCTTCTTGCAAACCCCTAAGTTTACCTTTCATAATTTGAGGCCAAGAACTAGGCCTAGGCTTTCCTGCTAAGTCTTTTCGAATCTTCCCTAAAGAAATTTCTTGAGCGGGTGTTAATTTGAAAGGCATATCCATTTCTAACCATTTTAGTAAACTAGAATTATTCTTAGGGTCAATATTAGATGCATTAATCCATTCTTTAGAGTCTATCAGAATATTTTCTTCTTCTTTTATTTCGAATCTTTCTAATTCAGCAAAAAGTGGCGCCTCTCTTGCTAATCTACTCCAAACTGGATGAACTCCTTGAGAACATTCGACCCTTAGTAAATTCATTTGATCATCGAAAGATGACTCCCAAGTATTCATTTTATGTTTTTGAGCAATTAACACAGCCAATTTGAAAGCAGCAGTTTCATCGGAATTAATTACTTGTTGTGGGGGCAACAGGTCAAAGCCACTTTTTGCTTGTCTACCGCCTCTTCTGCTCCCTCTTCTTCTCCTTGAAACATTCCTATTTTTAGAATTGTTTTCTAAATCATTTTTATCGACTGCTTCAGGTGCAATTTTCTCAGCAACAAGAATCGCCAGGGCTTTCCAATTTTTATGCAATAGCTCCCAACCGTCTGGTCTTTGTATGGCCTTTTTCCTTGCAACTTCATCAGACCCTGCTGATTGCAAAGATTCAACACAATCTAGAAGGTACTGCTCCAAATGAAAACTCTCCGATAAATCGCCCCCATGCCCCCCCTACATGAATACACCGCCTTGATATGTAAGACAAGAAAAGCGAGAACTCAAGATATGTTATGATTCAGCCCTCATCATGGAGGTTGTGGCCACTGCAATTATTCTCCTCCATCCATTGTCTGCATTGGCTGTGATTTGGCTATTTATTAATCAGAGAAAATGGCGCCAAAAAAGTACTATTTTAAAGGGTTCAGAGCGCCAAAAAGAATTAAAAAATCATGAAAAAAATGGAAATAAACTATTTTTTTATGTCATCGGAGTAATTTCTCTTGCATTCTTATCGAAGATATTTTACTTTCAAATAATCAATGGAGAAGTAGGCATATCAGATTTAATTCCCAATCATTTCCATGGCTGGGCGGGGCTATTAGGGCTCGGATTAATGATATATCTCAGACATTTAGGGCTACGTGCTAGAAAAAATCGTCTGGAGAAAAAACCTTTTGTCAAAATTAGTAATTTGCATGGAAGACTAAGCGACATAATGACCTATCTTATCATGATCCATGCATTCCTAGGTTTCCTATACCTATTCACTTATCTTTGAGACCACATATTTATCCATTCATCAATATTTTTTTGAATATCTTCTTCAGTAACATATTGTTCTACTACCGCTCCATTATTTATCGATTTGATCCGGCAACCACATGCATTAGCATGGCCCCCTCCATCATTATCAAATCTAGTTGCTAATTTAGTCAAATCAAAAACCCCTCCTGATTTATGTATGAATGAGTTAGTATAGAATGAAGCAGAAAGAGGGTAACTTCCCTCTTCATCAAACCCAGCCCCAATATCTCCATGAATTACCAGGCAGGCGTCACACTCTTTCCCGGCGATTGCGGTTACATGATACCCATTCGATCTTACTTTGAGATTTTCTAATCTGGCAATAGCTAATCTATCTATAATTTGAATATTTTCAGAACTTATTTCACCGAGATATTCCTGTTTTTCCCTTCTCTCCTCCAATTTTATTCTTATTTCTGGAATTTCTAAAATATCCTTTACAGGAACTTTATTTTGTATATTTTCAAGGATATTCATAGTAATTTCTTCGTCTTCACCAATGATTCTGCCTAACCATAATACAGGATTATGTCCCATAAACTCCTCAATTGTAATCGACCCACCATCTAATTTGTCTACCCAAACCATCATTTCTGTTAAATCGGTCAAGTCCAATTTTTCTTTCAATATGTTATATGCAATTCTTGCTGCACTAGGAGTTTCTTCCCACAATACTACTGTTTCAGAGTCGCCTTTATCAATCGGTTTATTTGACTGATGATGATCAATGCTTAGTCCACATTTGGGATGTCTCGGCAAATCACATATTGCAGTATTTCGAGTTATCAAATGGTCCATCATACCTGCCCTTAGATTCCCTGGATGACCAAATTTTATGTCTGCATTTGGCCACCATCTCCTTAATATTGCACCAGTTACAACCCCATCAAGATCACTATCGGTAATGATATTTGTAATATTTAGGGCCAACGCTTCGTCGGACATATTATGCAACTCTACGCACCTATTCAATTGTGTTTGTGTATTCTTCTTCTGCCATTAATTGAATATCGATGACTTCTCCGGTTAGTCATGGAAACATCATGCGGATTCATTCTAATCAATTATGACAGTGTTCTTCTATTGCAATATCCGCAAGGTCATTGGAGTTTTCCCAAGGGACACGTAGAAGATTCGGATTCGGATCATTTTTCTACTGCAAGTAGGGAATTATTAGAAGAAACAGGTATTTCTAAAGTCTCTTTAATCGATGGTTGGAGTTCAAGGACAGAATATAGTTTCTCACTGAAGGGTGTACCTACTTCAAAGCAAGTATTCTGGTATTTAGCGGAAACAGATGAGCTGAATGTCAAACTTTCTCATGAACATACGAACTATATGTGGCTTATTTTCGATGAAGCTATTCAGCAAGTAACTTTCGACCAAGAAATCGAATTATTAAATTCCGCTAAAGGCTACCTTAAATCAATTCATCGTATTTAATTCGCATAAATCCCCATCGCTATCCAAATCATTACTATGCCGATAAAGAAATCAATAAATTTCCATGCCCTTTCTGTTTTTAGAAGTGGGGCAAGACGTCGTGCACCAAAGCCTAGACTATAAAAAAATATGAAAGAAGAACTCATAGCTCCTATTGCAAAAGCAATTTTTTCATCTCCTTGAAATTGTAGAGACGCAGTACCTAACAGAACTGTGGTGTCAAGATAAACATGGGGATTTAACCATGTGAAGCCCATGGTAATCATAGCTGTTTTTTTAGCACTGAATACATTATCAGTATCCTCAATTTCTAGCATATTACCTTTCCAAGCAGCCCGAAATCTCATCATTGAATAAATAACTAAGAAAGAAATAGCCATCCATTCGATAATTTCAGCAATATTGCTAGAGTTAGAGAGGAATTCTCCGAATCCAAAAACGCCAAGACCAATCAATATGGCATCAGAGAAAGCACATATCGTACATACAAGAAGAACATGACGATTAGATAGTCCTTGTCTTATTACAAAGGCATTTTGAGCACCAATTGCGACAATCAAAGATAGACTAATCAAAGCGCCCTCGAATCCAGCTGATTCGATACCCAATTAGAACACCTCTATCTTTTTCCGAGAGGTGTCCATAGAACTTCTTCTTCTCCGTTCTTTGATGAATACCACCTACCTAGGACAAACAACCAATCTGATAGGCGGTTGAGATAACAAATTATCTCAGTCCTCATTGCATCTTCTCCGTCTATTGATATTATCTCACACACTTTTCTCTCTGCCCGTCTAGTAATAGTTCTAGCAACATGCATTGTCGCAACTGGTGCAGAACCAGTAGGCATAATGAATGATGTTAAGGGAGATAAACCTTCTAACATTTCATCCATTTCAGAGACCAAACGATCACATTGTTCCATTCCAATTAAGGCCATTTGAGTAGGTAACAAGCCAGGAGAACATGAACACTCTCCTCCTATGTCGAATAACTCTTGCTGAATAATCCCTAATTTTTCATCGGCGACATTAGAATATGTTGTTTTTCCGGCTCTATTTAATTCCATACGTACAACACCAATTTGTGAATTTAATTCGTCGATTGTACCATAAACACCGACTCTTAGATTTTCTTTCCCGACCCTTTTTCCATCAAGAAGAGATGTTTTACCAGTATCTCCGCCACCTGTGTGAACCTTAGTAATTCGAACCATACTATGCTCTCGGATAGGGTTAGACAATATGAATAATCGTCTTTTTCATTAATCTAAATCTAAGTATTTTTTAATGGTCTCAGTCCATGATTCATCGACAGATCCCCACCCACCGATTTTCTCCAGTTGTACAATATGTTCCGTTCTTGCCGATTCATTATTTTCCTTTTCATAAATCAGCGCTAATGCCGCATGACTCATTGCATTAATCCATTGTTCATCCATATCCCAAGATTTCTCAAAATGAGCAATGGCGCCATTATTTCCATGAATCAATCCTCTACTAATTTGCCTTAGACCAGATTTAGACCATGAAATGCCTTGAACACCAATAATCAAACCCCTGAATACTAGATAAATCTCGAGAATCACCAAAGTTGATGCGAGTACAAATGACCCTATTTGTTCAATTTGGTCAGCATCCGACCATCTTTCTGAAAGTAGCGTTATTGAACCTATACAAAATAAAATTCCTCCAAAAGGCGCGACAATGACATCATCATTACTTAATGACATTTTGATCACTCCATAGATTACCGCCCCCCCTCCTACGATAGAGGCAAGATATGCAGGGACCAAATCATTTTCAACTCCTCTCGGCGCATTTATTGATAGCCATAGAATAATCGAAACAAATAACAAAATACCTGCGAATCTTCCACTTATTTCTGGAAATGGTTGTTTTCTACTATACCAAAAAACAGTTATTGCCATCCCAGCAAATAAAATAATCCAAGGCCACATTACAATCACTCCATTGATTCAATGCCCCAACCTGGCATCCAAAAATCTTCGTTATCTAACCATTTCAACCACTCATCTGTATCTGATCTTAGAAGCCTAAATGCTCTTCTATCCAAGCCTGATAAGAGTTCATCCGTTACTTCACCTTTCTTGTAGGCATCAGTCCATTCTACTTGCATTTGACGAATTAAACGCTGTCCTTCAGCAGAATTATCAAAATTCTTTTCAGAAATCTCTCTTAAATCCTGTAGCCAGAGGCGTGTTCCTTTGATATGGGGTTCTTCATGGAGGATTTTTTTATTCTTTTTGAACGGCCACCAACCCATCTTAATCGAACTCGCGTAATGGTCTTCTTTCTTGATGCTTTGCGAATCAATGAAAGAGCGCCTCCTCATCGGATAACCGTGGGGCGCGTATTTGTTCATTTACACGGAAAAGCCAAAGATTCATCTTTTCGTGCGGCCATTTCCGATTATGCCAATAGATTAAATTCAGATGGTGTTCAAATTATTGAACATAAAAATCAAACCGACCCGGGAGAATATCTTGATAATATAATCAAGAAAGCCGGAAAAGATACGGTCATACTTTTACAAGAAAATGGAGAAAACCTTGATAGCATAGGATATTCAAAAAAAATGAAGGAATGGCGAATTTCTAATAATTCAGTACATTTAGTAGTGGGACCTCCCGGCGGGTTTGGAATTTATGGGGGCGATTTGCAATCGCTTTCGTTGGGTAGAATAACTCTCCCTCATGAACTAGCTGCAGTTGTTTTATTAGAGCAATTATATCGTTCATGTACGATAATCAAAGGACTTCCTTATCATCGTGCATAATCAATGAGTTTCAATGATTTCATTCAAGCTATTAACATGAATTATAGTCGGCGAATACCCTTCTAAATCTTGTTCTTCAATACTTTTGTAGGTGACTAAGATTACCAAGTCCCCAGGGTGGACTAGATGTGCCGCTGCACCATTAATACATATTTTTCCAGAACCTCTTTCTCCCCGAATAACATATGTTTGAAGGCGTGAACCATTAGTAATATTCAGCACTTCAATTTTTTCCCACTCGACTATATTTGCGGCTTCAATTAGGTCTGAATCTATAGTTATCGAACCTATATAATTCACATCAGCCTCTGTTACTGTTGCGCGATGAATTTTCGAATTCATTACTGTCCTTAATGCCATCATTAAATGTGCCGAAGAATATTCTACATTTTAATGCAAGGTTTAGTTGAACTATGATACTAAAACATCGTGTTGATACATCTGTTAATTTATCAGGGTGGCGTTGATAAGTAATTCAGATTTAGGAAACATACTTCGGTGGTCACGATGATAGGTAAATTACAAAAAAACATAGGTGTAGAGGGCACGAGAAAAAGCATTATTGCAGGACTCATGGTATTCATTATGCTATTTAGTACTCAGATGTATTCATTCCAAGATTTTGAACCATATGACGAAGAAAAATCTGAGTGGGCCCCGGTGGTCCAGAGAACTGCATTTCAACAGTTAGATACAGCCAATGGACCAATGGCTGAGAGTAATGAAGTTCAACCAGGGGCAGAAAATCCATTCGCCCATCCAGCATTCAACGACCCAATGTATCACGATCCATTATCAGTATACGGTAAAGTTTCAGACCCTTCTGCATTAGCTTTAGATCCTAGCTACGGATTCTTATTAGAAGAGACAGATACTGAAGATCACGATAACGATGGAATTTCAGATTTGAATGATTTAGATGATGATAACGATGGAATCAATGACTTAATTGAGAGATTTGATGGCTGTTATGGCACAGATCCTTTTGATCATGATAACGACGGTATACAGGACGAATTCGATTGGGATGACGATAATGACGGATTATTAGAGGGGCCAATAGACTGGTCTCAAGGTGCGGATCCTCAGAATAATACCGAAGATAGATATGTTATTCCTACAACTGTTCATCCTTGGACACAAACTCAAGTAGGTACTGGTTACAGAATTGATCAAAACTTAATGGATCATGATAATGATGGCGTTACGGATGATGACGTAGACGGTTCGGGGGCAGGCTCTTTTGATGAAGACGATGATAACGACGGTCGAATTGACCAGTTCACATGGCCTTGTGATTTTGATAGCGACGGTTTACAGGATTATTTTGATTTAGATGATGATAATGACGGAGTTGCAGATCTGTGGGATGCACACCCCTGGAACTCTGAAATAACCTCAAACATAACAGAAAATAATCTTTGGAATGATTGGGTAGAATGGGATTCTGGACCAACGCTTCATTTTGTAGTTATGACGAATGCTGGCATTCTAGTTCCAGAAAATATTACTATCGAAACTGGTGATACGATTATTTGGGTTAACCAAGATCCTGCAGGAGAAGATCATTCCGTTCAAGCCCAAGGTGCAGCATTTTCCAGTTTACCAATATCTCCGGCTCCAGTAGGTACAAGCCAATTCCCTTGTGATGCTGCTTACACCTTTTGCCACCAATTTAACTCTACAGCAGAAATATCATACCAAAACCTTGCACTTTCTCAAACAACAACAGGAAATATATCAGTATTGCAATCAGCATATACAGGTAGTGACTATTATGGAGATTTTGTAGGTGGTGTTGATTTCGTTGAAAGAGAAAAAGCATGGCATCCTTTGGAACAAGCATTCTCCTCTATCATTGATGGAGACTTAGATGGCGATGGAATACCTAACTTCTTAGATCCCGATAATGATAATGATGGTTCTCCCGACTCATCAGATACTGATGATGATAATGATGGATTGGCAGATATGTATGATGTTGATGATGACAACGATGGTCTATTAGATACGTGTATTCAAACCGATACTAATGCAGATACAATTGGAGACTATCCTATCAAATCTCAAAATTTCTATACGGGAGAGATACTGACGCCTGGTATCGATTGCGAGATAGATTATGACAGAGATCTTGATGATGACCGATACAGAGTAATTGATCAAGACTATGATTTAGTTTGGGATTGGTTAGATACCGACGCAGGAGGAGTACCTGTACCTGACAATACAGTGGGTGGAACGCTTACTGATGCCAGCGATTTACCATGGGATTTAGATAACGATGGAATCATAAATGAAGAAGATATATTCCCTACCGTTCCTCAAAGTACAGTAGATACTTGGGATTGTCCAAGTCTTACTAACCCCAATCCCTCAAACCCAGATGATAATTGCTTTTTGAAGCGAAAGTCTTACACGGCTTTCAATGACTGGGATGAAGATGGTATAAATAATTGGGAAGATATTGATGATGATAATGATGGAATTTTTGACTGGTTAGATATTGATGACAACTGCGACCTTGATGATGATAACGATTTACACTTGCTTAATGGGTCAAAATATCGAGATGATGGCCCCAATGATATTGATACAGATGTAGACGGTGATGGATTAGCGAATGATGAAGACTGGGATGATGATAATGATGGAATTTCTGATTATTATGACCCAGATGATGGAAATTGCGGTATTCAAGATTTAGATGCTACAGACCCATTCGACAACAGCTATCCAACTAGTGATGGTGACCTTCTTGATGGTTCGGAAGACGATCAACTATACGCCTTCCCAATTGTTTACGAAATGTATTGGAACCAAACATGGATGTTCAATCCATTTACTTCAGAAAATGGTTTCGTATTGGATTATAATGGATTCGACGAAGCAAACCCAACAGCTAGTGGACAGATTCCTGAGTTGTACTGGCACGTAATCCAAAAATGGAGCCCGTATAATGGAGGAAATCACTTTGACATCGATATTGATGGAGACTCTTTGATTAATGGAATAGACGTTGATCAAGATGGTGATGGATTACCAGATTGGTGGGATCAAGACGAAGGTAACGACGGCGTATTAGATGTTAATGATATTAAAATGGGCGGCAGTTTTGATGACAATACTTGTGGGGCTACATTATTTTGGATATATGTTCCACAAGCACCACAGGCAATAGATCATGAATGTGGTATATTCTATGCTTGGTACTTCGGAGCTCCATTGGTGACTCCAACTCGTGCCAATCAAGTAGAATATACCTACCCTTACAGTACGAGACCATCTGCAGATTATAGCGATGGTCCCTACAATGGCAGTAACTCCCAAGGTGCTTGGACCTGCAATAAGAATTGCTTCCACTTTACTTTCGACCCTTCTAGTGGAGTGAGCCCAACAGCGGCCGTTTCTTATAATCAGATGAAAGATAATAGAGATTTATGGGTTGCTTACATTGGTTTAACATATGGATTTTTCCAGTGGAATGCCGATTCTAATGCAAACTTCTTCCCCGATGAAAGGGCTGATTTACTCAACAATGACGTAGATCCGGATGACGACTGTGGCGCCCCAGTATCTGGTAATATGGAACCCCAATGTATGTTTAATGATACAGCAGATTTAGATGATGATTTCGATGGTGTATACGACCATTGGGATATTGACGACGATTCAGACGGTATTTGGGATTATTTTGAAATAGACAGCAACGATGATTTAGATGATGATACTGGAACATTACCTCCAGGCAATTTCTACATAGGCACTAATTGTGAAGATAATGATGACGATGGTACTGATACGGACCCGGATGAGGATGGCTGGTATCAGGCGGTTCATGATAGAGGAGTTCTTGGGCAAGGCCTGTTGAATCCTAAATATTATGATGTAGATAATGATAATGATGGAATTCCAGATGGAGAAGACCCTGACGATGATAACAATGGTGTACTAGACGTCGACCAAGAACTTCTATGTTTTATCGGAGAAGAACAAATGACTTGGGATCACGACAATAATGGTATCCCCAATTGGGCAGATACTGATTGGGATGGTGATGGAATACAAAACCAAATAGAGCTTAATTCGGCGACTCCATTTATCTCTCCATGGGATCACGATAATGATGGTCTTCGAGACGATATTGATTTAGATGATGATTCAGATGGAATGCAGGACAAAGATGAGATTATGCTTTGGCCATCTCGATATAATTCGCCTTCAACCAATCCTTGGGATCACGATGATTTCGGTACTGGTGAGGGTATTGCAAACCCTTCAGACCCAAGTACTGGCCCCGACGCAATTGATAATGATGATGATACAGATAATAGAACCGATTCAGATTGGGACCAGTTAGAGGAAGAAGATGGGAACTCTTCAGATTGGGATAGTGATAATGATGGTATCTTGGATGAAGATGATAAAATACCGACTAGAATCACTTTAAACTCACCTGATGTTTTATGGTTAGATAACCTATATGCTGCTAAATTCAGCGGAAATGTTAGTTGGTTAGATTTGGAACAAGGCGTATTTACTGCCGCTGAAAATCTACCAGTACAGGTACATATTGCCTGGATTAGAAATGGAACATCTGCAGTCGAAACAGTTGATGTGTTAACTGATGAAAATGGTAAATTCGTTGTGGGCCAGTTCTTATTCCCAGAAGATCTACCTGTAGGTTCTAATACAACATATCACGTATACGCGGAAGTAACTGAAATGTTCATTCATGATGGTTCATCTACTGAGCCAGTTCCTACTGAAGTTCGAGCGAACACAACGATAGATTATGTGGCGTGGACATATTTCCGAAGTGATGAACAACCTCTGTTTGTTGATTATAAGGTTCATTATGCGGCCGATTGGGATAGAGGCATTTTTGATAATAAATTATCACATGCTCCTATTTCATTTACAGTTCATGGGGGCCCATTTGGTAACATTACTCATCCTACAGTCTTCGATGGATATGGATATGGTTACAGAGCCGATTCTAACGGCTGGGTTTCACTTTCCTTCGTTCAAACTGGTGGCAGCCAAGGTGTTTGGAAACAGGTACAATGGAACTCAACAATTGATAATGGTGTTGGTATGATACCGGGTGCGTATGAAGAAATTGTATGGGATAACACATCAAAAACACACAGTGTAGTTGGACTTTATGAATACACAAATACAAGTTTACCAATTGGAGATTATATGTTCATTGGCAAATCACGTCCAGATTTAGGTGCTGAAATGCCATGGCCATATCTTGAAGGCGATACGACCGATTCTTTCGCTATACGATCTATGCACAGAATGTATGTTGAAGCAGACATCATAACTCCTTCAATTAGGCCAGTATATTTCTATGACTCCACTCAATTCACAGGGTCATCTTTCGGCGCATGGAGGGCTTTATTCCATGCTCCTTCTCTAGCCAATGCAGGTTTAGAGTACAGTGATGTGAGTCTTGGTAAGCAATATCCAATGCTTTGGGATGGGACTCCTCAAGGATTAACCGGTGAAGCAGCAAATTTACGCTCATTCATCTCTTCCAATGGAACTCATTGGTTTATTGCTATGCAAAATGGAGGTGATTTCAATGTTCCACCATGTGGCCCAATCAATCCATTAGATCCTACAAGCGATATCCGTTGTGAGATAGTACCTGAAATGTTCACTGGAGAAACATTCAGAGTACTAGGTACTGTTTGGAATAGAACAATGACTGCATGGCCTCATGATGCAATGGCATTGCAAGTAGATGTCGATGGTAACGGTGTATTTGCCGGAGCACAAGAAACCGGATTCGCTAGAGTCCCCGATATGGTCAATGGCGAAGCATTATTCGATTACAATTGGACATGGTATTCTCAATATCCAGCTGGAGTATTTGGTATACGTGCGGACTTTACTAATTCAAATTATTACTTTACTGGTAATCAATCAGCAGTCCTTGCACCAACAGGGGCGTATGTAAATGTCTCAGTTATTGGAACAACAGATTTCCAATTAAATAATATCCCTAGATTATATCGTGGAAAGAATACTACTATAGAAGCCCGAGTGATTGATAATGCGTATCAACCAGTAAGAGATGCCCCAGTTAATTATACATGGTCTGCCGATGGAAGTAGCGACGTCGCAATTACAGATTTAAACGGTGTTTTCAAAATTAATTTAACAATTGATGAGATGCATGATTTGGGTAATTTCTCTTTGAACTTTACATATCCTGGAGATACTTATCGCCAAGGTAGTTCAACAGGAATCAATCTTTGGGTTGTATCTAGGACTTATATCGACCTCCAAAGTACTACCGAAAACAGATTGTCTAGTGGCGATTATTGGGAATTTACAGCACAAGTAACAGATGATAACCGTACAGCAGCAGTCAAGGATAAAGGAGAGCTTTTAGATGGCTGTGATGAGAACGGCGGCGAAATATTAGTGATACTCGAAGGGGTAGATTTCGATCAAACAGTACATCGTCAGATTGTACAAACACTTTGTCCTAATGCAGGAACAATAAATCATGCGATGCTGTTAGACCCTCAGTTATTGAGAGACGACCCGCTGTCTTTCCTCCCTGATGGTTTCGGACCGGTTAATGTAATAATTAGGTTTTCAGAAAACCTACCTCATGAAGGCTGTGATCCAATAGATCAGCAAATGCTCACTATATCTGGAGCCTGGGACCCTTGTGCTCAGGTACTGAACAGTGATCATTATCGTAAGGTATTCCAATATAATGGTCAAGGATTTAGTTTGATTGGTGGAACCCAATTAACTGTTGACAATCAGATTGTATATACTTCTGAAATCGATCAACTAACAGGTCAACCAATAGATAAGCCAATGACAGTTACAGGACAACTAGTAGACGAATTAGATACTAATTTGTCTAATAGGCCGATCCAAGTACAATACGAAATGGTCGGTACTGAATTAGGTGTCAAAGCATGTAATGGCGGAGTAACTGACTCTAACGGTTTCTTTTCAATAGTCTGTCCTTTGAATGATATACAAGCAGGTCAAGCAAAAGTTACAGTGAATTATTATTCAT
>ERZ651776.4074-NODE-4074-length-13850-cov-182.699993_pt1 | contig 13850 bp, 17 predicted proteins | sample MGYA00514761_ERZ651776 | MGnify/ENA metagenome assembly ERZ651776 | reverse complement strand
GGTGGTAAAGAACTTTACGACCAACTATGGTCTGAGATGGGAAGAGACATCAAAGGATTTATGTTACAACCAGTAGGACCTGAAGCTTTAGGTTGGTTCAAAGAGCCAATTAATAGCATGGCCGACTTTAGAAAGTACAAGTTCAGAACTCCTCCGGGAATTCCTGGCCAAACTTATAAAGACATTGGTGTAGCTTCTGTTGCAATGGGTGGTGGAGATATTTTACCAGCACTTGAAGCAGGAACAATTGATGCTGCTGAATGGTGTTGTCCTAAGCCGGACATGACATTCGGTTTCCAGAAAGTTCTAAAACATTACTATCTACAAGGTCTTCACCAAGTAGTAGTAAATGCTGATTTCTATATTACAGGATCTAAGTATAAAAAGATGTCTGCTTTAGAGAAAAAAGCTTTAGAAGTTGCTGCGAATGCATCTCTATCAAAATCTATGAGTTACAGAATATATGAAAACGGAAAAGCTCTAGCTGAGTTGACTGGAAAACACGGTGTGATTTTACATGATACTCCAGCTGATTATTTCCCAGCATATATGGCTGCTGCAAAAGCAAGTTTAGAAAAAAATGCTAATGAGAACAAATTCTTTAAAAAAGTTTGGGACTCTCAAAAAGCATTTGCTGATATTGCAGTGCCTTTCTGGTCTGGATCTCAAATGTCTAACGCTAAGCTAGGAATGGCTCACGCTGAAACATTAAAGTAGTATTTAGAAAAAAAATAAATATAACTAAAGCGGATTTAACGATCCGCTTTAGTTTTTTTTTAGAGAATTTATTATGGCAAACGAACCTACCAAATTAGATATATCCGATGAAATGATAGCTGAAAGGCGAGGTGGTTCAGGATCAATGCCTGACGATATGCCAAAATGGATGGCATTAACTATTACAAAAATTGATTTAGCAAGTAAGTGGATTGGTAATGTGGTTTGTTGGATCACCATCCCTTTAATATTTGCGATGGTTTATGAGGTTTTAGCAAGAAAACTTTTTAATGCTCCTACAATGTGGGCGTATGACATGAGTAGATTTATGTATGGAGCTCTATTCATGCTTGGTGCTGGTTATGCTTTATCAAAAGGTGTTCATATAAGAGCTGATTTTTTATACAGAAATTTTAAAACTAAAAACCAAGGTAGAATAGATTTCTGGTTATACCTTATATTTTATTTTCCTGGATTAAGCGTATTTTTGTATATGTCGACTGGGTTTTTACAAGAATCTATAATGAGAGGTGAAAAAGGGATGGACACTGCTTGGATGCCATATATGTGGCCAATTAAAGCATGTTTATTTTTAGGAATTATATTTTTATTAGTTCAAGGTGTATCTGAATTATTAAAAAGCTATTGGGCCGCAACTAAAGGTAAGTGGCCAGGAGAACAAAAATAATGTTAGCTGAATTTATGGATCCAGCTGTCTTAGGTTTCATTTTAATAGGAGTAATGTTGTTCTCTATTTTTGTAGGTTTTCCAATTTCATTTACTTTAATATTCCTTGGATTTGTTTTTGGATACCTTGGATTTGGTAAATTAGTATTTTATTTAATGACCCTGCAGTTTTCTATGGTCATGACAGAGCAAACTTTGGCCGCTGTTCCCCTCTTTGTTTTTATGGGAATTATGATGGAGCAGGCTGGTTTGATGGAGAGATTATTTTCAGCATTTCAGCTAATGCTTTCTAAAGTAAGAGGCTCTTTATATTATGCTGTTCTTTTTGTATCAGTTGTTTTTGCAGCTGCCACAGGAATTGTTGGTGCCTCTGTAACTATACTTGGAATAATGGCAGCCAAATCTATGAATAAATCAGGTTATAATGTGAGATTGGCCGCTGGAACAATTACAGCTGGTGGTACACTGGGTATTCTAATACCACCAAGCATTATGTTAGTTGTGATGGGTCCAATAATGGAAATTCCAGTAACAGACCTCTTTGCTGCAGCAATTATTCCTGGAATATTATTAGCAACCTTATATGCGGCTTACACAACAATTAGATGTTGGATTGACCCAAGTCTTGGACCGGTTTTACCAGTTGAGTTGAGAGCTACTAGCATGAAAGCAGTTTGGATAGAATTCTTTCTAGGACTAGTTCCACCAGCTGCCTTAGTCTTCGCTGCGCTAGGAAGTATTTTATTTGGTTTTGCAACTCCAACTGAAGCTGCAGGCTGTGGTGCAATGGGATCCTTGCTTTTAGCGGTCGCTTATAGAAAATTAACTTTTAAAAAGTTACAAGAGGCTTTAGTTAAAACTCTAGAAATTTCAGCTTTGATAATGGTATTGGTTGCAGCATCAAATTTTTTTGGGGCAGTGTTTTCTAGATTAGGAACACCGATGCTTTTAACTGAATTTTTACTAAGTTTAGAAATGAATAGATATTTAATCCTTGGCATGATTATGGTTATAATTTTCTTATTAGGTTGGCCTTTAGAATGGGTACCAATAGTAATGATTATAGTTCCAATAATTATACCATTAGTTGAAGCTCTAGGATTTAATTTAACTTGGTTTGCAATACTTGTTGCAGTTAATCTACAGACCGCATGGCTCTCACCACCTGTAGCTCTATCTGCTTATTTCTTAAAAGGTGTAGTTCCAGAATGGGATCTTAAAGATATTTATTATGGAATGATGCAATTTATGGTGATTCAAGTTATTGGACTTATTTTAATAATAGTATTTCCACAAATTGCTTTATGGCTACCAACCTATCTATATGGACAGTAGTATTTATTAGTTTATTATAAAACTAGTGAATCAAATCAAATCAAACAATGCTTTAATAAACTGGGAGTTAGTTAGTGTTAATCCCAATGACAAAAATTGGACTTGGAAAGAGTTATTTTATTTTTGGGGATGTAATATTCAAAGTGTAATTGCTTTTTCTTTAATTGCTTCTCTTTATTTAGTTTATGAACTTAATATATTTGTAGTTTTATTTGGTAGTTTAATTGCATCTATAATTGTTTATTTTTTTGCAAATTTAATCGGTAAACCCTCCCAAAAATATGGATTACCGTTTCCAGTAATTTTAAGAAGCGCTCTTGGAATTAATGGAGCTAAATATTTTGCTTTAATAAGAGGAATTGTTGGCATCTTTATGTTCGGCATTCAAACTTATTTTTTATCAAAACTTTTTAGTTACCTGATTAGGATTTCAATTTTTTCTATTGATAGCTCTTTTCTTGATGAAGATATTTTTTTAATTTTTATTTTAGGATTAAATTTAATTGATTGGATTGCTTTTATTTTTACAATTAGTTTGCAGCTTTTTTTATTTAGCAAAAGCCATCAATTTAATAGAAGTATAATAAAATTTTCAGCAATTACTGTTTATAGTGGGATGTTAATATTTTTTTTAGTTGTATTACTCTATGACGTTAAAGTTATAAGTTCAGCTTTTGTTGATATTTTTTCTATAAATAATCTATTTGATAAAACCAATATAGCTCCATTAATTGCTGTGGTTGGAACAGTTTTTGCATATTTTTCTGTTATAATTGTAAATTATGGAGACTTTAGCAGATATGTTAAAGACGAAAAGGAATTAAAAAAAGGTAACTTAAGCCTATTATTAAATTTATTATTATTTTCTTTTTTTACAGTTTTTATTGTCATTGGGGCAGATATTTTTCTTAATAAAAATTTAGAACTTATGGAAAGAATTTTAACAAACCCAACTGATATAGTGGGTAAGATCGATAATATACAATTAACCGTGATTGTTTTATTTTTTATTATTTTTTCATCTGCTTCAACTAATTTAATTGCAAATTATATTCCAACTCAAAATTCACTAATAAATTTTATTCCAAGTGTTCTAAATTTAAGAAGTTCAGCAATCATAATTGGTTGCATTGGTTTTATAATTGGTATTTTTTGGTTACCTTTATTAAGTCAGATTGGCATTTTAGCATTTATTGATACTCTAAGCTCTTTTTTTGGACCAATATTTGGACTTATAATTATTGACTATTACTTTGTTAAAGAAACTAATTTAGACAATAGACAAATTTTTTCATCAAATACTGAGGGGCTATATTTTTATTCAAATGGTTGGAATTTAAGAGGTCTTTATTCTTTGTTTTTAGGCTTTATCTTTTCTGCTTCTACAATTTGGAATGAAAGCTTAATGAGTTTTCATTCTTATTCTTGGATAATTGGCACTTTTATCTCTTCTTTAACCTATTATCTTATTGCTAATAAAAAATCTTAATGCATCAATTTGATCTTAAAAATAGAACTGCAATAATTACTGGTGGCGCCCAAGGTTTCGGTCTAGATATTGCAAAGAGATTTTTAAATTCTGGCGTAAAAACTATAATCTGGGATATTGATGAAAAAGAATTACAAAAAGCTGTAAAAGAAATAAACAATCCAAACCTTGCATATAATGTAGTGGATGTATCTAATTTTAGTAATGTTAAAAATACCGTAGACCAAATAACAAAAATATCTAATATTGACATTTTAATTAATAATGCTGGTATTACTGGCTCAACCTCATCTCTGTGGGACTACGATGTTGATGAATGGAATAAGATAGTTCAGATTAATTTAATGGGCACTTTTAATTGCTGCAAATGCATTGTTCCCAATATGATCAAGAATAACTATGGAAGGATTGTTAACGTTGCTTCAGTTGCTGGCAAAGATGGGAATGCAAATGCGAGCGCTTATAGTTCAGCAAAAGCAGGGGCTATTGGTCTAACTAAATCACTAGGCAAAGAATTAGCTGATAAAAATATTGCTGTTAATGCAATAACGCCAGCTGGTGCAAAAACTAGAATCTTAGACCAAATGTCAAAGGAACACGTTGCTAGGATGTTATCAAAAGTTCCAAGAGGTAGATTTCTAGAAATTGAAGAGTTTACTTCATTAGTTTGCTGGTTATCCTCTGAAGAAAATTCATTTTCTACAGCAGCAGTATTTGATATTAGTGGTGGTAGATCTACTTATTAAGCTTATTTAGGGTTATTTTGGTCTCAGTCTTGTAAATTTTTTGTTCTTTAGAAATGACAGGTGCCAGCAGTATTACCGACCAATAGACTAAAAGGAAAAATATAGAAATTATTTTCATATCATTAGAATTAATACCTAAAGTTGATTTTTAAATGTTTAAATTTTGTTCAAATATTGTTTTTTGAAATACAATAGCTATATAGACTGCAATGATAAAAAATTTTTTAATTTTATTTCTAACATTAATTCTATTTTCAACCAGTACTGTTGCTGAAAATATTAGGGTATTTGAATTTACGGATGAAGAGTTCAAGAATCTACAAGTAAAAAAGGTCAAAGGAGAAACCAAATGGACACTTGGGTCTAATGAGAATGGTGCTTATATCAAAGCTGAAGCTGAAGGGGTAGGCTCAGGACTTGGTAAGGAAATAGAAATAGATTTAAATAAAACACCATTTATTAATATTACTTGGAAAGTTGAAAAAGATCTTTCAGGGATAATTGAAAACAGTAAAAAAGGTCATGATTATGCAGCACGTGTTTTTGTAATTAAAAAAACAGGAGCAACACCCCTGTCAAATAGAGCAATTAACTACGTATTTTCAAGCAATAATATAATTGATCAAAATTGGCCTAGTCCGTACACAAAAAAATCTATTGACTATGTTTTGTCAACTACAATCGATAAACCTAATACATGGGTTACAGTTAAAGCTAATGTTAAAGAAGATTTTATGAAGTTACATGGTTTAGATGTTGATAATATTTCAGGTGTAGCAATAATGACTGATACCGATAATTCAAAACTAAAAGCAATATCGTATTATCAAAATATTTATTTTTCAGATAAATAAATTTGATTTAAAGTTTTTTTTTAAGAAACATACTCATTAACGACAAAAGTACAGCAACAACCACATCTTCTAATGGTGTTGCTCCTGGCACCATGAAATTCCAAGCTATAACGGCAGTTAGCCAAATTATATAAACTTTCATTATCATTATTATATCTTACTTTGATGTTAAAAATCATTTTTTTTGTTAGTATAATTACATGCATGAAAATTTTTTTTATGATTTAAAAGTTTATTATGAAGACACAGATGCGGGTGGTGTAGTTTATTATGCAAATTATCTAAAATTTCTTGAAAGAGCTAGAACTGAAGCCTTAGTCGAACTTGGTTTCAGTAATAAAAAGATAAAAGAAAAATTTGGAGCTTTAATAATAGTAAAGTCATGCAATATAGAATACATAAAACCCTCATATCTTGAGGATCAACTTAAAGTGAGATCTTTTATAAAGTCAGTTACAAAAACCTCGTTTTTTATGAATCAATTTATTAGTAGGGATGAAGATTTGATAACAGAAGCTAAAGTTCATTTGGTCTTTGTTAATGAAGAAGGAAAACCTATGAAAATTCCAGGAAGTTTATTTGAAGATTTAAAACCTTATTTTTGTGACAGTATTAAAGTTTAAATAATTTTTTAGCTTTTCTTAATAATGAAATCATTTTTTTTGTATTAATAACTTTAGTATTTACATTTCTTGGACTCGGATGATAGCTTGCAATTAAAGTCCTCCCATCTGGCAACTTATATTTTGCTCCATGCTTGAATTTTAATTTTTTTTCAAATTTATAACTTTTATTATAAAATTTAATGCAATTATCAAAAGCTATCTTTCCTAGAGTTAAAATTACCTTCAATTTTTTTAAATTTTTAATTTCATAATCAAAATAACTTGAACAATTATCCAACTCACTTTTTAAGGGCTTATCTTCTGGGGGAACACACTTAAGTATGTTTGTGATGTAAGTATTTTTTAATTTTAAACCATCATTGATGTTTGTAGATTTAGGTTGATTTGAAATTTGAACTTTATAGAGACAATTAAATAAAAAATCACCCGACTTATCTCCAGTAAAAGCTCTACCTGTTCTTGTTCCTCCATGTGCTGCAGGAGCAAGTCCAATAATCATTAATTTGCCATTAATGTCACCAAACCCGGGCACAGGTTTTCCCCAATAAATTTCGTTAATATTTTGCTTTCTTTTGTCTTTTGAAATTTTTTTACTATAACTAATTAAGCGAGGACATTTTTTACATTTAATTATTGAATTATTTATTTTTTCGAACTTAATAGTCATTCATGAAACTTATTAAAATTTTAATATTTTTACTTATATCTTTCAATCTACCATTTAAAACTTATTCTAACACAAACATTGAAAATATTTTAAAGGACGGGGGAAAATTAATATTTGTGAGACATGCTTATGCCCCTGGAGGAGGAGATCCTAGCAATTTTGATGTAACCGATTGTTCCACCCAACGGAATTTAAATGAAGAGGGCATCGTTCAATCTGTAAATTTAGGAATTTTTTTTACAAAAAATCAAATAAAGGTTGATAAAGTTTTATCTAGTGAATGGTGTAGATGCAAACAAACAGCTGAATATGCTTTTAAAAAATTTGAAACAAAAAGCTTTTTAAATTCTTTTTTTAGTGAAAAATTTTCAAAAAATAAAACCAAACAAATCAAAGAACTAAAAGAATATGTAAATGAATGGAATAGTAGTAAAAATTTAGTTTTAATTACCCATTATGTTACAATCTTAGAAGTTACGAATACTGCTGTTTCATCTGGTGAAATGGTAATTACTGATAAAAATTTTAACGTTTTACAAAGACAAAAAATTTCGATTAATTAAAGTTTATTTTATTAGGAATAAATATAGAATAAAATAATGTCATCAAAAAAAGCAATGAAGTTAGCTCAAAAACAAGCATTTGCTAAACATAGAAGTAATATTACAAGCAATAGACCTATTCCAAAAAAAACTAATTTTATAAGTAAGTTAAATAAAAAAAATAAAAAATCTTAACTTTCTTTAACAAATACCTCAACTTTTTTGCAAGTAGATATTTTTGATATACCTTCTTCTCCGTTAATTACTGTTTTGATATTTATTATTGGACTATCTTTTTTAAACATAAGTTGAGTGTAGAACTGTGGATAGCCAATTTTATCAGTATAAATTAGATCTGATTCTTCATAAATAAATCTTTCTACTGAACCTTCTTGTTTCACACTTAGATCAGTAGACTTATATTTTTTAAATGTCTTATTGTCATATATATAATTTCTAATCATTAATGATTTTTCAAAGTTTAAAATATATTCATTTTTAATAAACCCATCTTTTAGGTTTTTGCAACCAGTCAAATGCATTATTTCTGAAATAGATACTGATTGAATGCCAATAAAAAAAAATAAAAAATAAATTATTTTAGTTTGTAAACTATTTTTTTTCATACTTATCAGCATGGAGTAGAGCAACAAGCAGAATGGCTGTCCAACCAATACCAATGAAAGCTTTGGGTCCTGTTTCCGCACTCCATAAATCTAGCACTAAAGCACCAAATATAAGTCCTGCTATATAAATTATAATAGCTAATGTTGATTTACTCATTATTTAAAACCTTTTTATATAAAGAAATACCATTCTCTATTTTATGTTTGTATGAATCTTTAAAGCTCTCAAGCTGCCAACCGTTAAGTCTTTGTTGAATGTTAATTAAATTATCTTGTTTCCATTGATTAGTAGTACTGTCTAATTTCCACATTTTTTTTTCTTCGTTGTTTCTACCGCAACCGTAACAATACCCTGTTTGGGGATCGGTTTTGCATATACTAATGCAGGGTGAAATTATCATTTTTATAAATTATTACTAAATCACATGATTATTAATATATTTTATAATTATTGTCATTGGACAAATGATATCAATAATATATAAAACCCCACAAGATTGTGGGCGAATGGCGGAATTGGTAGACGCGCTGGTCTTAGGAACCAGTATCGCAAGATGTGAAGGTTCGAGTCCTTTTTCGCCTACCAACAAGCTTAAAAAATTATGAAAGTTACAGTAGAAAATAAAAAAGGTTTAAATAAAGACATTAAAGTTTTCATAGATAAAGAAACTATGAATTCTTATATGGATGAAAAATATGAAGAAATTAAAAAGACTGTTAACTTAAAAGGTTTTAGACCTGGCAAGGTGCCTAAAGAAGTTTTAAAAAGACAATTTGGCCAAGCAATTTTTAGTGAAGTGCTAGATAAAGTTCTTAAAGATACATCAGTTAAAGCTTTAGAAGATAATAAAATTAAGCCAGCTGGACAACCAAAGCTCGATCTTAAAACCTATGGTGAAGATAAAGATTTAGAATATGTAATGTCGATAACAGAACTTCCAAAGGTAGAGTTAAAGTCTGTTGAAAATATTAAATTTGATGAATATTCAGTTAAAATTGACACAAACGAAACAGATAAAAGAATTAAAGAAATAGCCAAAAGTCAGAACAATTTTAAAGAAGTTGCAGCAGATGTTAAAGCAGTAGAGGAAAATTTAGTTATTTTTGACTACAAAGCAACGATTGATGGAAAAGATTTTACTGGTGGTGAAGGAAAAAATACTCAATTAATTCTAGGTAAGGACTTATTTATTAAAGGCTTTGATAAGCAGCTTATCGGCGTTAAAAAAAATGATGAAAAATCTGTTGACGTTACTCTGCCTGAAAATTATCCACAAAAAGAATACGCAAATAAGAAAGCTAATTTTATTTGTAAAATTACAGAAGTAAAAAAATCAGAGGAAGTAAAAATAGATGATGTTTTTGCTAAAAACTTAGGTGCAAAAGATCTTGCTGATTTAAAAGTATTAGTTAGTAAACAAATTAATGATGAATATAAAAATTCTCTAGATAAATTGGCAAAAACTCAAATCTTAAAAGAAATTGAAAATTTTAAAGTGGATGAAATTCCGGAAAACTTAATTGAAGAAGAAGTTAAGATTTTATCTCAAGGTATGACTGAAGAAGATTCTAAAAAAAGTAGAAAAAATTTTGAGGAAATCGCTAAAAAAAGAATTAAAGTTGGGTTGATCTTAAATGAATTCGGTGAACAAAATAAAATCAAAGTAACCGAACAAGAAGTTCAAGCTGAAGTTCAAAAACAACTTAGAATGATGCCTGGCCAAGAAAAGATGGTTATGGAATTTTATCAAAAAAATCCATCAGCATTAGCTAGCTTAAGAGGAACCGTGTATGAGGAAAAAATTATCGATTTAATTAAAACTAAAGCAAAACCATCTAAAAAAGAAATTAGCAAAGAAGAAGCAGAAAAAATTTTAAAGGAACATCAAAAACAAGATCATAATCATGAACATGACCACAATCATGACCACGATCATCCTGAGGAAAAAAAAGCTTCAAAATCTACTAAAATTGAAAAAAAACCAAAACCCTCAGCATCTAAAAAACCTTCAACAAAAAAAGTTAGTAAAAAGTAATCACAAGTTGTATAAGTAAGAGAATCAACTTATGACAACAAATTTATTAGATCAAATGAATACTCTTGTACCTATGGTTGTTGAACAATCAAATAAAGGTGAGAGAGCTTATGATATTTATTCAAGACTTCTCAAAGAGAGAATTATTTTTTTGGTAGGACCAATAAATGATAACGTAGCATCTTTAGTTACAGCTCAACTTTTGTTTTTAGAGTCTGAGGATCCAAAAAAAGAAATCAATTTATATATCAATAGTCCTGGAGGACTAGTGACAGCAGGTCTTGGAATTTATGATACTATGCAATACATTAAACCAGATGTTTCAACATTATGTATTGGTCAAGCTGCATCAATGGGTTCATTTTTATTAGCTGCAGGTAAAAAAGGTAAAAGATTTTCTTTGCCAAATTCTAGAATTATGGTTCACCAACCTTCTGCTGGTTTTCAAGGACAAGCTACAGATATTGAAATTCATGCTAACGAAGTTTTAGCCTTGAAAAAAAGACTTAATGAGATTTATTCAAAACATACTGGAAAATCTGTTGATGATGTGAAGAAAGCACTAGAACGTGATAACTTTATGACTCCAGATACCGCAAAAGAGTTTGGTTTGATAGATGAAGTAGTTGAAAATAGATCTTAATACACAACATCTTGACACCCCATTAAACTGATACTTGATTAGTATGAGTCTTCTATATTAAAGTAACTTTACTGATTCGTTTATAAATTATATGACAACAAATAATAAAAATATTCTTTACTGTTCTTTTTGTGGAAAGAGCCAACATGAAGTTAGAAAACTTATTGCAGGTCCAACTGTATTTATATGTGATGAATGCGTTGAACTATGCATGGATATCATCAAAGAAGAAAGTAAAGACACATTTGTTAAACATCAAGATGGGTTACCACCGCCTAAAGAAATTTGTGCTGTATTAGATGATTATGTTATTGGGCAGCCTCACGCAAAAAAAGTTTTATCAGTTGCTGTTCATAATCATTATAAGAGACTTAATTATGAGACTAAAACCAGCAAAACAGTTGAACTTTCAAAATCAAATATTCTTTTAGTTGGTCCAACTGGTTGTGGAAAAACTTTATTAGCTCAAACTCTAGCAAGAATCCTTGACGTTCCTTTCACAATGGCAGATGCAACCACTTTAACAGAAGCAGGTTATGTTGGTGAAGATGTTGAAAATATAATTTTAAAATTATTACAAGCTGCTGATTACAACGTTGAAAAAGCACAACGTGGAATTGTATACATCGATGAAGTTGATAAGATTAGCAGAAAGTCAGAAAACCCTTCTATAACTAGAGACGTGTCTGGAGAAGGTGTACAACAAGCTCTATTAAAAATTATGGAAGGGACAGTGGCGAGCGTTCCACCTCAAGGTGGCAGAAAGCATCCACAACAAGAATTTTTACAAGTAGACACAACAAATATTTTGTTTATTTGTGGTGGAGCATTCGCTGGCTTAGATAAAATAATATCTCAAAGAGATAAAGGTACATCAATAGGATTTGGTGCAAATGTAAAAAAAACAGATGATAAAAAAACAGGTGAGTGGATGAAAACTTTAGAACCTGAAGATTTGTTAAAGTATGGCTTAATCCCAGAATTTATTGGAAGACTTCCAATGATAGCTACATTAGAAGATCTTGATGAAAAATCTCTAGTTAAAATACTACAAGAACCAAAAAACTCGCTAATTAAACAATACCAAGAATTATTTAAATTAGATGGAGCTAAGTTAAGTTTTAAAGAAAATGCGATCAAAGAGATTGCACAAAAAGCAATTAATAAGAAAACTGGGGCTAGAGGCCTTAGATCAATCTTAGAAAATATTTTATTAAAAACAATGTACGATCTTCCAAGTCAAGACAATGTGGAGGAAGTTATTGTAGACGCTAGTGCGGCCAAAGGACTATCTCAACCAATCATAGTTCATTCAAAAAATAGTAGCAAAACAAAGACTGACAAAACTTCTGCTGCCTAATTTCACGTTAATAAGTAATAAATAGCTATTGCAATATCATATTTAATATCCATATTTAGATGATGGATGTAAAAATTGAACGACCTTTATTACCGTTAAGAGATATTGTTGTATTTCCAAATATGGTAGTCCCATTATTTGTTGGTAGAGATAAATCTATTGCCGCTTTAAATGAAGTTATGAAAAAGGACAAAAAAATTGTTCTAGTTACCCAAAAAAATTCAGAAATAGATGACCCTAAAAAAACTGATGTTTTCATGTATGGTTGTGAAGGTAATATTCTTCAGTTATTAAAATTACCAGACGGTACAGTAAAAGTTTTAGTTGAAGGAAGTAAAAGAGTAAAAATTTTAGATTTTAAAGATAATGAGAAATTTATTATTTGTGAATATGCTCATCACCATGATGTAGTGACTAAAGATGAAGACTTAATACCACTAGCAATGACTGCTGTAAGAAGATTAGAAAAACTAACTTCAATTAATAAAAAAGTATCAAGTGAAACGATTAATAATATTAAAAAGTTAACTAATGCATCACACATTGCTGATAATATCGCATCTCACCTAACAGCTACAATTTCAGAGAAGCAACAAATATTTGAAACTATAGATGTTAAGAAAAGACTTAATTCTATAATTAAAATAATGGAGAATGAAACCAGTATTATTGGAGTTGAAAAAAGAATTAGAGGAAGAGTTAAAACTCAAATGGAGAAAACTCAAAGAGAATATTATTTAAATGAACAACTTAAAGCTATTCAAAAGGAATTGGGTGAAATCGAAGATGGAAAAGATGAAACTTCAAGTTTGAATAAATTAATTATTAAAGCAAAAATGCCAAAAGATGTTGAGAAGAAATGTATGGCTGAGCTTAAAAAATTAAAAAATATGAGCCCAATGTCTGCTGAGGCTACTGTTATCAGAAATTATCTTGATTGGATGACAGATCTTCCTTGGTATAAAAAAAGCCAAGTTGATATTGATCTGAAAAAAGCACTTGCAGTTCTTGATGCAGATCATTTTGGTTTAGAAAAAGTTAAAGAGAGAATTATTGAATTTTTAGCAGTCCAAAAAAGAATGGAAAAGATTAAAGGTCCAATTTTATGTTTAGTTGGTCCTCCAGGTGTTGGTAAAACATCATTAGGAAAATCAATTGCAAAAGCTACTAACAGAGAATTTGTAAGAGTTTCTGTAGGTGGTATGAGAGATGAAGCGGAAATAAGAGGACATAGAAGAACTTATATAGGCTCTTTACCTGGTAAAATTATTCAAATGATGAAAAAAGCAGGTACAAAAAATCCACTTATTCTTCTTGATGAAATAGATAAAATTGGAAATGATTATAGAGGAGATCCATCTTCTGCTTTGTTAGAAGCATTAGATCCAGAACAAAACACAACATTTAATGATCATTATCTAGAAGTTGATTATGATTTATCTGACGTCATGTTTGTTACTACAGCTAACACTTTGAATATTTTACCACCGTTATTAGATAGAATGGAAGTCATTAGATTAGC
>ERZ651776.4073-NODE-4073-length-13851-cov-3.051329_pt1 | contig 13851 bp, 15 predicted proteins | sample MGYA00514761_ERZ651776 | MGnify/ENA metagenome assembly ERZ651776 | reverse complement strand
CGCGATCTTGAAAGAAGTTGTCTCACGCGCAGGCATTGATGCATCTGAAGTCTCAGAGACCATTTTAGGTCAGGTTTTGACGGCGGCACAGGGCCAGAACCCTGCGCGTCAGGCCCACATCAATGCAGGCCTGTCAAAGGACGCGGCCGCATGGGGGATCAACCAGGTGTGTGGGTCCGGTCTGCGTGCCGTTGCGCTGGGCGCACAACACATCATGCTGGGCGACGCCTCTATTGTGGCGGCTGGTGGTCAAGAAAACATGTCCCTGTCTGCCCACGCACAAAACATGCGCGCTGGCCAGAAGATGGGCGATCTGAAGCTCATCGATACGATGATCAAAGACGGCCTGTGGGATGCGTTCAACAACTACCACATGGGTCAAACCGCTGAAAATGTCGCTGAAAAATGGCAAATCTCCCGCGAGATGCAGGATGAATTCGCTGTTGCTTCCCAGAACAAGGCCGAAGCCGCACAAAAGGCTGGCAAGTTCGCCGATGAAATCGCGGCCTTCACCATCAAGACCCGCAAGGGCGACATCGTGGTCGACAGCGACGAATATATCCGCCACGGCGCCAACATCGAAGCCATGGCAAAAATGCGCCCGGCCTTCACCAAGGACGGCACCGTTACCGCCGCCAACGCATCCGGCCTGAACGACGGCGCGGCAGCCACACTGCTGATGTCCGCCGATGAAGCCGAAAAGCGCGGCATCGAACCACTTGCCCGCATCGTGTCTTATGCAACCGCTGGTCTGGACCCAACGATCATGGGCGTCGGCCCGATCTATGCATCGCGCAAAGCACTGGACAAAGCGGGCTGGACTGTCGCGGACCTCGACCTTGTCGAGGCCAACGAAGCCTTCGCCGCACAGGCCTGTGCCGTGAACAAGGACATGGGTTGGGACCCTGCAATCGTCAACGTCAACGGCGGCGCGATTGCTATCGGCCACCCGATCGGCGCATCCGGCTGTCGTGTCCTCAACACGTTGTTGTTCGAAATGAAACGTCGCGGCGCAAAGAAGGGTCTTGCGACCTTGTGCATCGGCGGCGGCATGGGCGTCGCGCTCTGCGTTGAGCGCGCTTAATTTGAAAGAGGCGGCGTAATATTATTGCGTCGCCCTTTTCTTGCACATAACATCATTACCGAACAGAATTTCCAAAAGGGAGAGAATTATGGGACGAGTAGCACTGGTCACCGGCGGCTCACGCGGCATCGGTGAAGCGATTTCCAAGAAACTTCAGGCAGACGGTTACACCGTGGCTGCCACCTATGCAGGCAACGACGAAGCCGCGGCGAAGTTCACAGCCGAAACCGGCATCAAAACCTACAAATGGAACGTGGCGGACTACGACAGCTCCAAGGCGGGCATCGCACAGGTCGAGGCAGACCTTGGCCCGATCGAAGTCGTCGTCGCCAACGCGGGCATCACCCGTGACGCGCCGTTCCACAAAATGACGCCACAGCAGTGGAACGAAGTCATCGACACCAACCTGACGGGCGTGTTCAACACGGTACATCCTGTTTGGCCTGGCATGCGCGAACGCAAATTCGGCCGCGTGATCGTGATTTCGTCTATTAATGGTCAAAAAGGCCAGTTCGCACAGGTGAACTACGCCGCGACGAAATCCGGCGATCTGGGCATCGTGAAATCCTTGGCGCAAGAAGGCGCGCGCGCTGGCATCACCGCCAACGCCGTCTGCCCGGGCTACATCGGCACCGAAATGGTCCGTGCGATCCCTGAAAAAGTGTTGAATGACGTGATCATCCCGCAGATTCCGGCGGGTCGTTTGGGCGAGCCAGAAGAAATCGCACGCTGTGTGGCCTTCCTCGCATCCGACGATTCGGGCTTCATCAACGGGTCCACAATTTCTGCCAACGGTGCGCAGTTCTTCGTCTGATATGACCCTATTGAACGACAAAAGGGCGGGGATTTCCCCGCCCTTTTTGCATTCTAGCCTTGGCAGCGTTTAGCGGCCGAACATACCAGAGATCATACGGCCAAATGCGCCGGCACGTTCTGCACGTGCACGTGCGATAATCTGGTCGATTTCTTTTTGTGTCAGTTGCTTGTACATTTCATTTCCTCTTGGAAGAGTTTGTCTCTTCGTTGACCAACACATAGGCCCCTGCGGCGGGCGTTAAAACCGACGTTCCGGCAAACCCGCCTTGCGCTCAGCGCAGGGCTCTGGTCGGGCCGAGGGTCTTAATGAAAGGCAGTGATTTCAGCTGCTTAAATGTTATACAAAACAACCCAAACGGGCCGCTCCATGGTGGAGGGGCCCGTTTGGTCGGCTTGTTAACCCATGCTATTTACGGCGCAGAAAACGGCGCAGAACGGCTCCGCGTTCGGCATGTGCAGTGCGGATCGCATCACGGGTGCGGGCGTTGGTTGTGGCTTCAAACATCGGGGTGTCCTTTCAGGGTGTGTCTTTATCTGCACTTAAGATGGCCTTTCCTGAACTGACGTACAAACGAGACTTCACAACAGTTCAGTTAAGTAATACTTGTGTGAAATGCCAGACCGCTTGCCCCCGCTCACCGCCCTTCGCGCCTTTGAAGCCGCCGCACGGCACCTATCATTCGCGCAGGCGGCGGCTGAACTCTACGTCACGCCCGCCGCGCTTTCGTTTCAGATCAAATCGCTTGAGGCGCATTTGGGGGAACCGGTGTTTCGCCGCCTGAACCGGGCGGTTGAATTGACTGAGGCAGGCCGGGTGCTTGCGCCGGGATTGTCAAACGGGTTTTCGGCGATCGCGGGTGCGTGGCGCAATGCCAAAAAGCTAAACGATCACAATACATTAAATGTAACGGCGGGGCCTGCGTTTACATCGAAATGGCTCGCCCCGCGCCTATATGATTTCGCCCAAAGCCACCCTGAAATCGAACTGCGGTTCTCGGCCTCATTGCGCATCATGGATTTCGAACGTGATGAGGTCGATGTGGCCATCCGATTTGGTATTGGCGCCGACGAAGGCGTGTTCGCTGAACCGCTTATCCGCGAATGGATGACCCCGATGATGACGCCGGATATGGCGCAGACCTATAACACACCAAAAAAACTAATGGATGCGCCGCTGATTCACGATGATTCACTGGCATTTCTAAAGGATTCATCAAGCTGGTCGGGATGGTTCCGACAGGCTGGCGTCGACTACGATGCCAGCCATGGTGTGCGATTTAGTCAAGCAGATCATGCGCTTGACGCTGCGATGTCCGGTGTCGGGGTGGTGCTGGGGCGCGTGTCACTGGCCACCCGCGCGCTGGAACGCCGCCAATTGGTTGCGCCGTTTCGACTGGGTCTGATTCCGCCCGCGCAGTTCCGGTTTGTTTGCCCGTCTGGCACAGAAAGCCGCCCGCATGTCGCGGCGTTTCGAGAGTGGATTATGCAGGAAATTCAGGCATCCAAGGCCTTTGAAGAGGGCCGCGATCTGGTGCCTGTCCAGATGTAGGCGCTGGCGCGTCGGCGCCAGCACCGGGGTCGGTTATGCGGGGGTAAGCCGCGTGATTTCTTCTTTCAGGTGAAGTTTTTCTTTCTTGAGACGTGCGATCTCAAGGTCATCAGAGCCCGGACTGCGTTGTGCCTTTTCAACAGCTTCCGAGAGAGTTTCATGCTTTTTCTTGAGTTCCGACAAGTGGGACGTCAAGCTCATAAGGTTCCTCCTAACTATGATGTGTAGTCCGAGAATCTGACCACATTTTTCTGCGTCTGTCACGCCGCAGAGCAGCAATCTGACACAGATTTGAGGACACTCCGAAAAGATTGCGAAAAAGTTAATCAGGCAGGCGAAATTCCGCACCTTTTCGCAAAATTGCGGAGATCTCGGGGCGGTAATCTTCGCCGTCGCGGGTATGGGCAGGGCCGTCATGAAGAGGAATCGCTGCGTGCAACCGGAACGGCGTGCGGCCACCTTTGCGCGCGCGCAGGATGATACGATCCGCCGGACGGCCGATGCGGCCCGTGATCGGATAGACAGCGATCGCGCCCAGGCGATCGTCGATGGCGCGCATCAATTCGGGCAGACGGTCGGCCTTTTGGATCAGGGTCAGCATACCTTTGGGTTTAAGGCGGCGCGTCGCGATGTCGATCCAGTCTGCGATGGACGTGTCCCCTGCAAAGGCCATATCGCGGTCGGGCAGGGGGCTGGAAATGCTGGATGCACGTTCGAAATATGGCGGATTCGCGATGACATGGTCAAACGTCAGGTTGCGCAGATCACTCGGCAGATTGCGCAGGTCAGCAGTCCAAACAGTGGCATTGATGTCGTTAGCGGACGCGTTCAAACGGCACAGATCGGCATAACGGGATTGAACCTCCACTGCGTGAAGACCCAAGCCCGTCACCCGCGTCGCCAGACATAGCAAGGCTGCGCCGCTGCCACAGCCAAGTTCCAACACTGACTCGCCGGACCGCGCGGGCACCGCAGCTGCCAGCAAAACGGGATCAACCCCCGCGCGGTAGCCTTTGGCAGGCTGCTCCAGCGTCAGTCGCCCGCCCAAAAAGGCGTCAAACGTGGTGTCTGGTTGCCTGTTCAAAATCCCAGATCGATATCGTTGGCCTTCATGACAGACGTCGCTAGAAAGTGGTCTTCGCGGCGAACCATCAGGCGGCGTGGTAATTTGCCCAAGGATCCATCGAGGATGCTCATATTTACGTCCAACTCGAACACCTCTATATCCTCTCCCTGCAAGAGGGCTTTGGCAAAGGCGATGATCGTGATGTCGTTTGTGCGCAGGAGTTCTTTCATACCTAAGACTTATGGCGCATTGTTCGTCATTGTCGAGCTACTGACGGAGCTGAGATGAGCTTTGACCACGCCGCCACAAAACCACACGAACGCCTTGCCGCTGAACTGGCGGGCGAGATGGATGCCGTGAACGCGTTGATCCGTGAGCGGATGGCGTCAGAACACGCGCCGCGCATTCCCGAAGTTACCGCGCATCTGGTTGAGGCGGGCGGCAAACGCTTGCGCCCGATGCTGACATTGGCGGCGGCAAAGATGTGTGGGTACGGCGGGCCGTATCATGTTCATCTGGCGGCCACGGTGGAGTTTATTCACACGGCCACGTTGTTGCATGATGATGTCGTTGACGAATCCGCACAGAGACGCGGACGGCCTACTGCGAACCTGCTTTGGGACAATACCAGCAGTGTGTTGGTCGGGGATTACTTATTCGCACGTTCGTTCCAGTTGATGACTGAAACAGGGTCGTTGGACGTCTTGCGCATCCTGTCGAATGCCTCCGCGACCATCGCCGAGGGCGAAGTATTACAGCTGACCGCCGCCAGCGATCTGGCCACGACAGAAGCGATCTATTTGCAGGTTGTGCGCGGCAAGACGGCGGCGTTGTTTTCGGCGGCCATGGAAGTGGGCGGCGTGATTGCGGGGCAGGACCATACGATTATCAAGGCGCTATATGACTATGGCGATGCTTTGGGAATCGGGTTCCAGATTGTAGACGATCTGTTGGACTATGCGGGCACGGACGCCACGGGCAAGAACATCGGCGATGATTTCCGTGAGCGGAAGTTAACGCTTCCGGTGATCAAAGCCATCGCTTTGGCGGATACCGAAGAACGCGCGTTTTGGGACCGCACTATCGGCAAGGGGCGGCAAGAAGACGGCGATCTGGACACGGCCCTTGGCCTGTTGGCAAAACATGGCACGTTGGACGCCACAAAGGTCGAAGCTTTGGCGTGGATGGACAAAGCAAAGGCGGCTTTGGCTCCCTTACCGGATCATCCGATCAAGCCGATGTTGCTGGATTTGGCGAATTACGTCGTCGCGCGGGTTCGATAGCGTTTTATCAGGGGGCTTCGTCGGTTTGGGCGACCCACCAATCGGGGTGCTCGGTATCTAAGGCTGTCTTGGCCGCCTGACAGGATTCGAAATCCTCAAAGATTGCATAGCACGTCGCGCCAGAGCCTGACATGCGGGCAATTTGACAACCGACCTGCGCTTGAAGTACGGCAAGCACTTTTGCGATGACGGGCGTTCCTGCGATGGCGGGCCCTTGCAGGTCATTGCGTTGCTGCGCGATCCAATTGATCCAAGTTTCGGTTTCAAATGGATCCGGCATTGGGTCGCCCATCGGAGGGCTGCCCTTGCTCTCTAAGGCTCCGAACACCGCAGGCGTTGATACCCCGACGCCGGGGTTTACCAACAAAACATCCAGCATCGGCGCGGGGCCGATCAACTGAATATCTTCGCCGATCCCGCGCATCCGCGACAGTTCGGTGGACAAGCACAGCGGCACATCCGCGCCCAATGTCAGAACGTTGTCCCAGTCGGGCAGGGGCATGTCCCACAACTCGGATAATGCTAAAAGCGTTGCCGCCGCATCTGCCGACCCACCTCCAATTCCCGATGCCACAGGCAGGGCCTTGGTCAGGTGAATTGCCGCGCCGCGATCCGGCGACATCATCCGCGCCGCACGCAGCACGAGGTTATCTACGCAAGACAGCCCTTGCGCGAACGGCCCGTCGATTGTCAGGGTCAGATCGTCGGCCTCCCTCACCGTGATCTCATCACCAAGGCGGGTGAACATCACCAGTGAATCCAGCAGGTGATAGCCATCGGTCCGCTGGCCTGTCACATGCAGCGTCAGGTTGATCTTTGCATGGGCGGTCCGCGTCACGCTGCCGTTAGTTGATGTCATTCGCCATCTCGACGGCGGGCGCAGGGGTGACACCCTCTTCGGCGTAGACCGCATCAAGGCCGACTTGCAGCTTGCGACGGATACGGTCCGCCTCTTTTTCTTCAGGTTCAAACGACAGGGCGCGACGCCATTGGAAATTGGCCTCGGTATATCGGCCCACCATCCAGTATACGTCACCCAAATGGTCGCTCAGGATCGGGTCGTTTGGCTCAAGCTCGGCGGCCCGCTCCATCGGGGTCACGGCCTCTGCATAGCGTCCGAGTTTGTAATAGGCCCACGCAAGGCTGTCAGTGATCGCGCCGCTGTCCGGGCGGGAAACAAGGGCCTTTTCGATCATGGCCAAGGCTTCGTCGTAGCTATCCGTCATGCCGCGATCGACCATCGAGTAGCCGAGATAGTTGAGCACCGATGCATCATCGGGGTTCAGCGCAAGGGCGGCGCGAAAGTCGCGTTCGGCGGCGTCCCACTCATCCAGTCGCTCATTGCTCATGCCGCGGGAATAGAGCAACCACCAGCGGATGGATGCGCCCTCCGGGTATCCCTCAAGGGCCGCAGTATAGGCCGCACGGGCGTCTTCATAATTTTCCAACCGGCGGTAAATATCACCCAGAGATGCTTGCGCCAGCGGGATGTCGGGGTGGCTGCGGGTCAGTTGCGTCAGAACCTCAATCGCCTGATCTGTGCGATCTGACAGGCGCAACGCCTCTGCGCGGCCAATCTCGGCGTCATAAAACGCTGGATCATTTATGGTGATTTGGGCGAAGGCGCGCGCGGCTTCTTCATATTGGCCAAGGGCATTCAACAACCGTGCGGTGGCAAGCTGGGCATCTGCATCTTGTGGCGCGATAAAACGGGCGGCCTGTGCATAAAGCAGCAGGTAACTCTCGTTGGCTTCGCCAGCGAGGATGTCTGACAATCCAACGAAAGCAAAAGAGATACCTTCTTGTGGGGTGGAAACAACCCGGGCCAAATCGGGGACTTCGTTGGCGCGGATCGCGCCAGCCAGCGCCAGCAATTCAGGGTCCTGGGTGTCACCAAAGGCGCGGTCAACCATGGCCTGAGCGGTTTCAAAATCCCCCAGTTGCGCCAGAATTTGCAGGTGGGCAACCACTGACGCACGCGACGGAATAATGCCCTGGTTTGGCGGCAGATCATAAATGGCACGCGCGGCGGCAAGATCACCCAAGATCACCAACGCCATGGCTTTGTGCTGCTGACCAAAACTGCGCAATCCCGGCGTGTCGATCACTTCGTCAAACCGCATCATCGCGAGTTCGGGTCGGTTCAGCCCCATATAGGCCCAAGCCTGCGTTAAACCGTCGAGAAGCGGGCCGATTTCTTGTCCGGCTTCGATCTGGTCGAAAATCGCGTTCCAGTCTCCGTTGCGAACCGAATAGGCCATCAAAGCGATATTCGCGACCTGACTTTCACCGCCGGCGGCAATAAACGGGCGTGCAATTCCGGCAGCGGATTCAACTTGCCCGAGGCCCAGAAACGCGGCCAGCGAATGTTCCATCAAGGCCGTGTTGTTAGCATCCGACAGCAGGGCGTCACGGAAATAGATTGCGGCCTCTGCGTAGTCGCCCGTCAAAGCGGCCTGTCGTGCGGCGAGGTAAGCACCGGCATTCGGGTCCGCCATACCAGGGGTCGCAAGTGCAAGTGCGGCGGCGCAGGTGGCCAAACGGAAAGTCGTCGTCATGCGAGAAATCAAAGGAGGCGCTCCGGTCACTGGGTAGCGCTAACCTACGGGGGCGGAATCGGAGGGGCAAACAACATTTACGTGTCGAGGGCGATGTGCGCGATAAGTCGCGACTATTCGTGAAAACAGGGCCCCGCGATGCGAGGCCCTGTTTGTTTTGCAGCAGTATTACATATTCGGGTAGTTTGGCCCGTCGCCACCCTGTGGAACTGTCCAAGTGATGTTCTGACTCGGGTCTTTGATGTCACAGGTTTTGCAATGCACGCAGTTCTGGAAATTGATCTGGAACTTGCGGTCCGCGCCGTCGCCGACGAATTCGTACACGCCAGCGGGGCAATAGCGCGCCGATGGGCCAGCGAAGTCGGGGAAGTTGACGGACGTCGGGATATTGACGTCCTTCAGCTTTAGGTGCGCGGGCTGGCTTTCTTCGTGGTTGGTAAAGCTGAACGCGACGTTGGTCAGACGATCAAAGCTGAGTTTGCCATCCGGCTTCGGATAATCGATTGGCGTATGTTTGACGGCCTTTTCGGTGGATTCAGCATCGTTTTTGCCATGCTTCATTGTGCCAAACAGCGAGAATCCGAAGGTGTTTGTCCACATATCCAGACCGCCGCCGATCATCGAGGCAAACATACCCCAACGTGACCACATCGGTTTGACGTTGCGCACTTTTTTCAGGTCTTTGCCAATCGGGCCGCCGCGCACTTCGGCCTCGTAGTCTGTCAATTCGTCCGATGCGCGACCCGCGCCAATTGCTGCATGTGCAGCCTCGGCGGCGGCTATGCCGGATAGCATGGCGTTATGGTTGCCCTTGATGCGTGGCACGTTGACCATACCGACAGAACAGCCCAGCAGCGCCACACCCGGTGCGGTCATTTTCGGCATGGACTGGTAGCCGCCTTCAGTGATCGCACGCGCGCCGTAGGCCACGCGTTTGCCGCCCTCCAGCAGGTCCGCAATCATCGGGTGATGTTTGAACCGCTGGAATTCCATGTAGGGGAACAGGTAGGGGTTTTTGTAGTTTAGGTGGACCACAAAACCCACGTAAACCTGATTGTTTTCAAGGTGGTATACGAAAGACCCGCCGCCCGCGTTCTTGCCCAGTGGCCAGCCGGACGTGTGCGTCACGGTGCCGATCTTGTGCTTGGCTGGATCAATTTCCCAGATTTCTTTCATGCCTAGGCCGTATTTCTGCGGCTCGGAATGGGCAGCAAGGTCGTATTTCGCGATGACCTCTTTGGACAGCGACCCGCGCACGCCCTCAGACAGGAATACGTATTTGCCGTGCAATTCCATGCCGGGCTCTGTGTTCGGTCCATAAGATCCGTCTGCCTCAAGGCCGAATACGCCCGCAACGACGCCTTTGACTTCGCCGTTGTCGCCATAGACCAGTTCAGAACAGGACATCCCGGGGAAGATTTCGACGCCCAGTTCTTCGGCCTGTTCAGCCATCCAGCGGCAGACGTTGCCCATGGACACGATGTAATTGCCGTGGTTGTGCATCAGCGGCGGCATCGGCGTGTTTGGAATTCGAATTTTGCCTGCTTCACCCAGCACATAGAAATTGTCCGCTGTGACAGGCGTGTTCAGCGGCGCGCCCTTGGCTTTCCAATCGGGGATCAACTTATCAAGGCCACAGGGGTCCAGAACCGCACCGGACAGGATATGCGCGCCAACCTCTGATCCTTTTTCCAACACGACGACACTCAGATCGGCATCAAGCTGCTTCAGACGGATCGCAGCCGACAGACCAGCAGGGCCCGCACCGACGATGACAACGTCATATTCCATGGATTCGCGTTCAATCTCGGCCATATCGGGGCTCCCTGCCTCATGCGGTAAAAATTATCTGGTTCTGCTTATCGTATGGGTGCAGGTGCAGCAATCTCGCCGCGACATAAAATTGCGCTGAGGCGTCGCAAACGTAACGTCTGCAAATAACCGCCCGTGTCTGTGCGATGCCCCTTGAGGCCACGGGCTCGGGCAGGTTATGCATATGCACTTGAAAAACTGACCAATCGGATATGCCGCAATGGATAAGATACCTCTGACACGCGCCGGATTTGACAAACTGGATGCTGAATTGAAGCACCTGAAGACCGTCGAACGCCCCGCGATCATCCGCGCCATCTCTGAGGCCCGCGAACATGGCGATCTGTCCGAGAACGCGGAATACCACTCCGCCAAAGAAAAGCAGTCGTTCATCGAGGGACGTGTCAAGGAACTCGAAGGGGCGATTTCGCTGGCCGATGTCATTGATCCGTCCAAGCTAAGCGGTGCCGTCAAGTTTGGCGCGCACGTCAAACTGGTCGACGAAGACACCGACAAAGAAACGACCTATCAGATTGTCGGCGAGCATGAGACCGACATCGAGAATGGCCGCCTGAACATGAAATCCCCGATTGCGCGGGCGTTGATTGGCAAAGAAGAAGGCGACAGCGTCGAAGTGCGCACGCCCGGTGGTGTAAAATCATACGAGATTTTGGAAATCGTGTTCAAATAAGGCATTTGACCCATGGCGGACGATCCACATAAAGCAGATGCTTCGCTTCGCGCCTCTGCGCGCGATGACGGTGTCCGTGTGACCGCGATCGAAGTGATCGCGATTGTCGTCAGTTTGATTTGGCTGGTCGGTGTCGCGCTGTTCTTCCTTGTGCTGCCCAGCGATGGCGACGGTTCAGCACAGGTTGATTCATTGCGGTTTGTGATGACCTTGATGGCGATTTTTCTGCCTATCGCGATGGTCTGGATTGCCGCGATGGCGGCCCGATCCGCAAAGGTCGTGCGCGAGGAAAGCCAGAGGTTGCAGTCTGCCATCGATGCAATGCGCCAGACCTACGTGGCGGATCGTCAGGCCCGCGGGGCAGGGATCGAACCGTCGGTTGAACGCAAGCTGAATGAAATCGCGCGGGCCACCCAAAAGACGGAAACCGCGTTGGCAACCTTTGCGACGTCGCGTCCATCTGCGCGGATACAACCGGCACCACAGCCGCAAGCGAGTACGGGCGATAACCAGCCAAGTCTGGCGCTGGGCACAACCGCCGAGGACCTTGCACCACCGATTTCGCGCCCCGATCTGGTGCGGGCGCTGAATTTCCCCGATACGGAATCCGACGAAGTCGGGTTCGCCGCCCTGCGTCGTGCCCTGAAAGACCGCACCGCCAAGCAACTGATCCAAGCCAGTCAGGACGTTCTGACCTTGATGAGTCAGGACGGCATCTACATGGACGATCTGCGCCCCGACCGCGCACGCGGCGAAATCTGGCGTCGGTTTGCCAACGGCGAACGGGGCAAGACGGTTGCGGCACTGGGCGGCATTCGGGACCGTTCCTCATTGGCGCTGACCGCTGGGCGGATGCGCGAAGACACAATTTTTCGCGATGCGGCGCACCATTTCTTGCGCAAATATGACCAGATGCTGGTGGCGTTCGAAGTGGATGCAAGTGACGAAGACCTAGCCGCATTGGCCGAAACCCGCACCAGCCGCGCCTTTATGTTGCTGGGCCGCGTCACGGGCGCGTTCGACTGATCGCACCTGCGGATTTACGTTTTACGGATCATCGTTGTTGCGGCCCCGAACCCGAAAATATGTCTCAGCGGCCCAAGTCTGTGGACCTCGCCTGCAACAAAGCCTTGGCGTTCATATAACGCGCGGGCGCGCGGATTGCTGTCGATGACATCCAGGCGCACTTCGTCGTAGCCGCGGATTTTGGCCTCGGCGCACACGGCGTGCAACAGTGCTGTGCCCACGCCCATGCCCCGTGCGGCCTCGCTCACAAAGATGCCGTCCATCAAGAACCGGTCGTTGTCGGTGTCCCGTTCCAGCATCGCCAGAAACCCGATCCGCCATGCGCTGCCGAGCCAGCCGTAATGACGTGACAGGTCGCGCCACGTTCCGCCGACAAGTGCGGAGTCGAAGCTTTTGAACCCTGCGACGCCCAGCAATGTGCCGTCTTGGGCACGGGCTGAAATCGCATGGGTCGGGTCAAGGGCGTCCTCAACGAACCTTTCGGCACGATCTTGCGGCCCCATCACACGGCCAAGTTTTTGGCCGAACGCGGCCCAATACATCCGCGCGACTTGCCTGCGTTCGTTGTCCGTAAAGCCTTCGGAAATGATCGCTGCACTTTCGTTCATATCAAAGCCACGCGGCGGCTTCGATCAGGTCAGCAGTGGTGTTGATGTTGAAAAAGGAATGCGGCCTGGTTTCCGGGAACATCGCGAGCGCGGCATTCTCGCCATCTGTAAAGTCGGTGACCTTACGCTGGCCGCCCGCAAGGAATGCTGTCATCCCATCGCGCAGCGCCACCGGCCAAAGCCCAAACGTCGGGTGCGCCCCATCCGCAGTTGCGGCGATGGCGAACCTGTGCGGATGCGCCTCGCCGGCCAGCATCAAATGCGGCACCAGATCACAGGGAAAGAACGGCGTATCCACGGCGACCGTTACGATATGGGTCGCGCCCTGTGCGCTGGCCCGGTCCAGACCCGCCAGAACCCCTGCGAGTGGGCCAAGTCGCCCGTCCATCGTATCCGCAATCACTGGATACCTTGTTTCAAGCGGCGCATTGCAATTCACGACGAGTCCCGCAACCTGCGGTTCAAGTCGCGCCGCGACACGGTCCAGCAGGGAGGCGGTGCCCAGCATCACCTCGGCCTTGATAACCTCGCCCATCCGGGTGCCACGGCCTCCTGCAAGGATAACGCCTAACGGTTCGCGCATCTCGGTCCTCATATTGTCAATTGGTTCCCCCACAGCTATGGCGGTTCGTAGGAAATGTAAGGCAGCCGGATGTCCGACGCGACCCCGAAATCATATTTTTGGCACGGCTTTAAGGCAGGGGTTCCGTTCCTTCTGGTCGTGCTCCCGTTCGGGGTGTTGTTCGGTGTTGTCGCAATGGAGGCCGGCTTTACCGCACTGCAAACCATGGCGTTTTCGTCAGTCGTCTTTGCAGGTGCCGCACAGTTCGCCGCCCTTCAATTGATGGTCGAAGACGCACCTTTCATGATTGTCGTGGTGACAGCGCTGGCCGTAAATCTGCGCATGGCGATGTATTCCGCGTCCTTGTCCGTCTATCTGGGCAAGGCGCCGTTGTGGCAACGCGCCCTGATTGCCTATGTGAATGTCGACCAAAGCTATGCGGTGTCGATGAACCGCTTTGAAGACGAACCCGGCATGACATTGGCCCAACGGATCGCCTACTTCTTTGGCGCGGTAACACCTGTGTGTCCGCTGTGGATTGTGGCCACGGCGCTGGGCATCCTGGTTGGGGATGCGATACCGGACTGGATGGCTCTCGATTTTGCGGTGCCAATCTGTTTCCTGGCGATTATCGCGCCGATGATGCGCACCTTGGCGCATATGGTTGCCGCCGTGACCTCTATCGTGCTGGCGCTGTTGCTGGCAGGGTTGCCCTTTAATCTTGGTCTGCTGATTGCCGCTGTGATCGCCATGATCATCGGTGCGCAAATAGAGGTCCGCTCCCAACCAAAGGCCA
>ERZ651776.4067-NODE-4067-length-13861-cov-3.731283_pt1 | contig 13861 bp, 12 predicted proteins | sample MGYA00514761_ERZ651776 | MGnify/ENA metagenome assembly ERZ651776 | reverse complement strand
TTATTAGGAGCGGCTCTTAACCTTTGACGCATATCGGGTTTGCGTAATGTTCTAGAAACTTTTGCCAATGCGCGCAAATGAGCTCCTCCAGCATTCTTTGGCGCTAGTAAAAGTGTAACTAAATCAACCGGTCTTTCATCAATTGAGTCATATTCGATAGGTGTTTCAAGCCGAGCAAATATTGCATACACATCTTTTATACCTTCAATTCTTGCATGTGGTAAAGCAACGCCAGAACCAACTCCGGTTGAGCCCAATCTCTCTCTTTCCATAGCAGCTAAAACTATATCACGGCATGTGATATCAGTTTCAGTCAATTCCATAGACTTTAACAACTGAGTAGCCATTTCTTGTAGCAACTGTTTTTTACTCGTAACGTTTAAGTCACAGAGTATGTTTTTTCCATGAAATAAATTATCTTTATTCATTATATAAGTTCGCATTCTTTAGCTTCATATGTATGTTATTAAGCTTTTTAAATTTAACGCCGCCACATAGACGCAAAGTGATACTAGGTCAACATAAAGAGAGGATTACTATCTTATTGCTTAGATTTAATTTGCAATAATGAACATTTAGTTTGTTTTTTACAATTATCCAATATTATCAATTGATGGGTCAATCCAGCCAATATTTCCATCTGACCGCTTAAAAACAACATTTAATCCGCCATGTTTTGCATTATTGAAAACAACTACACCATTATCTGCTAAGCCTAACTCAAAGGCTGCCATTCCTGGAGTAAGTGTTCTTATTTTACTTAATTTCTCAGCTATTACTAAAGGCTCAATATTTCCATTATACTCTGTGTTATCTTCTGAGTCTTCAATTACAGGGTTTTCCAAGACAAACATCATACCGTTTTTAGCTTTAGCTTTTTTGCTATAGTCTTTTAGGCGTCGTTTATATCGCCGCAAACGCTTTTCAACATGATCAAGGGCCTCATTCGATGCGGTATAAGCATCAGCAGCCACTCCCTGTCCTTCCATTGTCGCACCAGACGGTAAATGTATTGAGCAAACCGTCTTAAACCCAGGGCCTTCTTTACTAACTGAAACCTGAGCTTCTCCTTCACGGTGAATGTATTTATCAATCATTTCCTCGAGTCTGCCCGTGATACGTTCACGAAGTGGCACTGAAACATCTATCCCTTTAGAGAAAATTTGAATTTGCATGGAAGCCCTTTCTTAATTTTAAAAACATTAACACAATTACTTTTGGGTTGTCTTTTCTTAATTTTAAAAAATGGAAATTTTCTTCTAATTTGCCCCTTTCTTATATTTGTTTCGTAATAATTTTTATGAAAAACTTAAATTTAGATAAACTAAGACAGTGGCTAAATATAATAACTGCACCTCTGATGTGGATTTTGTCATCAATTCCTCAGATTTCAAGCTATGGTAGATCGGCTAAAGAGTTTTCTGAAGCCAATGACAGCTTACTTGTACCCTATGGTTTTGCATTTTCGATATGGCTTCCAATTTTCATAGGATGCATTGGCTATGCGATTCTTCAAAGCTTTAAGGTTAATCGTAAAAGAAAAATTTTTCGTAAAATAGGTTGGTACACAGGGTTTGGGTTTTTAGGGATTTGTTTATGGTCTATACTTTCCAGTTGGGGGACTCCCAATATTTCTTTATGGGGAACAGGATTAGTTTTTATCCCCATAGTTTATTGTTTAACAACAGCTATGATTATATTATCCACCAACTCCTCAGCTCTCGATAAATCAGAAAATCTATGGGTTTTCTTGCCAATAAGTCTAATAGCAGGATGGACCTCATTAGCGATATTCTTAAATTGGTCCCCTATAGCCAGCGTTATCCTTAATACTTCGCAATATGATATACCCACTAACATATTCATACTCAGCCTCGCATTAATTTTAGCTACCAAAATTATCAATAAATCAAAGGGAAATTTAGCATTTAGCTTTTCAATACTTTGGGGGCTATCATGGCTTGTAGTTGAGCTGACTAAGAGTAACGACCTTAACACTAGTTTAGGTTACACAGCTATATTTGGCATTATACTTCTAACCTGCATCACTTATCTATCTCGCAAATCAACAAAAATATATGAAGCAAAGAAAATAGAAAATTACAGAATAAACTTTTCAACTACCCCACGATAACTATCTACATTCTTTCATATACCTGAGTAATGCTTAAACCACCTTCAATGTGGGTTTGCTGTAGAGAATTTGAGTCTATTAACTCAATTTTTATATTATTTATAGACCCCTCATAATCAGTCATGGAGCTGACCATAGCTGTTTCAACAGCATTTCCCTTTTCATCAATATTAAATGTGCCAAACCCAAAATTCTTAGACTCTTCATTTTGAAAACTTACATTATTCAGCCAAATAAAATGACCGCCACCAATCATCTTAGTTTCATTATAAATTATTGGTTCGCTAGTATCAGATAATGAAGGTGACCGGCTTTTAAGTTTCCAGAGCCCATCATACTTTGATACAGCTTTAGAAGCAATATTCCATTCCTCGACCATATCAAGTATTCGGCCGTCTTCATATTTCATTCCAATGATAGTCTGCTCAAAACCATCTGTAGTTTGGTTTATATCTACATCAAAACTATAACCCGACACTGGGCCATCATGATTTACTCTTGGGACTTCAATCATTATCCCATTTGACCATGTTGCATCTCCAGCCCCGACATCAATACTATTTGTTTGTGCATTATTAAATGCATACATAAAACGGCCGTTAGAATAAATTTTGATTTGCTTACGCTTTAATTCACTTATTTGACCATTTTCAGTGACAGTTACACCTGAAAGTAAGTAAGCTCCATCGGGTAAGGCTGGTATCTCAGAATTTACTGACGATGATGTAGTTTCAGGTACTGAAACGTCTTCAACTGCTACTGAACACCCAGTCATTAGAATTACTGTTAACCCAAAATATATTTTTTTAAAGTTCATCATGGAGCAGCCTTTTATTTTTAAGTCTTTATTGTTATTACGATATTACACTGAAATACAAGCGCAAAACCAATCAGAGTAGTAGGAATTTAATATGGTTAGTTTTTAATCGCTACCTTTGAATTTTTTAGTCCAAATTTCTACATCATCATCTTCAATTTTCGGGAAAAGTACTTCGGGCGAATTTATTTCATGACCTATCGGTAAAGTATTTACCAAGTAAGAAATTTTTTCTAAGGATCCAAAATTCCAGCTTCGGTTATTTTCTGAAATGTTCATCGCATCCAATATTTTGGCTGCTGCATCAGGGATTATAGGTTGAGCTAAAATACCAAACAAAGAAACTAAATTCAAACCAATACGAACACCCATAGCAGCTTGCTTAATATTTGTTTTATAATGCGTCCAAGGCGCCGCTTGCGTTAAATATTCATTACCCGCAGCCCATATAGCTCGCGTTTCAGCCATAGCTTTACGAAACTCTCTTGTTTCATAATAATTTATCAACATGGGTATCCTTTTGCTGAGCTCTTCCAATAACCATTCCTCAGCTGCAGTTATTTCTCCACCCTCTGGGACTTTTCCTTCAAACTTTCCGCATGCATATTTGGTTATTCTGTTTACAAAGTTCCCTAAAACGTTTGCTAAGTCAGAATTTACAGATAGTTGGAACTCATCCCAGGTAAAAGCTGTATCAGAACTTTCGGGAGCGTTTGCAATCAAATGCCAACGCCAATAATCAGAAGGAGCTATATCCAAAGCTTGGTCCATAAATACACCTCTCTTTTGAGAAGTCGAAAACTTTCCTCCATACCAAGTCACCCAGTTAAATGCCTTAAGGCGGTCCACTAACTTCCAGGATTCACCAGAACCTAAAATAGTAGTGGGGAAAGAAAGAGTATGAAATGCTACGTTGTCCTTTCCCATAAATTGAACATATTTGGTGTTTTCTGCACCTTCATCTGTTCTCCACCAAGTTTTCCAATCTTTTCCATTTTCTGCCGCCCAATCTTGCGTCGCAGCAATATATGCTATGGGTGCATCAAACCAAACATAGAAAACTTTCCCTTCAAAACCTTCGCGTACAGACCCATCTCTGTTTAAAACAGGTATCCCCCATTTTAAGTCTCGAGTAATTGAACGATCACGAAGTCCTTCAGCAAGCCATTTATTAGCTATTGAAGATGCTAGATGAGGCCATCCTTCTGCCTTATTAACCCAGCCTTTCAAATCATCTGAAAGTACTGACTGTTTTAAATAAAGGTGATTTGTATCTCGTATTTCAACGTCTTTAGACCCAGAAACAGCCGAATAAGGTTCAATCAAATCAATTGGGTCCAGTAATTTACCGCATCCATCGCACTGATCCCCTCTCGCTTTTTCGAATCCACAATTAGGGCATTCACCCTCAACATACCTATCAGGCAAGAACCGTCCATCTGCATTGGAATATACTTGTTGTGAGATACGTTCTTCAATGAGGCCTTTTTCTTCAAGGATATTGGCAAAGTGTTGTGTTAACTTATGATTGCTCGCAGATGAGGAGCGACCAAAATAATCATATGATAGCTTAAATTTTTCTCCTGCTAACTTCTGAGCTTCATGCATAGCATTACAATAAGCTACAGTACCCTCCCCTTCTGCTTGCGCGGCAAGTTCAGCTGGCGTTCCATGCTCATCCGTTGCGCAAATATACAAAACTTCATGGCCCAAAAGGCGCATAGCACGCGCATAAACATCTGCTGGCAGCATAGAACCCGCTAAATTACCAAGATGTTTTACACCATTTATGTAGGGTAATGCAGAGGTTATTAAAATTTTTGACATATTAATCAACTTCTAGCGTTACAATGATATCGTGCAAGTGTCGATTACGTTAAATATCATAATTAATAATATTTCGTAAAAATAAAATTACGCACTTTTACTCAAAAGAATATTTTTTAGATAATAAATTAATATATAATTTTGTTAATAGCGTATTTTCGGTCTTGCAACAGTACAACTAGGGGGTTAAAGAGCGCCTTACTTTGTTAAAAGTGCCCCTATAGCTCAGCTGGTAGAGCACCTGATTTGTAATCAGGGGGTCCGCGGTTCAAGTCCGTGTGGGGGCACCATTATATTACCTCAGTAAATCGCTAAGCCATTGTTTTAATACATTTATTTTCACAGTGTATCACGGCAGTTCACGGATTCCAGCGATTTTGTGTAACAAATTGTGTAACAAACTGTGGTACAAATGATGGCAATGAAAAGGCTGAACCAATTCCTTCATAACCAAAATGGACGCTGGCATTATGTCAGGAGAGTTCCTGAACATGTCGCTAATATCGACCAACGTAGTATGATCCGCACATCCCTTCGAACCTGTTCATTAGAACTGGCCCGCAAACGCCGCGATGCAATGGTGGAGGCTGATGATGCATACTGGGCCTCCTTGATAGAAGCGGGAGCAAGTGATGCAAATGGGTCAGCAGATACAATCAGTATATCCCGATACCGAGCCTCCAAAGAACGCGCGATGGCCCGTGGTTATATTTATACACCCGTCAACCAATTGGCGGAGTCCGCACAGGTTACTGATATACTTTCAAGGTTGACCGACGCACTAAAAGTGCCCGTTCGCGATCAGAAAGAGGAAGTGGAAGCTTTACTCGGTGGGACTACTCCAAAGAAACTCAAAATATCAAAGGCGTTTGATTTATATTGGTTTGGTAAACAGATATTGCCACAATAACGATTGAAACGGAAATGAGTTGGGGGTTATTTTGGCCGGATGCGCATCGATGCCAAATATTAGTTAAGACTAAATACCCCCTAGAGCTTTATTCAGTATCAAAAAAAGCTGATATCAAACTTCGCTCAAAAGCTCTTTTAAATTAAACGAACTTGTAATTAAGCTTTTTGTATAATCCTGTTTAGGCCTTTCAAAAATATCTCGAGTTTTACCTTTCTCAATAATCTGTCCGTCACGCATGACCATAACATAATCAGCCATAACTTTTATAACGGCAAGATCGTGACTAATAAAAATATAAGATAATGCGAACTCATCCTGCAAAGACCGTAAAAGCTCAAGAACCTCTTTTTGTACTGTTCGGTCTAGTGCTGAAGTTGGCTCATCAAGCACCACAACTTTTGGCTGAAGTACCATAGCACGTGCAATTGCTATCCGTTGTCTTTGTCCACCAGAAAATTCATGTGGAAATCGATTGCGAACAGACGGGTCTAGACCTACTTTTTCTAAAGTAGTGAGCGATAGTTCGTGGCGCTCTGCTTTACTCAATTTAGGTTTATGCGTTTGAAGGCCTTCTTCAACAATGTTTAAAACTGTCATGCGAGGTGATAGAGAGCCGTAAGGATCTTGAAAGACCATCTGCAATTCTTCACGCAGAGGTTTAAGCGACTTAAGAGACACTGAGTCAATATTATTTCCTAAATAAACAATCTTACCTGTACTTTTAGTTAATCGTAAAAGAGCACGTCCAAGTGTAGATTTTCCAGACCCACTTTCACCTACAAGGCCTATCGTCTGACCTTTAAGTAATTGAATATTTGTGTCTTTGACGGCATGAAACCGAGTGTCTTTTTGCAAAAATCTTGGTGGTTGACCATAGACTACATCCATTGCCTCTGCCTCTAAAACAATTTTCTGTGTTTTTTTGACTGGCTCCTTAGCTCCCTCTGGCTCTGCATCAAGCAGCGTCCTTGTGTACTCGGTTTTAGGGGTTTTAAATATAGCATCTGTTGAACCAAATTCCTTTACTTCACCGCTTTGCATAACATAAACTCGTTCAGCAAAAGCCTCAACAATTCCTAAATCATGGGTAATGAAAACAATACTCATCCCAAGTTTTTTGTTCAACTCAGCAAGTAATTTAAGAATATCAGCCTGCGTCGTAACATCGAGCGCTGTTGTTGGCTCATCTGCAATGAGTATGTCTGGTTCATTGGCTAGCGCCAGAGCAATCATAATTCTTTGACGCTGCCCGCCCGACATCTCGTTTGGGAAAGATTTAAACCTACGCTCCGGATCAGGTATTTGGACCTGTCGCATCAATTCAAGTGTTCGTTTTTTAGCTTCATCTTTACTTAGTCCTTGATGGGTACGAAGAGGCTCCATAATTTGATCGCCCACACGATAAAGTGGGTCTAGTGAGGTCATAGGCTCTTGAAAAATAATAGAGATCTTTGACCCGCGTATAGAGTTCAACTCTTTTCTGGGCAGATGTAAAATATTCTGACCCTTAAAAAGAATTTTACCGCTTGCTTGCCCATTTGAAGCCAAAATTCCCAAAACTGACATTGCGATCTGACTTTTACCAGAACCACTTTCCCCAACAATAGCAGAAATTTCACCTGGAGCGATAGTCATTGAGACACCCTTGACCGCATGAACAACACCATCGGGCGTATCAAAATCAACAATTAAGTCCTGAATATCGAGCACAGCCGTTTGCGTATTCATCTTATCGGTCCTTAGGATCTAAAGCATCGCGCAGCCCGTCGCCTAGAAAATTGAGCGCAAATAGTAAAATTGACATAGTCAAAGCAGGGAAAATGAGTAAGTAGGGGTCATTACGCATGTATCTTGCGCCTTCGGCAATCAAAACTCCAAGTGACGTTAGAGGCTCTTGTACACCCAAACCCAAAAAGCTTAAGAAACTCTCAAGCAAAATAACCCGCGGGATAAGAAGGGTCATATAAACAACAACGGTGCCAGCAAGGTTTGGAATAATATGACGTTTAATTATATTACTCAGGTTTACACCTAACGCTTCAGATGCTTGGACAAACTCCTGTTGCTTCAACTGTAAAGTCTGACCACGAACAATTCTTGCCATATCCAACCATTGAATACAGCCAACAGCGATAAATATAAGAAAAATATTATTCCCAAAAAATACTACTAATAAAATAACGAAAAACACAAAAGGCAAAGAATACAGCAAATCGACAAATCGCATCATAAGGTTGTCAATGTTGCCGCCAATAAAACCCGATACAGCACCGTATGTTACCCCAATTATCAGAGCAACTCCTGTTGCAAGTGCCCCAACCATAAGGGAGATCCTGAGTGAAACAAGAATTCTCGTAAGCAGATCCCTACCATTCTGATCTGTCCCCATTAAAAATCGTAAGGGCCTTATATCAGCTGATATAACTCCGCGTTGTGGGTCATCTTGTGAAATCTCAAGCTCAACATTTTGAAAAATATCTGCTCGCAAAAGATATCGTGTAATACGAGGATCAAGCGGCTCTTGCTTGCGATTAACAATGTAAATCTTGATACTATCTTTTGAAATATTCATATCTTCCATATCAACTCGTGCACGGCTTAACGCACGCTCTGTAATAGGCGTAATTTGTTCCTGTTTTGGATAAGCACCAATCGAAGGCTTTTCTCCAACAAAATGGTTATAAACTTCATCATAAGAGTGCGAGGATATCGTGGGACCAATAATCGCGGCGAGCGTCATACAAATAATCACCCAAAGAGATACCATCGCAGCACGGTTACGTTTAAGACGAAGCAAGGCTGTATCAAGAAGCGAACGCCCTTTTACAACGCCCTCTAATGGTTCGTTATCATGGGTTAATACCGTCTCAGTCATAACGCACCCGTGGATCTAGAACAGTGTAAAGTAAATCGACAATCAGATTAAAAACCAGTACAAGTGTAGCGACTATTATGACTGTACCCATGACCATCGTATAATCACGGTTCAGAGCGCTAGTTACAAAATAACGACCGATACCCGGTAAATTAAATATTTGCTCAATCACAATTGAACCCGTCATCAATGCTGCCGCAGCTGGCCCTAGATAACTCAAGACAGGCAACAAAGCTGATCGCATAGCGTGCTTCCAACAACATGAGTCATAGGCAAACCATAGGCACGTGCTGTTCGAATATGGTCTGACTTCAATGCTTCTAACATACTACCGCGCATTAGACGCGTCACAATAGCTATTTGCGGTAAGGCAAGTGAAATAACGGGAAGAACCATCTGGGAAGGGCTTCCCCAACCCGTCGCAGGAAGTATACTAAATGTTAGAGCAAAAATAAGCGTCAGAATTGGAGCAATTACATAATTGGGCGTTGTAATGCCAAAAGTCGCAAAGGTAACAATAAAAACATCTGTTTTCTTATTTTGGTTAAGAGCAGCAATACTACCAAGTAAAACGCCAATGATAAGCGCCATTAAAAGAGCTGTACTTCCAAGAGTTATAGAGATTGGCAAACCTTCAGCTAAAACCTCATGAACGCGTTTATCCCGATAAACAAATGATGGCCCCATATCACCTTGTAACAAATTACCAATATATATGAAGTATTGCTCGATAAGTGGCTTATCCAACCCATAGCTAGCCTGTATATTTTCTAGAACAGCCGGAGCCAGCGGGCGTTCTTCATCAAACGGACCACCTGGTGCTATACGCATCAGGAAAAAGGTTAGCGTTACAATAGCGAACAAAGTCGGAATGATAGTTAAAATACGTTTAAAAGCATAGTTTAGCATTTAACTATCCAGACGTTCTAAAAGATAAAAATCTAGTCGGATTTTTATTCATGACATTACTCTTCCAATTCTCAATTTCTGGAGAAACTAATGTAAATGAAGAGTAGTAAAATATAGGAAGAAAAGGTGTAGCTTTCATAATAGTTTTCTCAGCTTTTTGCAAAATTTCAGCTCGCTTATTAAGGTCAAGCTCATTAGATGCCCTATCCATTAAAGCATCATATTCTGGATTATTATAACGAGCGTAATTGAATCCCGTATTGTCAGATTCTAGTAAAAAGAGAAAATTATACGGGTCAGAATAATCCCCAATCCATCCCGCTCGTGCAACCTGAACCTCTCCTAGGTCTCTCAAATAAGCGTAATGAGCTGCAGCATCCCTAATCTTATATGTAATCTTAATCCCTATTTCCGACCACATATCAGCAATTGCTGTTGCAGTATTTTTGTGATTCTCACCACTGTTATACATAAGCTCTACCGTGACTGGTCTATCCTTACTAATACCTTTACGCGCCATAATAGCTATAGCCTCATCTTCGCGATCAAGCATAGACATATTAAAATAGTCAGTATTAGGCGAGCCCAATGGATAATTGTTAATACCCAATGGAACAAGACTCTGCGCCGGAATCATTCCAGGCCAAATTTCTTCAGAAAGAAATTCGCGATCAATGACCATACTCATAGCACGACGAATTTCAGGGTCAGATAAAAACTCGTCTGTAGTGTTTAGTGCATAATAATAGGTACCTAAATACGGAACAATCCGAAGAGAGTCCTTATAGATCTTTAATCTTTCAAGATCCTGTGCGGGAAGATCAGAACAGATATGAACTTCTCCTGCCTCCCAGGCTCTAACACAAGTCGAACGGTCTTCAAATGGTATATAATGTAATTCTTCGATAGCAACATTCTCAGCATCATAAAAATAATCATTTTTGGTCATAACAATACGGCTGTTGAGCGTATATGACTGTAAAACATACGCTCCGTTTGTAACCAAATTCCCAGGTTTGACGAATTGGTCTCCAAGCGCTTCCACTGATTTTTGGTGCAGTGGCTTTCCAGTCTGATGGGTGAGTTGTTCCAAGAAATAAGGCGTGGCTTGTTCTAATTCTATTATAAAGGTTTTATCATCTAATGCTCTAATACCTAGCTCCAGTAAATCTAATTCACCAATATTAACTTTCTCAGCATTTTTTATGGGATATAAAAGTGTAGCATATTTTGCTGCCGTTAATGGGTTCATGAGACGTCGGTACGCAAACACAAAATCATGAGCTGTTACGGGGTCGCCATTTGACCAGAACGCATCATCCCTCAGGTAAAAAGTATAGATTAAACCATCTTTTGATATATCCCAGCGCTCTGCAGTACCAGGAATAACTTTTGCATTTTCAGAGAAATCAACCAACCCTGAATAGAGATCATCCATTAACCGTGCTTCCGAAGTTGTGGAGGTTCCATGATGGTCTAAAGTTTCTGGATCACCATCATTCCCACGATAAAATATATTTGCGTTTGCTGTCGCATACCAAAAACTAAAAACAGAAAGAAAGGTAATGAAATAGCTTAGTCTCAATTTACAATCCCTAATAAATATGGCGCAAACACGCTGGCTTATTTCTTGTTTTTACGTTTGACCTAAATATGTCAAAGGGTCAAATGTTATGATAAAAAAATAATATATTATTTTAAATTCCGTTGGTATCAAACAACATTTCTACATGATTAATTTCACCAGGACCTAATGATGGCATCAGTGTAACTCCTTGAATAGGATTCAAAGCCAATGCATTATTCATATGATTGACAGGCTCTAAGCAAAAAAAGTTACCATTTTTTGGAACATAAAATACACAATGATCGAGACTTTTAGTAGATAATACAAACAAATTATAACGCTTTTTACCCACGGTCATATGGGCTTTCCCATCATAACCGGAAAAACAATTATCAACCTTTGTTTCAAATACACTTTTAGAATGACTAAAGTCCCATTTGTTAGGAACTAAGGTTAATTTAGTAGGCAAATTATCATCATCAGACAAATAAACGCTCTTAGCGTTGAACTGTAGTTGAAGATCTTTAGTCAAAGGAAAATACGGATGAAATCCGAGTCCTGCTGGCATTTTATTTCGACCAATGTTCTCGAGTGTTAAACTAATTTTCATTGAAGTTTTTTTAAGTGTTATTTCTTGTTTTACAGAAAATGGCCAAGGCCAATCACTCTCAGAATTTTTATATTCAAGAATGCAACCATTCTCTTTTATTTCCAAGACTACCCACTCAGATAGCCACCCAATACCATGCAAAGGAAATTGTTGAGAGACATGGTTGGATTTTAAATTAATATGTTCATTTTCCCACTGAAATTGACCATTTGCAATTCTATTCGAATAAGGGACCAATGGAAAATACGAAGTAAGCATAGGGTCATGAGTGCGTTCCCAACCAGTTTCTGCTGGACGTAAAATGTCAAAATTTTTATATGAACAACGGAGTATGCACGCTCCATATTTGGGAGTTAATTTCAAATACCAACCTTTAAATTTTAATTCCAAAAGCTTCAATTGACTAAATTTTCCTTTACCATAATTGACATAATTAACTGTTTTCATTAATATATTTTTAACTTTAACAAATCTCATAGCTGATTTAAAAAAATAACGAGAATTATAAAAAATTTTTAGGAAAACAAGATTTTATGGTTACAAACATTAGTAAATCAATTGAAGCATGTGCTGCTCATTACGGAGATGATGCTGCTGCTGTAAAATCCTATCTTCTTGAAGGACAAGCTAAAGCATTAGCAATGCCTAACCGCGGGCCTTTAAAGTTTGATACGCGAGGTAACATCCATAAGGATATACTTAAAGCATACTCTAAATTTGGCTTTTATATCTTAGAAGGCGTTTTATCTGATGAAGAACTTAGTGATATAAAATCCGACTTAAGTAAAATAAGAGATAATTTTCCTACGCACATGGGTGCTGAAAAAGACAAATATGGCAGACCTGCATTGGGCAGCGACAATAAAGCTATGACATTGCAGTGGGCAAGACCACTTTCTGATCCACTGGGAGGAACACAAATCTCAAATGGTAGACATCAGGTGAAGTTGTTTGAACCAAAAGCTGCAGATGATGCCCCGCAGGCAGTTCCGGTATACCTTAGCGGTTCATTGCAATTTTCACCGGCTTGTCTCCGAGTTTACGCGCACCCAGGCTTGTTGAAATTAGCAGAAACACTAAACGGTTCAGATTTTGTTCCATTTACAGAAGGTCTTTTTATAAAAGATGCAGGTTTAGGCGCAGCTGTATCCTGGCATCAAGACGGGGATACCCATTGGGGAAGCCCAAACTTTGACGAAAACATACATGGGTTTAATTTCATGGGACAAGTTTACGGGAGTACAGCTGTAAATGGTGTTTGGGTTGTTCCCGGAAGTCACAAACATGATAGAGCTGATATAGTAAAAATGGTAAAAGACTCTGGTAGTGAGAGACTTGTAGATGCAGTACCAATTATTTGCAATCCTGGTGACGTAGTTATCAATAACAGGCAAGTAGTCCATGGTTCATTTGCAAATACTGGTTACGAGACCCGGGTTACAGTTAACTTTGGTTTTCATAAAAGATCGTCAGTTTTAAATGTTAAAGGGGCAGGTATTCATTCAGAGGCAAAAGTTATGGATGCAGATTTTATAAATAAACGGTCTGAAGTAATAGCATTAGCAATAAATGCTAGGAAGAAGCGTTTTCCCACTGAAAAACCACATAACTACCTACCATTCTCAGATAATTTAAATAAATTTACTTGGAGCGAGAGTGCACAAGCCGCACTTAAAGATTATAATTTGATGGATTTAAGTATTTAAAACCTGCTAAACACAAATATCAAAAATAAATAAAGCCCTAAGACAGATTATGAATAAAAGTGTATTGCTAATTATTTCTGGCGGAGTAGCTGCTTATAAAGCATTAACCGTCATACGTGACCTTGCCAAGATTGGTGTTAAATCAAAAGTTATCTTAACTAAAGGCGGAAGTGAGTTTGTAACTCCTCTATCTGCTGGGGCTTTATCAGGTAATAAAGTTTACACAGATTTATGGAGCTTAACTGATGAAACTGAGATGGGGCATATTGAATTATCGCGCTCAGCAGATTTGATAGCAGTTGTTCCCGCAACAGCGAATCTCATTGCGAAAGCTGCAAATGGCATTGCTGATGACTTAGCATCAACTACAATTCTAGCAACAGATAAACCAGTACTTTATGCTCCCTCCATGAATGTTCGTATGTGGGAAGCCGAGGCTACAAAACGTAATATAAAAACACTTGAAAATGACGGAGCACTTTTCGTTGGGCCAGATATAGGCG